>Ga0315338_1001025_pt1 | contig 42235 bp, 39 predicted proteins | sample ASW8metaG_FD_204518 | JGI IMG/M metagenome (GOLD analysis project Ga0315338, IMG submission 204518) | Ammonia-oxidizing marine archaeal communities from Monterey Bay, California, United States - ASW #8 | ecosystem: Environmental > Aquatic > Marine > Coastal | place: USA: California | collected... | reverse complement strand
GCCTCGACCTATCGTTGCAGATTTCGTGCCTATTTCAACAACGGTTTCGGTGGAGCTGACCGTAGGCTCTAGAGTGGGACTGGCACTAGGAGACGTGGGAGCTATGGTTTGAATGCTTGCCGGAGCCGGTGAGGGCTCAGCGACATACACCACGACTTGTCCCGGTTCGTTTAATACCCAGGGTTGCTCGAATCCATTGGCACTTAAAAACGCTGCAACAGCTGCAGCACTCTGGCGGCTTGATGTGGGGCCTACTCTGACTCTGAATATAGAGCGCCCGTTGGAGGTAGAGGGGAATACATGAGCGGTTAGACCGAACGTTGCCACACGATCGGCGAGTTGTCGGGCGTTTTGCTCCTCACCAAAACTCCCCAGCTGTACCATCCAGGCCCCACCAGAGGTATTGGCGGTTTCGTTGTTCTGGGCGAGGGCGGGTACACATAGCCCTAGTAGGGAAATGCTAGCAACCATGTTCCGTAGCACGGTTCCCCACATTGATAGCGCAGTTTTCATCAGATTAACTGTCCCCGGCTACACGCTACTGTGCAGTAAGAAACCGGGGTGTAGTTTTTAATAACATCCGGCAAAACCTGTTCTTTAGACCTATCAAACATGTGGGCATTCTAAACGTGATCAAGTGATTAAGAGATTAAAGAAAATTCAGTATTTTTAATCGGTTAACACAATCAATCTGTGTTAAGAAGAAATTTAAGGTGTGATAGGAGCGGTATTTAGTAAAAAACGGAAAATCCCTTGAGATTGATCTGTTGGCTTGTGGTAATTCAAGTTCGTGGTTTTGGCAGAAAACTGATCGAAGGTTCTCAATAAGGCTAATTTTTTTCCCAAACCACAGGTCTCAATCCTGTGGATTCAATAATGGCACCCACGGCATCCGAGGACAGAAATTCAATCAATCTTTGTGCAATTTGCGAGTTTTCCGATCTTTCCATAATTCCTGCAGAAAATGTTGACGGTTGCTGAAATTCGTCGGGTATCGTGCCGGCAAAATCTGCGCCCTCAATTGGTAGGATCGCGCTAATTTGCTGAAACCCGATCTCGACTTCACCGCGAGCTACGACGCTTGCAACTCGCTCGGTAACGACGCGTTTTGTTTTCGGCTCAATCTCATCCCATATTTCGAGTGCAGGAAAAACCACATTTGACAAGTAGGTGCCGCTGACACTGGCTGAATAGCCGATGGAATTCGCGGTCAATAAAGTTTCAATGAAAGCTTCTCTGGAACTGATATCTGGTTTTGGTGATCCGCTGCGTACGGCCATGCCGATCACGGACCGCGCAAGGTCAACCCGGCTATCCGTTCGAATATGACCTGTCTGAGCCAATTGGTTGAACGCTCTGCCATTGAAAATTAAAATATCTGCGGTTTCTCCGCGGGCTAAACGAACAGGAATAGATTCCGGCCCACCGCCCATTGAAGATCCATATTCAGTTATCACTTCGATGCCAGTGGCTTGCTCGAAGATTGGGCCGAGGATGTTGAAAGCCGCAGTAAAGCCACCTGATGTAATTACCTTGACTCGTTGGGGTTCCCCGGACGCCAGGGTGTTGTTGGACGAGGCTACAATTGGTATCAGTCCTGTGGATTGGATGACGGTGGCGGCAGCTTCCGAAGATAAGAACTCAACGAGCTTCTGTGCAGCCTCCGGATTTTCTGTGCGTTTTGTCATGACTACAAGTACCGTTGACACTTGTTGCAATTCGTCAGGTATCGTGCCGGCAAAATCTGCGCCCTCAATTGGCAGGATTTCACTCATTGCCTGAAATCCAATCTCGACTTCACCGCGAGCTACGACGCTTGCAACTCGCTCGGTAACGACGCGTTTTGTTTTCGGCTCAATCTCATCCCATATTTCGAGTGCAGGAAAAACCACATTTGACAAGTAGGTGCCGCTGACACTGGCTGAATAGCCGATGGAATTCGCGGTCAATAAAGTTTCAATGAAAGCTTCTCTGGAACTGATATCTGGTTTTGGTGATCCGCTGCGTACGGCCATGCCGATCACGGACCGCGCAAGGTCAACCCGGCTATCCGTTCGAATATGACCTGTCTGAGCCAATTGGTTGAACGCTCTGCCATTGAAAATTAAAATATCTGCGGTTTCTCCGCGGGCTAAACGAACAGGAATAGATTCCGGCCCACCGCCCATTGAAGATCCATATTCAGTTATCACTTCGATGCCAGTGGCTTGCTCGAAGATTGGGCCGAGGATGTTGAAAGCCGCAGTAAAGCCACCTGATGTAATTACCTTGACTCGTTGGGGTTCCCCGGACGCCAGGGTGCTGGCGGGTGTGCTAACTAAGGGTCCCTGGCAGGCAACAGCTAGCAGCGCTATCAAGGGAAATAAGGTAGAGATAGGCGGGTTTTCCATTGATGTTTTTACACCGGACTTTTTCTGGAGAATCTTAAGGATAGAGATTATATTGGATCAATGGACAGTCAACGATAGCGTAGGCTAACCCGGCCTTCCAAGAAGGTCATTACAGGGGAGACTGATGAGAACCATAATAAAAAGCACTGCACCATTGGTGTATGTTGGTTTGGCTATACTTTTACAAGCGTGCTCTCAGCAAGAGGTGCCCGGAACACCGTCTCGGGGGATTGTGCAAATCGCCGAGGATCTCTATCGGGTACAGGATGATTTTCATTTCACGGTGTTTCTAGTTACGCCTGAGGGAATTATCCTAGGGGATCCGATCAACGCCGATGCAGCAATGTGGTTGAAAGGGGAGTTGGCAGAGCGGTTTGATGTACCCGTACGATATGTGCTCTACAGTCACTACCACTGGGATCATGCCTCTGGGGCACAGGTTTTTGACGACACTGCAACAATCATTGGGCATGCAAACATGCCTATTGCACTGGCAGATGCAATCGCGACCTTCCCTGTTCAAGTTACTCTTGTTGATGCCAACGGTGATCAGAAATTCGATCGAGAGGAGGTTAGTGGGGAGTTAGCTCAGGATTTCGATGAGGTTGATACCAACGGCGACGGTTTTCTTGATGGGGCAGAAATTCTGGTCGATGTAATATTGCCCGAAGTACTTTATACCGAACGCATGACAATCACTTTGGGCGGTAAAACCGTGGAGCTCATTCATCCGGGTCCAAGTCACTCAACCGATACAACGGTGCTCCTTTTTCCTGAGCAACGGACTATCTACGGTGTGGATTTCCTAAACGTACAGCGGCTTGCTTTTGGTTTTCCAGGGGACGGTACACTGCAGCAGTGGATCGATTCTCTAAGAGCGGTCGAAGCATTAGATTTCGACATTGTGTCACCGGGTCACAGCACAGTGGGCACTAAAGAAGATCTTGCTGCGTACCGACAATATTTTGAAGATCTTCAAGCCGTTGTTACTGATGCAGTAGACTCTGGAACTACGCTCGCGGATTTACTTTCAAGTGATGTTCTTACCGACTACAGCGATCTTCCTAACTATGATCCTCAACGCGATCGCAATATAGAGGAAGCCTATAATCTGCTAACTCAATAAATTACGTTAATGTTTATGCTTGGTGTTTTAGTTTCGTTGGGCTTGCAACACAGGGTTACTCAAGAGTGAAGCGTTTAGCGTTTTCTGGATCACAGTCGAATCCCAGCATTTGGAAGTGCGGTGCATAGTGCCACGCAACAGTACCAGTGAACGGTTCTACAAGGTACTCGGGATCCTCCAGTATGAAATCGATTTCGATATTCGTGCCATCGTCACTTAGCGTGTAACGCTCAACGACATGCTTGTTGGGGCCCGAACTAACCCCACTGCCGATTATCGGTGATCGATGGATTTCAAAAAGTGTGGTGTCCACGACTAGTGTGTCCCCTTCCCACCATCCGATAGAGTGTCCTTGATTAGTAAGCTCACCATTCTCAGGATGATCTCGCCCGTCCGTATAGATGGTACGTTCTACATTGAAGCGTTCATTTCTAATAACGATTGAATTCTCGTGGAGCGTGATCTCATTCAAATTAGGAGCAATAAGACTTGCCGGAGGAGGAATAGCAATGCATTGTGCCTGCGGGCTGTCTGATAGGATTTCGTATTCGGCCTGTGACAAGATTCCCTTCTCGGTAAATGCTACGTTAGCCCAGGCTGCGTAGAAGCCACGGAAAGCTGAAAGCCCCAGTTCCCACACCCCTGACATATCGGAAGCGCCGCTCAGCAACTCTGTGTTTTCCTCTCGCAGGAAATATGAGCGTCCCGCCAGAGTCTCACCAGTACTCTTTGCTATCGAAACCAAAAGCGCATGATGTGCTTCGATGCGTTTGTCCGGATGCGCCCTAACCGTGATCAGATCCCCAGGTAGTAGTGAGTCTGATGTCCATCCACTACGCGTTAGTATGGGAGTTGCATCGGTTTCAATTTCCCATTCTACTAATTCACCAGTGTTATCTTGTGTTTCTATGTAGATGTATACGTGTGGATTTGTCCAACTGAAGCGAGTTACTGTACCTTGTAAAGCAACTACCGATGTAGTATCAAAAATTGATGCGCTGTGATGTCCTGAAGCTGGTGATACGCAGATAACCATCATCGTAGTTGCCACAGTAAACATTCTTGTCACAGTCTATTCCTCCCTATCTAGCTCAGATCAATCCTAACAGGATTTGTGTAGGTAATTCGACACTCGGCAGAAGGGAGGGAGCTATCTAAGATAGTTATGGGAAACCGATCAGCCGTCCTCCCAACGCGACGATAATCCACAGCAACATTGAAGTGAATGCCACTGACTTACTTGCCAGCCCCGTTCGATCGTTATCCATGACCACACGACGGTGTGTCGTAAAGGTGAAAATAAGTACGATAACCAGAGATGTCAGTTTTATCCAGAAAGGAGCAAGATAATAATATTTTGTTGCGAAGCAGAGGAAAAGTAGTAGACCAGTTACAAGCATGATTAGGATGCCAACAAGTAACAACCGCTCGGCGTTGCGTGCGAGTTGTACAGTAGGTTGATGTGATAGACCAAATCCCAGGAGATGTAGATTAACAATCAGTACGGAGCCGCCAATTGTTACCAGCCCAAAAAGATGTATGGTTGCTATGACTGGGAAAAGCCAAGGCGAACTGCGCATTTCAATCAGTAATGGCGAGTATTCAAGCCAGTAGAAGAATTCTAGCAACGACATTAATCGAACCAATATTGTTGATACGGGATCATACGTCCGGCGGCGATGATTGCAGCCCAAAGCGCAATTCCTGCTCCACCCGCGAGCCTAATTTTTATAGGAGGCACAGGGTCAAGATCCCACTCGGAGATACTACGAGACAATCTTTTAAAGAAAAGCCAAATGTTGATACCTGCCAAGATAAGCAGCCCCATTTTGGCGCGAAAGAATAAATTCTCGTACTTATCTACGGGCGCCGCATAGAACATGAGTGAGCCAGAAACGACCATTACCACAAACCCTGTAATAATCCAGGGCGAAAGTCTCGTGATCATTTCAGATACGGGTACATTTCGCATCGTTGCGCCCAGAAGACGGAGATCTACGATCAAGGACATTCCGATAAACACGCATAACGTTAAGACATGAACTGTCAAAACGATGAGATACATGTAGCGTGATTCGTGGAGCGCAACGCTCCCAGACGTTTCCGCCAGTCGTTCTAGAAAGCTAAGAAATGACATGGTTTCGACAACGCGAAATCATGTCGCTGATAAGCCGCCTGTTTGAGAAATGCTCTCCGAGCGGCCGTGACAATCAGCGATTGTTTGGTCGCGGATTACCGTCGGCGCCGGGCGCAGACCCACCCATAAATATCTTTCGTCCGTCGAGGTACTCAAAGAAAACGGCAACGCCTTTGTTCTCGCCACTCTTTGCTTGATAAGCAAAGACCTTTATCTCCGACCCCACGGGTAGAGTGTCTTTGCTGACTCCGTTCCGGAAGAGGTTGACGGGAGGGCCTCCCTCAAAACCCCAGTTAGTGACTGTGCCGTCTTCACCCGTCACATCCACCCAGAGCCACGAGTGAGGATTCGTCAATTCCACCCTGGTAACCACACCTTCCATGTTAATTGGGCGATTTTCATCATAGGCGGCTGCAAATGAATGATGTGCTAGCGATGGCAAAGACAGTAGAAGTGACATTCCGCCAACGACCTTTAGGACCAGTCCGATAATTGTCTTCACGGCCTTTCTCCCCCCTATCGTTACTCGGCTTGTTGAGCCGTTTGATATTCTGCTGCTCGGGCTCTCGCTCCTCTCAGCACGTTAATAATGCCATAGTTTTGCTCATGGCACGCGAATTCGAACAATCCTGACGGGTCCATCATAGGCCATGGTACTTCTATGCTCCATGGAGCCTCCCAGGTGGTGGGGTCCAACATCGTGGCTTCGTAGAGCAGTGTGTCGTCAGTAGCCCGAGTGAAACGCTCCGTCAGGTGTAGATTACTGGTAGTGCCCCTCCATTTGCGCCTGTCATGGAACCCCGTGGTTTCTACTACCAAAGTGTCGTTTTCCCAGTGAGCGCGAGAATCTCCTAGGTAGCCGCGAACAGCTTTAGGCGCGTGCAGGGATCCGTCTAAGTGAAAGATTCGCACATCACTGTTAGCTTGGGTAATGAGAATGACGTAAGCCGGGGTTTGTATGATCTGAGATTCTCCAGTGTTTTGTAGAAAGGGCAAGCGTGGCGGTCCTTGGTTCCCCTGGATACAACGCTCGTATAGGCCTCTGGACTCCAGCGTGTGCCCCCGAGCTTGGTTTTGGCGTCTTGCTTCCCCCTCAGGCGTTAGAGCAGGGATCTTGCCGTCCGGAGGAGCAACGATAAGTGACGTCCGCCGGTTCGGTCGGATTGGGCTTTGCCAGTTATCCATCCCGAACTCAGTCCAGTCGTAGTGTACGGTGGCTGGATCTACGGAAGCATCTCGGGTTGCCCATCGAACGAATGCTCCTACAGCCTCCTCTGGCGAATGCAATGGTTTTTCTGCGTACTCATCGGGGCGTTCTAATGGAACGTAGGCCACATTTAACCAGTAGCCGGCTATGTCCGGATCACCCCAAGGGGTCCGGGGTGATTTCTGTAGGGGGACGGTCGGATCCCACATGTGCTGAGTAGCTTCCGCAATGAATCCTTCAGCCTCATCCTGGAAATAGGCATAGGTTGATTCAGAGGTATGTGGCGATGCGGCCCGCGCCGTCTCCACGGTTTTTTCTGATCCTTGGTTAATTAATGCGGATGGTGGTGGAGATTGGCCTACCGCAGCATCGAGGTAACCGTGGCGTTCGTCATACTCGATCTGTGCCTGTCGTTGTGCTGCGGTTGTAGACCCTTCAGTTCTCTTTGATTCTTGGTTGAGTAGCGTGGACGTTGATGGAGATTGAGCCGCCGTAGGCGCTATCATCAGCGATGCCAATGTCATCGTCAGGATCGCAGAATTTGCCCTAACTTTGGTTCTACTAAATGTCTCGCCACCCATCTAACACTCCTATGGATCGTTGCCAACACCTTCCTCGTAAAATCCAAGTGGCCCATACATCATAGGTTCTACGATAGGCACGCAGTTAAACTCTTTCAGCTCAGCGTTTTCTTCCACGTGTCGATAAAGCATAAAACTCATATTCCAGGGGCGCGTGAACACATTCGGGTCCTCAATCGTTGCTTCATACCTCATATGGTAAGGGCTGAGAGGAGTCCATCGCTCAACAACGTGAAGGGAATCGCTAGCGAAATTACCTTCGCGATCAAACCAGGTGTGTTCATTGAAGCCTTGAACATCCACAACTAAGGTATTGCCTTCCCAGCGCCCATTTGATGTTCCCATCCAGGAGGCATCTAGTGCTGGCCGCTCTGAGTCCATGTAGACACTCCGGTAGGCACCTTTGTACTCGTACACAATGATGATTTGCTCAAGTGTTTGGAATATCTGGAACGGGTACGGCATATAGTTTGCACGTGGCACTCCGGCACGGAAACATTGCAGTTCGGGATCGCCAGTATCAAAACGACTGGGCTCGTTGGTGACATTTACGGTTACTCGACCCGCGTAGTTTTCTTGCTGCTCGATAGCAGCCCACTCTTGGTAAGGTAGCTCGTTACCTTCCACAATGCCAAATCCTGCTCGTCCTGCACCCCAAGCACCTAGGATTTCTGCGTAGGGCCCCGATTGCACCGGGTGGGAGAGGATATTCCAGTTCGCCGTGGTGAAGGATTGCCAGATCCCAGACAAATCTGGTGTGTCATGCTCCGTACGGGGCGGTGTGTAAGGCGGAAACAACCCATCTGCTTCTTGAGCAAATATAGGGCCAACAAAAAAAGTGACTATCGCCGTAATGATTACTTTCGTTATTCGTAGGTTTTTCAAGATATTCACTCCCCCAGCTAATTCTCTCTAATTTTTGAGTGTATCGATAAAATTCATGGGCGCACACATTAGATCCGTCACTCCTGAGAACAACCCGTACCATCCAAAATAGGTAATTCTCTCAGGGGGCTCACGTCTGAAGATTCTCGTTTCTGCGGCCCAGGGTTCTGTGTAGTACGCGGGATCGTATAGTGTCATATCGTGTTGGATCGTATCGGTCTCGACTCTCTTATAGCGTTCTTCTACGCGGGCGCCAGGGCTTTTAACGTGGCCTGTCATGTCAAGCCACGCCCGCTCGTCCAGTCCCACTGTGGTAACAATCAACTCATCACCTTGCCACCGGGCAACCGAATGCCCGTACCAGGAAGGGCCAATATTATCGAGATCTTCGTCCACGGGCAGCGCTCGGCCGTCCATCCACATTTCACGCAGTGTCCGGTCCCGCTGTAGGAGCTGTAATATCCTGCCCTCAAGATAGAGGATCTCAAACAATCGGACATTTGTATCGTACAGAGTGCGAGGAAAGCCTCTTGGATTGCAGGTAAAGGTGGGGTCATTCGAAAGCGCTGGATCGGATGCCGCTTTCACCCTGGGATCATCGCTTTCGGTGGGAATATTCTGCAGGTAAAAGGCTAATCCCTCTGGTGTCATGGGCGGCATGTTGGGTCCAAACGGAACCTCGCCCCCGCCCCCGCCAACGCCCCCCCAGATACCGGACAGATCACGAGGATCAAATGCTATGTTCTGGCTAACGGCGGCTGATGAGAGTGCACACAAAAGCGTGAGAGTTGGCCATGCGATGAGGTGGCATTGATATTTCATGACGTTACCCGAATCAGTCCACTGTGGCACCGCGGACAAAGACCTCGCTGTCATCGGTAAGAATGAATTTTTCACAGAGTCCGGAAGCATCACCCGAGGTGCTTGGATTCACAACCGCTGTTACCTCTTGCCCAGGCCGTAGAGTATTACGGTGATACCCCATTCGAGCCAGAGTGTGAACGTTGCTATGTTCGATTATCCAGGTCACTACTTCTCTATCCTCTCCAATAACATCAACAAGAATAGCGATATGGGGATTACGCCAAAACACTTCCTTGACAGTTCCCTCAAGCTTAATTGGGGAGTCCATATCATAACGGTCGCCTCTGCCGTGATGGGCAGGAAGCTTTTCGCTGAGCAAAAGAACGGGAAGCAAAGCGATTAGTATGAATAATGGTCTCATTCCTCCCTCATTTTATAGTTCTGTAGAGATTTGACTGAGAGGTGATGACCTTATTAAAGCATATTTCGATTCAACCGGGGATAGCTGGAATTTCTGGGGGAACACAGTATCCAGCGATCTGCGCAACGCTGGGCATTACGGCCTGGTTGTATTGGGCTTATCCTGGAGCCAATGTTAGATAGGCTTCTAGGGCATCCGCATAATCTGCATGAGTGTCTTCTGCGGTACGCAAGTACTCTTCCAGAGATGCTAGTGCGGCGACTTCATTATCAATTGCTATGGCTGCTTGATACTCCACGATAAGCAGGGATGGATCCATTGGTAGACAGGCGCTTCTATATTGGTTTATCCATCTGAATGTTGCTGACTGGTCATTAGTAGTCAGCGCGTTACTGATCTGTGTTCTGATTAGTTCATTACGTTCTGTGTGGAGCGTATCGCTGAACTGTTCTTCATTCAGGCGGGCAACCGAGCCAATAGATATAAGTGGATTGGGGACGCCTGAAGAGAACCCACCATTAGCACCAGTCGGGAGTTCAGCGATTTCATCAATGACGTGTAAGCCTTCAATTACCTTCCCGAAAACCGTGTAACCGGGTGTTCGACGGGTGGCGTCAAGCCTGTAATTATCCACAAGGTTTACGAAAAACTGGGAAGATGCGGAGTCTGGATCGCTGGTTCTGGCCGCTGCTATGGTGCCTCTATCATTTCTGCGACCGTTTCTAGACTCATTGGGCACGGTTCCGACAGGTTGTTTCCTTTCCAATTCACGGTCAAAGCCGCCACCCTGTACAACGAACCCCTTAATTACACGATGGAATACTGTACCTCCATAGAAACCTCGATCGGTGTAATTTAGGAAATTTTCTACATGTTGAGGGGCATCTTCATCGAAAAGCTCTATAACAACGCGACCGACATCCGTGCACATCGCAATGTTGGTTGCATTTGCAGACGGAATCCAGCTCAGTGCAGTGAGCAAAACAAAGAATCTAACCTTTCTCAGCATATCGTGATCTACCAACTAGTTGTGTAAGGGCAAGTGTTATATAGGGCTTGCCTAGTACAACTGTCAACTTATGAGTCCACAGGGCTACTCATCGCCACTCTTTCTCGTTCCTCGATAATTGTGCGCATCTCTCTTTGGCGTTCTCGGTTAATGGGGTAGCGCCACATTAGTCCGATTACGATCGCGTATGCCATAACTGGCAGGCTAACGATGAGATAGCGTAGACGCTGGAGAGCGGTCTCGGTGTTATCTGTTCCCAGCTCTGGAACAAATTCAAAAATTCCAAGGACAGAGAAAAAAATGTAAATAGCTATCCCCGATGCGAGCTTGCTTGAAGCCTGAAGCAGTGAATAGTAAAGCCCCATTCTTTCGGACCCGCTCTGGATGTGATCTTGATCGCACACATCCGCCATCATCGCTCGGGGTAGAAATTCATTAGCCGACGTATTAAGTCCTACTATTAAAAATGCAACCGTAGTTAAAATAATGGCTTCTGAGGGTAGGGCTAGGAGTAACAATGGGGCTATGGCGCCTGTGGTTACGCTCATTTGCATAGCGTTATGCTTGGTCCAGCGTTCGGAAAGCCACACCCAAACCGGTAGTCCGAGCAGACCACCGACTAGGAGAAAAGAGAGAATAAAGCCAACCCAGTCTTCAAGATTCAATGTGTATGCGACGAAAAAGACGAAGAGACTTTGAACAAAATATGTTGAGAACGAAAGGAGAAAATTCGCTACCAGTAGTCGTAACAAAGCCATATTGGTGAAGACTAGCGCGGCCCCCTTTTTAAATCCTAAATGCGGCCGATTTGGTGTTTCCCTTTCTGGCACACTTGTTAGGCAGATAATTACCGTTAGAGGTAGTGTAATGATCATAAGCCAGCCAATAGCCGAAGCTGTTTCTGCCAAGGTAGGCGATGCCATCCATTGCATAATGGCCCATCCTCCCCCGATCAGGATTCCCCCCACCATGGTCATTGCTTGGAGAAGCCCGGTGATTCGTGAGCGTCGGTCGTAGTCACGAGATAGCTCCAATGCCCAAGATGTATGACTAATGGTCCAGGCATCCCAGCCTATGTATAAAGTGGTGAGCCAGAAAAATAAATAAAACCCTTGGGCGGATTCTGATGGGTTGTAGACCATCAGTATCGCGAGCATAAGAATCGGTGCTGACAATGCGAGCCAAGGCCTGCGACGACCCCAGCGAGTTTTGCAGCTATCCATAAACAGGCCGCAGATAGGAGCGGCAGCCATATCGATGAATTTGGCTGTTAAAAAGATGACACCAACCGCAGCACCCAAGCCTAGATGCTCAGCATAAAGCGGAGGTAAAAATACAAAAACGGCAGTCACGAGCATGTTCAACCCTAGGGAGGGCAGAGAAAATCCCATCATTCGCAGGCCGCTAGCACGTATATCACTCATAACTGCAGAATAAGGAGGTGTTTGTTGAGAAGTAAAGTGATTTGAGAAATAGTTTTATCAGCAACAATGAAGAAGATTTAGTTTTCGTTGAATCTTTGTGCCTGCAGGGCACAGAATTGTATGGCTAAATCCAGAGGACGCTTGGAGGGTTCAGCTGGTGTCTAAGGTTTTAACCAAGGCATCGTGAAAGCGTGGCCGGAGGGACGACAGTTTTGGGTTCTCTCTGGTGGGATGAACACGATTAGTCAGTAGTACCGCGAAAAAATTCCTACTTGGGTCGATCCAAAGCGATGTTCCTGTAAATCCAGTGTGGCCGTAAGACACTGGTGAAAATAGACTACCGTTGGCGCCTCCCGCCGCAGGGGTGTCCCACCCCAGAGCCCGACTGCTTCCGGAGACTAAATTTACCCGTTGCGTGAAGAGTCGTACGGTCTCGGGCGTGACTAGGCGGTGGTTATTTAATACGCCTTCATTCAGGAACATTCTTGCAATCGGAGCGATAGCTCGTGCCGTCGAAAAGAGTCCTGCATGTGGAGCAATACCGCCCAGCCCATAAGCGTTCTCGTCATGCACAACACCCCTTAACACAGAACCGCGCCACTTGTCTCTCTCGGTGGGAGCAATACGTGGAAGCAAACGTTGCGGTGGGTTATACCAAATTTCTTCCATACCTAGAGGCGTAAAAATTTCGTTGGTAGCGAGCAGATCTAATGTTGATTGTGTCAGCCGTTCTAGAACTTCTCCTAACAATAGAAAGCCTAGGTCGGAGTAAATAGATTTCGAACGAGGTAAGTAATCTAGTGGCAGCCCGCAAATTTTGTCGATGTAGCCGCGTTTTGATTCAATCTGTGATTGACTACTAAACGATTTGTACAAATCGGTCCACCACAGTAGGCCGCCACAGTGAGCTAGAAGATCTGCAATAACAACATCATCTTTACCATCACCGGAGAATTCTGGAATATAAATATTGACTGGTGCCTCAAGGTCGAGTTGTCCTTGTTCGTACAGAAGCATCGCCAATGGAGTTGTGACGATGATCTTCGTCAGAGAGGCTAGATCGTAGATAGTATCGGGTGTAACAGCAGAGGTCTCAGCGTCATAGTCGAGATGACCGAGAGCTTCTTCAGCAAGGACAGTCTCTCGGGTACCAGCTAGATACACTGCACCCGGCATTGCATCGGCTGCAATCGCTTTCGCTAGTAGTTGGTTCACAGTTTCAGTTTTCATGGAATGCAAAATCACCAGTGAAAAAACAATAAGTGATACGTAGGGTTATATATCTCTTTATTAGCATAGCCTTCTTTAGACTTCCGGGGATGGTTAAATAGGTAGTCAACACCGCCGTAACTGCGCTAATAATACTGGCGGCTAAAATCAGGAAGGCGCTTCACAGCCTTAGGCTACAATACGAGCGTCGTCGCGGATAGAAGTAGTCAAATTAAGGATTGTGTGATGACTTCACTGGCTTTATTTATGACGACGCTGACCGTGGTCCAAGGTCAGGCGTTGCAAGTGGGATATCCTAATGAACCCGGGCTTCAGGCGATCATGGTGGAGTTTTTCGATCAACGCACGTCGTTCGTGCAGATGGATCAGGGGTGGGTTGCAATTCTCGGCGTTGACGTAGATGCCCCGGCGGGGAGTTACAGTGCAGATATCTCATTTGCCTATTCTGATGGTCGGCAACAATCCAGAACCCAAATGATAGAGGTTCTTAGCGGGAACTTTCCGACTACTGAACTTACTGTTGCGCCTGGGTATGTGCAGCTCAGTCCGGAAAATCAAGCACGCGCGATGCTGGAATCTCAGGAAATCAACGCCGTCTATAATGAGATAACCCCCGCCTTATATTGGGGGGAGTCTTTTCAGGTGCCCATCCCAGGTGCGGTCGATGGACGAAATTTCGGACACCGACGTATTTTCAATGGCGAACCTAGGGCTCCTCACTCCGGTGCCGATCTATCAGCCATAACAGGTACAGAGATACACGCTTCCAATGCGGGCAAAGTGGTTCTAGCGAAGGACTTTTTCTTCAATGGAAACGCGGTATTTATTGATCACGGACTTGGCGTTTATACGATGTATCTGCATCTTTCGAAGATCCTTGTCCATGTGGGGGATTTTGTCGAACGTGGGCATATCATCGGACTTGCAGGGGAGACTGGGCGCGTGACAGGGCCTCATTTGCACTGGGGCGCGAGAATTCTCAATGCTCGCGTCGATCCTTTCTCGTTGCTACCCCCTTCTGGGGATAATGCAAAAGGCGATTAACAATTCATAGTGGGCGTATTTGGCATTTTAGGTGCCAGTCAGCGCGAATCATCTCGTAACCTTGAGAGAGCCGTAAGTGCAGCCGCGGTCCGAGACAATTTTGGCTTACGATCGATCTCGTATTGAATTAGGCGTTCGACCATGGGCTTGTCGCCGTGGCAAGCGCGAACAAGGTTTCTCTCAACACTCACCCCCCAGCCGAGGGTCCTTGTTCCAAGCTTTATCCTTGCCTGCCACCATCGGAAAAACATGATGAGCGAGATGATGGCAAGGGCAACAAAAAAAAATGGGATATCGGTCATTTAATCCCCCGTAAAGTCGCAGTTAGTGGGTCATCGCATAAATGATGTAGTTGATAGCAAAACGATAAGCCAACGCGGTCATAGGGTTCGGATACCACGGATCATCCGCATGTTCCCAGGCATCCCCCATATCCATGTTGTAATTGATGGCTACGAGTAGGCGCCCTTCATCATCATAAATTCCTCGCCAGTGTGGTGGTCCTCCTGGAAGTTGAGCTAGTGTTTGTCCATCAGGGCCTCGATAGAGGTGACGCGCCCCTGGGATTTGGGTATTTCGGTCAAGGTCATACAGCACATGCAGTAACGGATCATCGTCTGGGATTTCGATGATCGGATAACCGGGGAGCATGCGTTGAATCATCTCGGCAAAGTTTGACCATTCACGAGCGCCATGAAAGTCATCCACTACAAGAAAACCCCCTCGCATCAGATATTCTCTGAGGCGATCCGTTTCTTCTATGGATAGCGTCCACCGACCGACCTGCTGGGCAAACAACCAGGGGTGGTCAAATATACGGTCGTCAACGGTGCGTATGTGAACGCTATCATTGGCAACCTCGAGTCGGGTGAGGCGTCGCAACCCTTGGGATAAATGATCTTCAGCCTCTGGCCAATCGATTGCATACCAGGGGCGCCACCCGCCTCGAGATGCTTGTGATCCACTGGGCATTAGTCTGGCCATGTGAAACTCTGCTTCTGGGTGTGTAATTTCCCAGCCCTGGCTAGTAGCAGTATCTATAACAGCTAGAAGCACACCGATAGTAAATGCCGCTCGGAGAAGTAGCTTAGGACATTGCCATACTGGGGAAGGCATGCGCCAAGTATAGGGAAACGGGCCTCGTTCTCCAGTTTATGGGGCGTAGTTCTCACAAGTAAATTTTATCCACAGACTGCTAGTTACTGCATAATTTAAAAAGGAATATTAATTATTCAGTATCTGAGAGGCTGGAGTCATTGGATTGCAGAGGCCAAAAAGGATTAGACGCTGGCCGGTTTCCTCGGGGACAAGTCAATTCCCAAACAGTCCTTCCAGTAATCTGTCCTGAATTCTGTCCTGAATCAAGTCTCTCAATTCTCGCTGCACCAGTTCACTTATATCCGGTTGAATTTGCGGTTCAGTGGCTGTGCCGCTAACTTCTAGAGGAATCGAATCTCCAACCACTCTGTCCAGGGTCCCACATTGTGAGATAGAAATTTCATTGGTCATCCTCGCCTCAAGGCCATAGTTAATTCTTTGTGAGAAGAGATCCATTTGACCTTGGCCGGTGATTTCGAGAGAGGGCGTATCAATTACTAGACTACTCGTTCTGGCAATACCATCGCTCAACCGAGTCGTGCCGCGTAGAAGATTGAATTTTGTGAACTGATCGTCAGCCGGCGAGGGTCGTGGGTATTGTTGCAGGCGGTTGTAAGTATCACACAACGTATGGTCTAGATTGAATCCATGAATCGCGCCGTCGAGAAGTGAAAAATCGATGTGACCTTCCGCGACCGTTAATACATCGTTAAGGCTTTCACCAGTCCCATTTATTTCGAGGTCAAAAGTTCCCGTGCCAGATAGTGTTGGTTGATTCAAGAGGCTTGTCATAAGAGGGCCCAGACTAATATCAACCCCGGAGCCATGTAACGAGAGCAGTGGTCTCCCAATACGCGCATCCAGTTCTAGTCCGCCCTCAAATTTGCCCCCGTAGAGCTGCCCAAGAGCCGAGTCGATTTGCCCGACATTATTCTCGATCGAGACATTTGTAGAAACATTTGAAAAGTTTAGTCTGGCCATTTTCAGATCTGCGACTGAAACTTGACCCTCCAGTGTAAAAGCACGTAGCGCATCTGTCGGTAATAGCAGGTCATCAGTGGTTGCTTCGCGGTCAGCAGGCGCTAGATAACGATCAATATTTAACTGATCCATAGTAAGATCAAAGACATACTTTGGGTCATTGAAATTTGCTATCGTGAATTGCCCCGTTATGAATGTATCGTCGAGGCGCATTCGAATTTCCGAAAATTGACCTCGATCCTCGTTTATATCTACGGTTGCGCTGATGGTTGCAGCCCCGAGAACTATGTCGTCTGATGTTACTGGTATGGGTTGGTCGAAGCGGTTAAGCAGCGCTCGCGGTGAAAACCGTTGAACCTCAATATCACCCGTTAGATGTAACGAGCTAGACAATTCTTGTACAAACACACTGCCCATGGTTTGGAGACCTAGTGCTCGGGCATTCAGATCATCGAGTTGCAGTGAGTCATCAGCCGCGTCGTAGTCAAAGCTTGTGTTAATACTCACTGCTCCCAGTTGATCGGGGGCAAGCCCCTCTGGGAGGCGGTTGGAAAACAGGGTGAGTAACACATCTGGGGCTACATTAGTCGATGCGATTCGCCCACGGAGACGGCGCCCATCGTCGAGCCTATCTACGGCGCCGGTGACCGTTGCGCCTGGAATGGTTGCTGTGACGTTTCGCAGTGAGAAAACGCGATTTGAACCGTTGACGTTAAAGTCCGCACCGAGCGTGAGGGTGTCTATGCTTGAAAGGTCTGCGCTTTCAGTTATGACTTGAGGTAGGATCTCAATGAGTGTGGTTGGGTTGAATGCATCCGTTTCTATTTTACCTATCGTTTCTCGTTCGGTAACCGTGACTTCTCCGGCAAACTCTATATCGAGTGCAGAACCCCGCACCTCAGTCAGCGCCATATTTCCTGTTGTTGGTTCTACTGTAAAGATAGACGCTAGATCGAAAACTCCTAGATTGCCATCTGCATCAATGTTGAGTCCCATCGCATTGAGTGCGTCTTCCACAGACGCCTCAGTAACGCTTACCATACCTGTGAGCTGGGGATCACTGAATAGGTTACTGCCCGCAAGTTCCCAGCGAGCAACAATATTCCCAATAGTTGTGGTGAGTTCATCCAGCTCAATCGTTTGAGCTCCAAAATCAAATCTTGCCTGTTGAGAGGAGGCTCGAAAATCTAACTCTTCTGGGCCCAACGGAGGGTCTGTGAGTTCGGCTTCGAATAGCACTGTATTAGCGTGCATTAAGGAATCAGCGCCGGAATACTCGATACTGGTCTTCAATTGACCCGTCACGCGCTCGTCGTGTTGCCCGTCTTCGACTCGAAACTCAAGTTCCAAGTTCTCTGCTGCATAGAGTGGCGCATCCGAATCGACACGGACTGTAGCCCGTGCATTGAGCTGTGCGGTGAGGGCTGGATCTACACTAACCAATTGAAATCCCAAAGCAGCGTCGACAGGTTGTCCAGATGTTATCGGGCCTGTGTCTAATGAGAGATCGGAAAGCACATAGTGGACTTCGGTGGAATTTTCTCGCCAAAAAATGATCCCATTGCGTATGCTGACTCCGGCTATATTTATATCTTGGGTTACGGAATTTACACTCCCTGCTAATTGCGACTCTCTCCCATTTATGGGCACAGATCTGAACAAATCCTCCCAATTACCATAGCCTTCATCATCGCGTGAAAGATTCAGCTCCAGGCCATCTAGCTCCACCGTGCCAATCTCGAGTCGTTTGCTGAGAAGAGGTAGTAATCGCACTCGCGCAGTGGCTGTGGTTACGCTAGCAAAATCTGCCTCGCCAAAATTTTCTGCGCTACCTAGGCGAATTGTCCCTGTCTGGACACCGAGCCAGGGGAAAAATGTTAATTTGAGATCCCCTTCAATAACGAAACTACGCCCGGTGCGCTCTTCTACAAGTGAGGATAAATTGCCCTTGTAATCATTGGGGTCGAAGATCAGCCATACGGTCATGATGGCGCTCAAAAGAAGCACCAGGAAAATAGCTGCCATTGTGGCGAATGTTCTAAGGATAGCTTCAGCCCCTACGTGAAGAGCGTTTTTCGGTTAGGCCACCGTACACTAATTAAGTTCCCGAACGCCTCGAGTTTATCAGTTTCGGAAGTCGATTGGCTTGCCGTGTCCGACTTTTAGTTCTAGCGTATGGTCTGATATCTGTTGGAGACTGTGTTGCAGGAAGGTATGGAATACGCGAATGTTTCGGAGGTGGCGGCTCTAATCCGGTCCGGGGATGTTTTATCGATTGAATTAACTCGGCTAATGCTGGATCGCATTGAGAAAATGAATGGTCTGCTGAATGCGTTCATCACAGTGACTGCCGGATCTGCCCTGAAGCAGGCGGCAAAGGCGGATAGCGAACTGGCAGATGGGCATGATCGAGGTCCATTACATGGCATTCCAGTAGCTATTAAAGATCTCATTGATACTCAGGGAGTACTTACGACTGGTGGTTCAAAACATTATGCAAGTCGAGTCCCTGAATCGGATGCAACCGTAGTTGCACGTTTGAGGGAAGCTGGTGCCGTTATGTTAGGAAAGACTGGATTGCACGAAATGGCATTCGGATCCACGTCCATTAACCCATTTTTTGACGCAGTTTCTAATCCATGGAAGCTAGATCACCACCCAGGCGGTTCAAGTGGAGGTTCAGCCGTTGCCGTTGCGGCCGGCCTGGCGTATGCAGCGTTGGGTACTGATACGGGGTGTTCCGTCCGACAACCGGCTCAGTGCTGCGGCATCGTTGGACACAAACCGACGTTTGGGCTAGTGAGTAAAGCTGGTGTGCTGCCGTTGGTTTCCTCTATGGATCATGTAGGTCCGATTACGCGGTGTGTGCGTGATGCAGGATTAGTTTTACAGGCAATTGCGGGGGCTGATCATGGAGATCCGCTGACGCTCAGTGGCTCCGTTTATAATTTTCTAGAGTGTTTAGAAGAGTCGATCGACGGCGCTGTGATTGGGATTCCACGCGACTATTTTTTCGAAGGTGGTGATTTTGAGGTTGTTGGCATTGTGGACAAATCCCTAGAAGTTTTTTCTGGTCTCGGTGCGCACTTGCAGGAAGTGAAATTTCCTGATTGTGCACCTGCTTACGAAGCTGCGGACGCTACATTCTCGGAAATCATTTATACAAACGGAGATGCGCTCAAAGAGGATCCTGGGGGCTTCAGTGATGAGTTTCGGCAACGCTATCGGTCGGTAGCACAGTATAGGGGCAAGGCTTATGAAGCCGCTCAGATATACCGCCAAGAGTTCAAGAACGAAGTCGAAAACGTGATGCAGCACTGTGATGTACTTGCAACACCGACTTCGACCGTCGCGGCAGCTCCTATCCAAAGTCAGCCGTCGGATCATGCGAAAGAGCGCCGCAAGAATTGTTGCATGTTCAATTTTACAGGTCAGCCATCCATATCTATTCCCTGTGGCTTCACGCAAGCGGGATTACCTGTAGGCTTGATGCTAACGGGTGGTGCACTAAAAGATTCCACTGTGCTGCGTTTCGCCCGAGCTTTTGAGCGAGCTACGCCCTGGCACAGGCGTCATCCACCAGAAGCTATCGAGCAATGACTCGCCATCTTTCCTATACTGCCCGTACATATAAATAAGCAGAGAAACCCCTTTTTATGAACAGTTTGCCAGCAAAAATAACCGTGCTTGCGTTATGCGTTAGCACACTCAACGCATGCTCTGATGCTACTGTCGAATTGCAGCTACCTGTCGAGATCACGAGTCCCGCGAGCGAAGGAAGCGCTCAACCCCATCTGGCATTAGGGATCGACGGTACTGTTGCACTTAGCTGGCTCGAGCCACAAGGGGATGGTTACGCTCTAAGATTTTCGACAATAGTTAACGAAGCATGGTCCCAAACGAGGACACTTGCGATTGGTTCAAATTGGTTCGTAAACTGGGCGGATTTTCCTTCCGTTGTCCCCATCCGTGGGGAATTGTGGGCAGCGCATTGGCTAGTTACACAGGATGAGGGCTATGGCTACGATGTTCTGTTATCGACATCACGCGATAGTGGTATGACCTGGGCCGACCCCATGCCGTTACATCTAGATGGGACGCCGACTGAACATGGATTTGTCACACTTTTCCCCTGGCAGGAAGGAATAGGGGCGATCTGGCTGGACGGAAGAAATTTTATCCAAAATGGTGAATTTGTCTTTGAAAGTTCCTCAGGTGAGCCGTTGGGTATGAGTCTCCGCTACGCACTCTTTGATAGTGACGGGCAACGCGCTTTGAGTGCGGAGCTTGATACGCTCGTGTGCGATTGCTGTCAGACCGATGTGACCCTAAGCGGAGGAGATGCGCTTCTTGTATATAGGGATCGAACGACCGAAGAGGTTCGCGACATCGTTGTGCAACGCTTGTCCAATGACGCTTGGCTGCCGCCAAATACGCTGGCTCCCGATAATTGGGTTATCGGTGGTTGTCCAATAAATGGTCCTGCGATTGATGCGCGGGATGACCATGTTGCTGTGGCCTGGTTTAGTGCTGTGAATAATAATCCGCTTGTGCACCTCGTTCAGTCCAACAACGGGGGGACTACATTTTTAGATCCCATAGAAATCGATACCGTTGGGAGCTTTGGTCATGTGGATGTGGCGGTGCTCGAGAACGGCGCAACCGTGGTCAGTTGGCTTAGATCTGAAGAGAATGGTCTTGGGTTGATGATGCGTATGGTTGATCAAGTCGGCGAGCTTAGCGAACCTCTTGCCGTTGCTGATATCGGAACGTCGCGCCCCTTAGACTTTCCCCAAATGGTCTACGATGGGGCGCGGTTGATTTTCGCCTGGACGGATATCGACGAGGTGGAGCAGGTAAGAACGGCCATCGTGGAGCTAGCGCCGTAACACCATCGGCCGTTCCTGGTATCCGTCAGGGAACAGCCGTTATGTTAATTTACTCTGGCAACTTTAATTAGTGGTTGCCAGAATTCAAAAGCTATTGACCTTATCGGGGTGTGGCCACCGAAGCTTTCGTTTTCGAAGGATTACCAGCCTCCCCCCCCACCTTCGTTGCGGGGCTTCATTGGTTTTGCTTCATTCACTGTCATTGGTCGACCATCGTAATCGGTGCCGTTGAGGGCCTCGATTGCTGCCTGAGCCTCCGACTCCGTGGCCATTTCAACGAAAGCAAAACCCTTGCTACGTCCAGTGTTGCGATCAGTGATCAGCTTCGTTGACTCTACTGTGCCGTGGGCCGAAAACTTTTCGGATAAATCCGGTTCGTCGACAGAATAAGGTAGATTACCTACGTACAAACGCTTGCCCATGATACCTCCTGGGGTTTTGGAACCGCTCGAGAGGATCTGGACAACCGTCCGGCGCTCAAGAAAAGCGGTCAGCTATAGCAGGCGTATTCTAGCCTGAATAACCTCTGAAAATAGAGGTATTCGCAGATTCTTCACGATTTCTTTAGGTTGCCCTAAAAGTTTTCAGTTAGTACTTGGAGGGGATGGTTACCAGGATCATTCACACGCTCGAAGTGTTTGACTACCCGTCTTGTGGCGACCATTGTCCCCCTACTGACGGTTCTCTGATGCTTGCTACTAGGGTTTTCCGAGGGTTTTCCAGGGGAAAGTCCATGGGAATCTCCGTACCTACATCGTCCCTGGAGGGGGACGACGGTGTTTCTGACATTGAACAGGAGGCTATAAGGAATATAGAAAAAAAGGTAAGGATCATGCGCATGAGATTCATTGAGCTTTTCTTGGGTTTTTTCATGCTCGATTCTGGGCTTTGCTATCAATCCCCAGCGTACTCGGCGTCCGTAGATATTTCAATTATAAGGAAACCTTTAAGACCAATGAGCTTGGTTTCTAGGTTGTGTTATATCTGGGGCGAGTTGGTATGATGACAAGCATTCGCGACAGGGGAGCATTAGATGGCAATAACGAGCTTGGTGCTGATTTGCGCGTTCGCGGTTGGGTTACTGTCACCTGCGACTACTGTAGGCCAAGACCTTCTAACACCGTGGGGCGATCCGGACTTACAGGGCATATGGAATAACCGGGTTGTTACACCCTTAGAACGACCGGAAGAATTTGGTATGCGAGAGTTTATGACGAGCGAGGAGATCGCAACAGCTGAGATAGGATTGCTTGAGTACTCTCAGCTACCGGGGCGTGATAATCGAGAAGGAGCAGGGACTGAGAAAGATCTAGCCCGTGCTTATAGCGACCACTGGTTCGGTGACCCATCTTTGACGAGGGGCATACGCACATCGATGATTATGGATCCGCCGGACGGAAAAATTCCTCCCTTAACAGCTGAAGCTCAGGCAAGGATTGCGGCCAAAACCGAGTACCTTCAAGCATTACTTCAAGGCACTGGAGGGGGCAGACCTGGGCCGATATCACCGAGGAGGTCCGAGCCTTCTCCAGACTACAACCTTGACCGAATGAATCGATCCGACGGCCCGGAGGATCGGAGTGGTGGGGAGCGTTGTTTTGGATACAATTTGCCAGTGTTTCTTCAGTCTGGAACTTTCGGTGGAGTAGCACGAATCGTGCAGTCTTCCGGCGCTGTTGGGATTCACTACGACATGGGTCAAGGGTTGGGTTTCAGCCGGCTTATTCCCATCACTGATCGTCCGCACTTACCCGATAACATTCGGCATCGGTATGGAGATGCTCGTGGTCATTGGGAAGGAGACACGTTGGTGGTTGACATCACTAATTTCACTCAAAGGACGAATTACCATGGGTCAAGAGAGAATTTGCATCTGATTGAGCGCTACAGGCGGCTTGATGAGAATACGCTGTCATTGGAAATTACCGTGGAGGACCCGACGACTTTTACAAGGTCCTTTACAGCCGTACAAGAACTCACGAAGAACAGCGACATAGAAAATATGGTCTACGAAGGTGGTTGTCACGAGGGCAATTACGGCTTGGTTGGTATGCTGGTGAACACTCGCTTTGCGGAGAGGGCATTTGCTGAGGGGCGAGGCCCAGATCCGGCGACCCAGGACAATGCCACTGGTGGTGGAGCGATCAGTGCCGCGCCGATGGCGGTAGTGCCTGCTGCAGAGCCTGCGCCAGCACGCTGAGCGGGCATTCCGGAGCAACGAACGGGCGCGGCGGCGACACAAGCACAATCGCTTTTCCCCCTATGGGGTGCTGCTCTGTTATGGAGGAGCGCCTGTTCCAGGAGATCCTAGAAATAGTGTTCGGCCGTCAGGAAATGTAAGTTCTCGACCGTTAGCCCTGCGGGAGCCATCTTTTGCTCTGTACCCTTCAACGACAATCTCAGTTCCGGGCAAAAGAGATTCTTTCGTAAAGCCACGCCGGAACAAAACGTTTATTGTTCCTGCTTCAATGGCCCAGTTCTCTACCGTACCATCGGGTTGTTTTACATCGACGTGAATCCATGCGTGGGGGTTTGTCCATTGCATTCGCGTGACTGTTGCCGTGAAGTTAACCGGTCGGTTAGCATCGAATTCGGCTGTAAAGGCATGATGTGCTCGAGCGGGAACTATGGCCAGAATCAGCAACGTACCGGCGCTGGCAATGGTAAGCGCCAAGTTTGCAAATATCGGATTTGCTCTCCTTTTCATATTCACTGCTCCTCGGGCGGGTTGCCCGATAATTGTAGTTCGTAAACAACTTCACTCGGGGGGATTTTACGTGTGATGTCAATTGTCATTGTTTTTCCCTCCCAGTGTTCCACGAGCGTTTCCTTTCGCAAGTGGCCATAGATTGTTTCTTCAACCTGTTCAATGCAGCGAAAGTCTAAGATTTGAGCGTCTGGTTCAAGGCGACGGTAGAGGGGTAAGCTGATTTTCCAGGGACGGGTAAACACTTGAGGGTCATCAATGGTGGCTTCGTAGAGGATCGCATCCTGGTTGATGGGTGTGTAACGCTCAACAACGCGTAAAGCATCACTATGAAAGTTCCCGGATCTATCAAACCAGGTGTATGAAGTGAAATCTGTAACGTCGACGACTAGCGTATCCCCTTCCCAGCGACCAACCGAGTAACCCATATAGGCGAACCCAGGGTATGGTTCTACATCATCCAAATTAATTGTTCTTTGAGCATTTGCAAACTCAAAGATCATCATAATTTTGTTGGTGCCTTGAATAATCTGGAACGGATAAGGGAGATACATGGCGCGCGGTACGCCTGGCATATAACAAGCTAGTTCTGGATCGCGGTCCAACCAATTAGCCGCATTTTCTCTTTTTCGTTGGGCTGCCCAGGGTTGGTAAGGGATCTCGTTACCTTCAACAACCCCTAACCCCGGAGGTACCCAGCCAACCGTACCGAGTGCGACTACCGGAGCTGCCAGAACTGGAATGTCGGGATACGCTCCGGGTTGTGCAACCATTGGACGGGCTTCATGGGTTAGAAGGTCCCAATTTGCTGTACTAGTCGTCTGCCATATGCCGCTAAAGTCGGGATTACCGTCTGCAGTTCGATTTATTTGCGGAGAAGAATCTTCAGAAACACCAGAACGCATCACTTCAAACGATACGCCTGCAACAATGACAGCGGTAACAATAATAATTGCAGCATCTCTAGATTTGTTTTGCATACTCTATCCCTGACTTCCTGGTGTGTATCTGCTACCGAGCAGTCATACGTTGACGGGCCGCTGCGGTTGAACGTACAAACTCCAGGATTGCTGAGCTCAACTGCGTATCTTGGGTTCCAATACTTGGGTTCGGAGAGTAGTGATTGTGACCAATCAACTGAATGACCCTCGGCATCCGACCATTCTGTTTCTCAGTTACCTCACCCATGAGTTTTACTAGGGATGCTTGGGTTCCTGGATTATCAAACTCTGAAACCGAAAACATTACCGGAATATCCACTCGTTCTACGTTACCGGTCGTAGAAATTTCCGGCCAACGTGAAAAGTCATCCCCAAAATAGGCTATACGACCTTCGGAGGGGTTGGTCGTATTCGCGCCGTAGGTCCCCGAGACCATGATTACGCCGGCAGCGGCAGGTGTACCCGGTTCCAAAACATCAGGTCTGAAGACATAGGTAGCTGCATGAGCTGCTGCTGCTGACTTTCCAACAACAAAGATCTGATTAGGGTCGCCACCGTATTCGCTGATATTGTCCTTGACCCATGCGACGGCGGCTCCCATGTCGTTGGCGCCATCGGGCCACTTTGCTTCTGGCGCCAGACGATATGTGGCATTAACACCCACTAGCCCCAGACTTGCGAAATAATCCGACACATTGCGGCTTGCGCTTCTGTTGCCACGGACAAAACCCCCGCCGTGAAAATACATCACGACTGGCATAAGTGGTACATCGCTACGACGGAATCTATCTGTGTGAACGTCAAGCACATGTCGCTCATGGGGGCCGTATGCAAGATTCTCGACGACCTCGAGTTCTTCTAGCTCATATACCCTGGCTTGATTCGCGTAGAGAGGGGAAGTTGCGCTTGAGGCTACCCCTTCTTCGGTGACACGTTTGATAGCTACCGCTAAGTCGGGAGGCATATCATCGCCAACCTGGTTTGCATAGCTTAACTCTTGTTCTGTTCCGATCGCCCACCGTAGTTGCTGACGAGCTTGGATAGATTTGTCACAGGACTCTAGTGAGATTTCCCGTGCATGGTACACGGGTGAGAGCCACGATGGAGCGCCAGCGGGCCTGCGTTCGTCTGCAAGCGTTAGACACAGATCAGGTCTCGATGTTGGGGTGAGCATCCCTTCGGGCGTCAGGGCCCAGGACTGTTCTTCCACACCGGAGCATGATTGAACAAAGAGCTCTTCACCTTCACTGATCTCATTGGCGGCTATACACACATCGTATTCGGACATGCGCACTCTATCCGGCGCAATCCACTCGAAAAGCATATCTTCATTGCCTTCTACACCGTACTTGCAGGTATGAACTCTTAAGGCGGCGTCTAGATTGATATCTTCACCGTAACCGGCAACGTCAATGCAGTAACCTCGGAAATCGTCATCCACTGGTTGAGCGGTTCTCAAAAAGACGCCTTCTGAGAATGCCGTTATAGGCAGACTTAAAGAGAGTAGCGCGGACATTACGATTGACCGAAAGGAGACACGATTGCCCATCATTTTTGATCCCCATTTGAAGTTATTTGTGAGCTGAATGTCTATCATTATACAGTGGTCAGGGGCTATGACCGACCCTAAAATAATACCAAAAACGGGACAAAAAGGACTTTCCATGCTGGCTTGCCGACGCTAGGATGCACCGCTTAATTAAATGGGTCTGGAATTGCGTCAATGCCGCGAATTATATATATCGAGCCTGATGGGACCCGCAGGGAATTAGAGGTTCAGGTGGGCTACTCCGTCATGGAAGGCGCCACGATAAACGGCGTAGAAGGCATTGAAGCAGAATGCGGTGGCGCGTGTTCGTGTGCCACGTGCCATGCGTATATAGATGAGACTTGGTTGAGCAAACTTCAGGAAATAGACGGTATGGAGGATGCCATGCTGGAATCAGCTGTTGAGCGTAAATCCAACAGCCGGCTTACGTGTCAGATCCAAGTTAGCGAAGAGTTGGACGGGTTAGTTTTGACAGTTGCTCCCGCTTATTGAGCAAAAAATCTTGGCAATGTAAAACAAAGTCCAGTGTATGTGGTTCGGTGTGGGTGAATCGCGCTGTTCCTGTGAGTCACCTAGGATCTTTCGCAGATTTTAATGGGGGCGATACGAATGATTGAGCAGAAAGGATCGAACAAATTAAGAGTGACCTCGGAGGAGGTGCGCAGCGTCTGTGAGGGGATGCTCCGGTTGCAACTCTATGCGATTTTTACAAAACCGGTCAACGGAATGAAACCGGTCATGGAAATGCTAGAACGCCATTTGGAGTACCAGATTTCTCTCGAGAAACGCGGCATCATGTTTGGTGCAGGACCGTTTTGGACTGAAGACGAGCAAGAGTGGTGCGGCGAAGGCATGGTTGTTATTCGAGCTGAGAATCTAGCTGCAGCTAGGGCTATTGCTGCCGAAGATCCGATGCATGCTTCGGGAGCTCGCGTCTTTGAAATACGGCCATGGCTACTCAATGAGGGCAGCATGACAATAAAGTTAAGTCACTCAACACGCAGCTTTGACATAATGTGAGGGATCACATGGCTTGCACAGAATATCCGGGTCATAAGCTTAAGCTCATTTTTGGAGTTCCGATCTTCCTCAGTCTCTCATCGAGACCGAGTTCGATTAGATCCCAACTTTAGGATCTTTTTGCGCGATAGTTACTCCGGAACGATGGCGACTGCCTCAAGTTCCAGGATAAATCGTGGTCCTGTCGCAAGACGTGGTATCTCAACAGACGTACCCGCCGGACGGTGTTCTCCAAAGTAACGACCCATGACCACGTTGATTGCGTCCTGGTTAGCATCTTGATCTACCATGAATCGGGTCATTTGAACGATATCACTGAGCTGCCCACCCGCTGCTTCCACAGTTGCCTTTAGATTCTCCATAGCTGCTTCAGTTTGCCCAGTGGCACTGAAGTCTAGATGATCAAATTCCGACGGTACGTGGGGATGGCTGTGGTATATGGGCGCGGCAGTTATACCGGAAAAGTAAACCGTCTTCCCGGAGTTGACTGAGATCGCTGGTGTGTATGGCATGTTGTAACCTAGTTCAACGCCCGCGGTATGAATGTACTCGTACCGTTCACCGCTTGGAATAAGTGATAGGGAGGGTAGGGTGCTACAGGCTGTGAGTAACGTCACGAGCGCAATGCTTGAAATAGCGGCGCTGGAACGATAGGCGTGACTAATCCTAAAGTGGTTCACTTTCGTCTCCTCTAGTTTTGGGGTTAGAACTTCTGCCGTCTTATTGGTCGATGCTGTTTCTTAATTATCCTGGTGTTTTGAGCGGTGCCTTCAATCACTCGGCACTCTACATGTTTATAGAACTCCAAGCAGGGACGGTACGATCAGTGACACTATAGGAACATAAGTGATGATAATCAGGACGCTCAGCAATACCATGAGCCACGGTATTGCTGCACGAATGACTTCTTCCATGGGCATTTTTGCAACGCTTGCTGTCACGAATAGATTGAGCCCTACAGGGGGCGTTACTAGTCCGATCTGCATGTTCAATACCATGATGATCCCTAGGTGAATAGGGTCAATCCCCATTTGGGTTGCAATGGGAAAGATGATCGGCGTGAGAATCAATACCACCGAGGTGGGTTCCATGAAGTTACCAAATACGAGCAGCAGAATGTTTACCACGATAAGAAAGCCCCATGGGGGCAGCCCTAGACCAACGATCCACTCGGAAGCGATCTGTGGGATTTGTTCGGTTGTGAGTACAAAGGCGAAGAGGTACGCGTTTGCAATGATAAACATCAGCATCGCGGTAGTTTTCGCACTCTCTGTTAGGACTTGAGGTACGTCTTTTAGCTTGATGTCTTTGTAGATAAACACGGCAACTATGAAGGCGTAAACAGCAGAAACTGCTGCAGCTTCAGTGGGAGTGAAAATCCCTAAGTAGATGCCCCCGAGGATGATCACAAGGAGAATAAGTCCCCAGAATGCCTCCAAGCCTGTGTGAATCGCTTCTTTAAGACTCACCTTAGGCTGGCGTGGTAAGTTTTGACGGCGCGCGATCACCGCGATCGTGATCATCATGGCTATGGTTAGAATTGCACCGGGCAGCATGCCTGCAATGAACAGATTACCGATGGACGATTCAGTAACGGCGCCGTAGATCACCATGACAATTGACGGCGGTATAAGAATGCCCAGGGTGCCAGCATTGCAGATGACGCCCGCAGCGAAACGTTCCGAGTAACCGGATCTGATCATTCCGGCAATCATGACGCTGCCTACAGCAACCACAGTGGCTGGTGCTGATCCAGAGACCGCCGAAAAGAAAGCACAGGCCAGTAAAGCGGCCATGGCCAGCCCTCCTCGGAAATGACCTACTAGGGCATTAGCAAAATCAATCATGCGTTTCGCAACACCGCCTGTCGTCATAAATGTTGCTGCCAGAATGAAGAACGGTACAGCGAGTAGTGGATAAATCTGTGTGGTGTGGAAGAAGCGTTGTGACAGAGACAGCAGGCTCTGGTCGGCGAAAAGGAGAATAGTAGAGATGCTGGCTAGCCCCAGTGAGATCGCAACGGGTACACTCATCGCCAGGCAGATGAACAGGATCACCACTAGAAATAGCGCACTCATGATGGATCGCCGTTTGGTGTTTTGTTCGTAGTTGCCGCTGTGTGATGTTCTGCCGACAGACCCTTAACTTCACCTTTACTAATCGCCCAACCGAGTTCAACAAACCTGTATGCAAGTAGTGCAAATGCTACGGGCATGATCCCAGTCAATAACCAACGAGGCAAAGGGATGTCTCGGGCATTATTCCCCAGCATGATTAGCCGATCGACGAAGATACTCGCGCCGTAAAACATGAATCCGCAATAGAGAAGACAAAGTATGATGGCCACTAGTCCCATGGTTCGCCGCCTGGTGGGAGACATTTTTCGAGCAATGATATCAACCGCTATGTGGCTCTGAGTGCGGACACCGTAGGACATACCGACTAGGACCAACCATGCGAATACGTAGGTTGTAGCTTCTAGAGACCATACCCATCCGGTCCCAAACTCGCGTAGTACTACCTGTATGAAGGTGAGCAGAGTCATTATCGCCAGCGCGGTGGCCATAAAACCCTCTTCAAGGTGATTGATTACGTTCCGGATATGCGCGCCGGTGTTCATGAGTCGTTAGCCCGAGTGATATTTAGAGTGAGCTGGCCGCTTCGATGCGTTCAGCGCCAATGTTTACTTCGAACTGTTCCCAAACGGGTGCCATCGCTGTTTGCCACGAGGTTAGTTCGTCATCAGTGAGTTCGACTATTTCGCTGCGGCCGGACTCCTCAACGTAACCCCGGGCTTGTTGGTTAATGACCTCCGCCTGCGCATTCCCCCAGGCAGTAGCTTCCGCAACGGCTTCCTGTACCCCTGAGCGGATGTCGTCCGGCAGTGATTGCCAGAAGGTTGGATTGACTGCGACTAGATAACCAATGTACCCATGATTCGTTTCCATTACGTACGGCTGCACTTCATAGAACTTCGATGAGTAGATATTCGACCAAGTATTCTCCTGAGCATCAATGGCACCCGTTTGAAGTGCCTGATAGACCTCGCCCAGTGCCATCTTTTGCGGGTTTCCTCCTATGGCCTGAACCTGTGCTTGGAGAACATCGGACTCCATAATTCGAAACTTTAGGCCGCGAGCATCTTCCGGCATGCGTAAGGGATCGGGTCCGGAGAACTGTTTCATACCGTTGTGCCAGAAAGCCAGCCCCTGAAAGCCTTTATCAGCGATCACATTAAGTAGATCCTGTCCAGCGGGACCGGCCTGAAACTCCTCGACTGTAGCTAGGTCTGGAAACAGGAACGGTAGATCAAAAATCTGAAATGCCTGTGTGAGTCGATCAAACTTTGAAAGTGAGACCGCGATCATCTGAATCTCTCCGAAGGCGAGTGCCTCGAGTGAATCGTCATCGTTCATGAGTTGGCTCGAGGGATAGATTTCCACGATCACTCTGTCAGGGAAGCGTGCTTCTGCGAGTTCCTTAAAACGTTGTGCAGTCCGGCCCTTTGGTGTTCCAGGTGCTGTAACGTGAGGAAATTTGATGAGATAAGTTTCCGTGGCCGCTTGGCCTTCATCAGTCGTATTACCACAAGCACTGAGTAGGCCTACAAACATTACTAGGACTCCCAGCCGCATCGCAGTGTGAAAATCGCTCAGGTCACGCATCTTTCTTCACCTCTTAAATTTCTGCGGGCACTCCATTATTGGGATTCCACTCAGACCCGGGGTGCCGGGACCCCATTTTATTCTAGTTTTAGGAGGCGGTGCGCTTTTAGTCAGTCTTGATTATATTTGCGTGACTGCGCCCTCGCTTTCCTGCAAACGATTGCATAGAATTCTCCCAGAGTTAAAGATCTTGATCAAGAGAAACCGTTTGTGTGAGGACCTATTTTGGCTGAGTTGACATGGGATGTCTGGGTAGTCATTGCTCTAGGCTTGGCGGCGGGTGGTCTGACAAAAGGTATCACAGGTCTAGGGTTGCCGGGTGTCGCGGTCCCGATCATGGCTAGTTTTCTCGGCGTTGAGCACGCAGTCATGATTATGCTTTTTCCTACTTTGATCACGAACGGGTGGCTTGTGTGGAGGCTCCGTGATTGTTACAGGGAAGTCCCTGAGCTTCGAAGGGTTGTTTTGATGGGGTTTCCCGGCGTTGGGGTCGGAGCCGCAATTTTATATCTGGCCAGTGACCAATTTCTTGCAACGGTTCTCTCTGTGTGGATTTTTGCGTATCTCGCTTTGCGTTTTTTCCGTCCGGAGCTAAGACTTTCTCCACAAGCTCGTCGTCGATTTGCATTTCCGGTGGGATTCGCCTCAGGCACCCTTCAGGGGTCCACTGGAATTTGTGCGCCTGTCATCGTGCCTTACGTAGATGCTCTAGGAATCTCACCCCGAACCTATGTCTTTACATTCGCAGCTGTTTTTATGTCTCTATCTTTTTCGCATCTCAGTATCCTGTGGATTGCTCGGGCATATCCGTTAGAGCAACTTATGGAGAGTCTGCTTGCCGTGATTCCGGCCATGATCTTCGTTCCCATCGGAAGCTGGTTACGGCAGTACCTTCCATCCAGCATTTTCGGCCGTATGATCCGAGTCTTCTTGTTCGTAATGGCTATACGCTTATTTTACACGGCTTGGATCAGCTAATTGTGGGGCACACTTTTCAGGCATAAAAGCGCGCTATCCCTTTTATCCTCGAATCGCCGCCAGAACGCGTTCAGGGGGCAACGGTAGACGACGGATCCGCGCTTTGGTTAAGGCAAAGACTCCATTGGCTATTGCTGCCACTTCGGGACCGGGCTTTTGGGCTAAACTACTCGCCTTAACTATATGGGGTGCTTGAAAGAACGCCGTTGTTAGAAACGCCGGAATTAACTACGATAACCACACTGCAATCGTTTGCAAAAAACTGGATACTGCCCATGCCTACATATACTTACGAATCCATTCCCGCTGACGGTGGGAAACCAGAGCGGTTTGAGATTGTCCAGGGCATGGAAGACGCTCCGTTGGTTGCGCACCCTGAGACAGGCGATCCTGTCCGGCGGGTTATTACGGGAGGGTTAGCCGTCATGGGTAAGCCTATTCGTCGCAGTACGGTGGTGAACAAATCTTTGCCAGCGGCTACTCCTTGTGGTTGTAGCCGAAACGCATTAGCACAGGTTACACGGTCTGCAAGCCAGGGGCCCCGACTCACGACGACTGCTCATCATAGTCATGGCGGTCGGTCGCATAAACATTGACTCGGGTTAATGAAGGTCCTGTCCATTAAACCAAGACTCGGTGATTGGGAGACAATTAACCATGCCAAATGACGACAATGCGAACACAATAACGAGCGCGATGTCCCCAAATTGGAATTGGACCCGGCCTATTGCCGCGCCAGGACCTATGGCGGTAGATTTTGAGGAGCGTATCGACTTCAATCGGCTGCGCAGTTATCGGGTAGCGAGAACCCGTTGGGCGTTACAGAAATCTGAGCTGGGCGCTGTTTTATGTTTCGACAACAATAATATTCGCTATATCACTGGCAGCGTGATTGGCGAATGGGCGAGAGATAAGATCTGCCGCTATGCTTTGTTCACGGGAAACTCCGAACCTTATCTCTGGGATTTCGGTTCGGCAGCAACCCACCATAGACTGTTTGCCCCATGGCTGGATCCAGATCGGTGCAAAGCCGGGATGCTTGGACTGCGTGGTTCTGTTGCAGAAGAAGCTGGTCTATTCAAGCAAGCCGCCGAGGAAATTAAGAAGCTGCTGCAAGCTGAAGGTGTGGCGGATATGCCCCTGGGAGTTGATATTTGTGAACCACCCATGATGTTTGCATTGCAAGCAGTCGGACTCGAGATTAGAGATGGGCAACAGACCATGTTGGACGCACGTCAGATCAAGAGCATGGACGAGATCGTACTGTTAAACATGTCAGCCGCTATTGTGGACGGAGCCTATCAGGGTATTGCGGAAGCCCTCAAACCGGGCGCACGAGAAAATGAGATGGTGGCTTTGGCTAACAAACTCCTGTACGAGAATGGTTCCGATGATGTTGAAGCTATTAATGCAGTTTCCGGGGAGCGCTGTAGTCCCCATCCACATAATTTCACTGATCGGATGTATCGCCCCGGTGATCAAGCGTTTTTCGATGTGATTCAGTCCTACCTTGGGTACCGAACCTGTTACTACAGGACGCTGAATGTAGGTTCATCAACCCCTGCGCAAGAAGATGCTTATCGTCGCGCCAGAGAGTGGATTGATGTAGCTATTGAGATGGTGAGGCCCGGGATGACGACCGATAAGATTGCAGCGAAGTGGCCAAAAGCGACAGAGTTTGGTTTTGCTAATGAGATGGAAGCTTTCGGGCTTCAATTTGGTCACGGTGTTGGGCTCGCATTACATGAACGGCCGATTATCAGTCGCCTAGTATCCTTCGAGAATCCGTTCGAGATAGAAGAAGGCATGGTTTTCGCGTTGGAGACTTACTGCCCGGCTGCGGACGGTAATGGTGCAGCTCGCATAGAAGAGGAGGTTGTTGTGACTCCGGACGGTTGCCGAGTTATCACGCTCTTCCCTGCGCAAGAATTATTTATTGCGAATCAGTACTAGTACAGTTTCATATTTCTCAGTCGCGAAAAATGCCAATGAAGACAGAATTATTTATTGGAGGTGAATGGTGCCCTTCATCAGATGGTGCAACATTTCCTATTGAGGACCCGTCAACAGAAGAGACCATAGCTGAAGTGGCTAGTGCAACAGTGGAGGATGTCACTACGGCTGTTGAAGTTGCTCATGCAGCCGGGATTGATTGGGCAAGACGTACGCCTCGAGAACGGGCCGAAGTTCTCCGGAGGTCATGGGAACTTCTGCGGTCGAGACGCGAGGAAATTGCTGAATATATTGTTCGCGAAAACGGCAAAGCATTGCCTGATGCATACGGTGAGACGGATTACGCAATTGAGTTTTTCCGTTGGTATTCAGAAGAGGCTGTCCGAAACTATGGTGAAATTTTGACATCACCGTCCGGCGGTAACCGGATTGTGGTTTTGCAGCAGCCCATCGGAGTTAGTGTCTTAGTAACACCGTGGAATTATCCGGCAGCTATGGCAACACGAAAAATTGCACCTGCTATCGCTGCGGGATGTTCGGTGATTCTAAAACCAGCGTCGGATACACCACTCACAGCATTGCTTGTGGCAGATATTCTGACCGAGGCTGGTGTGCCACCGGGTGTCATGAATGTTGTGCCTTCTCGGCGTTCCGGTGAAGTTGTCGGTGCTATGTTGCACCACCCTCAAGTACGCAAGTTGTCGTTTACAGGTTCCACTGAAGTTGGTCGTGCGCTGCTGAAGGAAGCGTCTGACTGTGTGGTTAATTGCTCTATGGAACTTGGAGGTAATGCCCCATTCCTAGTATTTGACGACGCTGACATAGATGCTGCAGTTCAAGGCGCTATGATCGCAAAGATGCGTAATGGTGGAGAAGCCTGTACGGCTGCCAACCGTTTTTATGCCCACGAGTCCGTGTATCAGGAGTTTACTGAGAAGTTTGCTTCGACGATGGCGGCGATGAAGGTTGGGCCCGGTCTTGAACCTGGTGTTGAATTGGGCCCGATGGTGAATGCTTCGGCCATCAAGGATATTGATCGTCTGGTAGAGGATGCAAAGGGCAAAGGCTCGACGGTGCTTACCGGCGGCGCACCATTGGATCGGGTTGGCCACTACTACCCCCCCACGGTGCTGGGAAGCGTACCCAATGAGGCTGATATTCTAAGGGAAGAGGTTTTTGGACCGGTGGCACCAGTAGTGTCATTTAGCGATGACGATGAGGTTATCGCGGCAGCTAACGATACCGAATACGGTTTGGTGTCTTATCTCTACACCACCAGCTTGAAGAGAGGGATGTCCATTTCTGAACGTTTAGATGCCGGGATGATCGGGTTAAACCGAGGTTTGGTGTCTGACCCCGCAGCGCCGTTTGGCGGCACTAAGCAGAGCGGTCTTGGTCGTGAAGGTTCCCACGAGGGCATGCTGGAGTATATGGAGACAAAATACATCGCTGTGGAGTGGTAGTTGTGATGGCCGGATCGACGCGACCGTTCTTCTCTATTTGTTTGGTGGTGGGGTTTCTGCTGGCGAGGTTGTAGACCCCCTGATCACCATGCGTGGAGCCAGGCGAAGCTGTGTCGCTGGCACTTCCGGATTCTGCATTCGCTCCAGGAGTAAGAGGGCAGCCTGTACGCCCAACTCATCAAGCGGGATATGTAGGGTGGTGAGTGGTGGATTAAAACGATCCACATAAGGCATATCGTTGAATCCGGTAACGGAGATGTCTGCTGGACAGTTAAGTCCATGGGCTTTCATGGCGTCGTAACAACCCAACGCCAGTAAATCGTTAGCTGTGAGAATGGCAGTGAATTTTTTCTCGTACCTCATGATGTGTTCAAGGGCTGCTTCTCCCGCGGGTTCGGTATAGGCTTTTGCATTTGTTATCAAGTCACGATCCACAGGTAAGCCGAACTTTTTTGACGTTTTGAGAAACGTTTGATATCTCGTATAGCCAGTAGAAGTGTTTTGTGGCCCGCCAATATAAGCGATGCAACGGTGGCCCAACTCCATTAAGTGTTTTAGCGCAAGCTCTATGCCTAGCTCATCGTCGTTGATCACGGCCGCGACGTTATGTGTGTCAACCGTACGATTGACGAGTACCAGAGGGATGCCTTCCTCAATGCAATCGTTAACGATGAGATCCTTTCTTCTGGCGGCAGCCAGAATAAACCCGTCGATTTGCCGGGCTTTCATATTCTCTATTATTCCTTTTTCGCTACGTTGTTTGCTGCCGGAGTCAGCTAGGATTGCATTGTACCCATGTGCGTCTAACGTGTGTTCCACGCCTCTTACGATTGGGGGAAAAACTGGGTTGGTTAGATCCGGTATGACGATGGCGACTGTATAACTTTTCTGTGTTCTTAGGCCCGAGGCTAACGGATTACGACGATAGCCTAGTTCGTCAGCGATACGGGTGATCTCTGTCGCGAGATCCTCTGACACCATTGAACGTGTAGCGGGGTTTAGTACTCTGGAGACTGTCGAGGGATGAACGCCTGCACGGCTCGCAACATCCTTGATATTGGCACGGCGTTTAACCATTGATCGATCACAGGCGTCGCAGGCCGAACAAGCCAAGGGTTTCAGGAGGATATTGGCTCAGAGGCTCTTGCATTACGGTGGGAGATCCTTGTATTCTCTGCAAACGATTGCAGACCATTATAAACAAAGAGTTGGAGCAGTAAAGGTGGCTAATTCAGAGAGTTCTATGAAGCAATACACAATTGGTTGGATTGGGGCTGGTCGCATGGGATATCCCATGGCAAAGCGCTTGTTGGAGGCCGGTTGTGATGTATCAATCTACAACCGCACCCGTAGCAAAGCGGAGCCCCTCACCGAGTCTGGAGGGAAAATCGTTGATAAACCGAGTGAGTTAGGTGACCGCGACATCGTTTTCACGATGGTATCGGCCTCGGATGATCTTGTTGCTGTGACCTTCGGGGATGATGGTTTGTTTACTGGTGATTCAATGCCCAAGTTGCTGGTCGAATGTTCTAGCGTTTCCGAGGAAGCTTCAGCTCAGGTGCGCTCACAAGCAGCCGAACTTGGTGTAGACATGCTCGCTTCTCCGGTCAGTGGGAATGGTAAAGTTGTTAAAGCAGGTAAGCTTACAATCGTGTCGTCCGGTCCGCGTACCGCCTTTGATATTGCTGAACCCTATTTGAACGCTATTGGCCGTGGCGCGACTTACGTCGGTGAAGGTGAGCTTGCGCGCATGGTCAAGATTTGTCACAACCTGTTGCTAGGAGTGTACACCCAGTGTCTTGCTGAAATTACCGTACTGGCTGAAAAGGGTGGGGTGTCGCGTCATGATTTCCTAGACTTTATAAATGATAGCGTGATGGGGGCAATGTTCTCTCGCTATAAAACCCCCACGTTCGTTAATCTCGACATGACGCCGACATTTACACCTGAGTTGTTGCGCAAGGATTTAGATCTTGGTTTGAAGGCCGGAGAGCAACTTGGTGTCACGCTACCTGTGACCCAGCTTACTCGGGACATGGTTCAGAAGACCGTCGATGCTGGACATAGTGGCCGTGATTTTGCGGTACTCCTTGAGGAACAAGCAAAAGCTTCCGGCTTGGAACTCAAGCCAGAAAATGTCGAGGTTAGCGACGGTTTATAGCGGGAGAATAGAATCGCGCGCTCTTCTGGCAAGAAATTTGGAACACTTGCGGCGTTAGGCCCCGGTCTATTGTTGGCCGCCACAGGTGTGGGCGGCGGGGATCTGGCAACCGGCACATTTGTGGGAAGTCTTCTTGGCACGGCCGTGCTCTGGGCTGTGGTTTTGGGGGCGTTCCTGAAGTTCGTAGTCACGGAAGGGCTAGCACGTTGGCAGTTGGTCACCGGGGATACATTCCTGGAAGGGTTAGTCCACAGAGTGGGTCCCCCCGTACTCTGGGTTTTCCTGCCGTTTCTTCTCCTGTGGTCGTTTTTTGTTGGTTCAGCTCAAATGAGTGCTTGCGGAGTGGCACTTTACGCGTTGTTTCCCGTTTTTGAAGATCCAGATCAAGGAAAAATTGTCTTTGGAATGGTGACCAGCATTATTGGAATAGGCTTGGTTATCCGAGGGGGATACCGGTTATTCGAACAAATAATGCGCGTTTGTATTGCAATCATGTTTGTGACCGTGGTGGTTACCGCGGTGGTACTTTGGCCTGGAACAGGTGTTGTTTTGCAGGGGCTTTTTATACCCACGATCCCGGACTTCGATGGAATAGGACTGACATGGACAGTGGCACTCATCGGTGGTGTGGGGGGTACACTTACGGTGCTTTGTTATGGCTATTGGCTGAGAGAGGATGGGCGTGTCAGTTCGGATGATATTTGGGCTTGCCGCATCGATCTGGGGGCTGGCTATGCTATGACCGCAATTTTCGGTATTGCCATGGTCATTGTAGGAAGCAATGTGGAGATTGAAGGGCAGGGTACGACGATGTTGGTGACGTTGGCCGAGCGCCTAGAGGAGCCACTCGGCGTGTGGGGAAAATGGTTATTTCTAATTGGCGCTTTTGGTGCGGTTTTCAGTAGTTTATTAGGGGTGTGGCAGTCAGTGCCCTATCTTTTTGCCGATTGCTGGAGGCTCTTGTTTTTGGAGCCAACAAATGCGGCTGAAACTTTCAAAAAAGAAAAGGCAACAACTTCAGTTATGGTAGATACCAGTGCACTCCCTTACAGGAGCTTTCTAGTTATTCTTGGTGTAGTTCCGATGGTTGGCCTTTTCTGGGGGTTTCAGCAGGTACAAAAACTCTATACGGTTACAGGAGCCCTATTTTTCCCATTTCTGGTTCTTGCTTTATTGGTTTGGAATGGGCGTTCGGATTGGATTGGAGTGCAGTTTAAGAATCGTCCGATAACCACTATCGCACTTGCTGGTATCCTGCTCTTTTTCACCTCCCTGGCCGCGCGCACGATATTCGGTATTTAATTAAGAGAAGTAACTCGAGATGTTCTACGAACCCAAGAATGGTCACGGGCTAGTACGCGATCCGATAAAGGCTTGTGTCGTGCCAAGACCTATTGGCTGGATTTCAACAATCAGTCAGGAAGGAGTGTGTAACCTTGCCCCCTTCAGCTATTCAAATTTAATGGTTACTGCGCCACCTATATTCATGTTTAGCTGTAATGGCGCACATCTAGAAGGAGATGTGAAGGACAGCGCGCTGAATGCCCGTGAGACAGGTGAATTTGTCTACAATTTGGCGACTTGGGAAGTCCGCGATGCTATGAATACTTCATCATCCCATGTCGGACGATCTGAGGATGAGTTCGAGCTAGCGGGCCTTACTAAGGCGCCCTCTATACTCGTGAAGCCACCCAGAGTTTCTGAAGCGCCTATTAGTCTCGAATGCCGGACTTGGAAAACAATTAACCTGCCTGCGACACAACCTGAAATCCAAAATATTATGGTGATTGGTGAAGTCGTCGGTGTGCACATTGCGGATGAGGCTCTCAAGGACGGGTTGGTTGATACGGCTGCACTGAGGCCCGTCGCACGTCTCGGATACTTGGACTATTCAGTCGTCGACGAAGTTTTTGTAATGCCTCGTCCGAAATAGCTACTTTGTTGAGGGGGGTTCTCTATGTATAGCTCTATTCGTTGCGGACGTCTTGCTATAGCGGCATTGATTGCTGGCTGCATTCTGATGTTTACGTCATTTCTGGTTCAGTCTGCCGATGAAGATGACGTGTTAACGGCGCGTAATGGTATCGCCAATCTTGGTAAACGTTGGGATCGTGAGGCAATGGCAGTGACCTCGGCTCTGTATATTGAATTGCAACGCACAACTGGCGACCGATCGGGTGTGGAGGTGACGGTGGATGTCAGCTATGGTCCCCATGAACTGCAAACTGTGGATGTCTTCGCACCGGTGGAGAGACCGGATGAATTGGCACCCGTCGTTATCTTTGTGCACGGGGGAGGGATGGTTCGTGGTAACAAGACTATTGCAAACACGGATCTTATATACAGCAACATACCAACGTTCTTTGCCCGCCACGGCATCGTGGGAGTGAATGCAAACTACCGTCTTGTGCCCGAAGTGCAATGGCCATCTGGACCGGAGGATATTGGAGGGATGCTGACGTGGGTTAGGGAAAACATTGAGGGTTACGGAGGGGATCCCCAAAAAGTATTTCTAATGGGCAACTCGGCTGGAGGCCGTCATGTGGCGAGTTATCTGTTTCATGGGCCCTCGCACTTCACCGATGGACCCGGTGTGATTGGCGCGCTACTAAGTTCAGGGTCGTACAGATCAGGTAGTTCGGATGCACTGCGAAGCTACTATGGAGAAGATGCTACCGTTCGCGCTGAGCTTGTGCCGTTAGGCCTGGTTGATTCCTATGATGGACCCGAAATACCGATCTTTATGTGGAGTGCGGAATTCGATCCAACCATGATTGAAGCCCCTGTAGCGGTTATGTATGCAAGGCTATGTGCGAAGTACAGTGACTGTCCACGATACACTCAGTTTCAGGGACATAATCATGTCTCACATATCATGAGCATCAACTCTGCAGACGAGACGGTTGGGCGTGCGTTGCTGGAGTTTGTAAGCTCAGTGACCCATTAGTCGTTCGGATTGGTTTTGGTGGATGCACCGGATGTACAATTTGCCACGTAATTAAGGATTCTTGGCCATAATTCTTTGGCTTTTGATGCTCAACTGAGTCATGCGATCTGCTTCTTCTCAACAGCTAAAGGCATTTATCGAGCGCTGCCTTACCGCAGTAGGATTCTCAGAATACGACGCGGGGACTATTGCCGCATTAATTTCTGATGCTGATCTGAATGGTTCCGATGGCCACGGGATTTTCCGTTTACCTCAATACATTAAGCGAATTCAAAACGGTGGGATAAATATTCAGCCGAATATTCATCTTGCTGAAGATAGAGGCGCTATGGCGTTGGTGGACGGGGACAATGCCATGGGGCATTTGGTGATGAAGTACGCCACCGAACTCGCAATGCAGAGAGCAGTTGATCACGGTGTTGCGTGGGTTGGTGTACGGCATAGTAATCACGCTGGACCCGCTGCGCTTTACGCAAAAATGCCGCTAAAAAAAGACATGATCGGAATATATGTTGCGGTTGGGAGTGCTAATCACCTACCACCATGGGGTGGTACCGAGATGTTACTCAGCACAAACCCAATCGCAGTGGCTATTCCCACGAGTAAGGAACCACCGATTGTGCTTGATATGGCGACCACGGTGGCTGCCTATGGCAAAGTAAAAACAGCGGCACAACGGGGTGAACAGATTCCGGAAGGCTGGATGATAGATAAGCTTGGCAACCCGTTGACCGATCCCTCTCGGGCGGGGGAGGGGTTTTTACTTCCGATCGGAGGCCCAAAAGGGTATGGGCTCTCGTTGGTATTTGGTTTATTGGCGGGCACCTTAAACGGAGCGGCTTTTGGAAAGGATGTTGTAGATTTCAATGCGGATTCAACGTCATTTACCAACACAGGTCAGTTCATAGTAGCCCTATCTGTCGAGGCATTTACCGATACAGACACGTTCAAAAATAATGTTGACGCTGCGATTCGCAGTATGCGTGAATCTCCCACCCTTCCAGGATTCGATTCCGTGAGAGTGCCAGGTGAGCGGAGCTTAGGGATTCGGCGGCAACGTGAAAAGTGCGGTATTCCAATTCCCGATAGTTTGTACGATGCACTTAACGATCTCGCAAGTTCTCTCGATACGAGGTTTCTTTTCGATTCTTGATTTACCTTGAACTTTTTACAGTGGTTGGAGTGGTGTCACCAGTGTTAGTAGGATTTGTGTGAAACTATGTGAGCTTGTGGTTGATATATAGGTTAGGGGACAATTCGCCCATGGCAAATTTGGTATATCAAATCAGACGAATGTCGTTTTTCTGGACTGTTGCGGCTGCTGCCTCACTTGCAGCTGGCTGCAGTGGGCCGACAGAGCCAACGTATACCGCAGACCCAGTATTTTCTGATAGCTCAAATGGCTCTGGGTATTATGAAGGTGAAACCATCACCCTGATTATGGGGCTTGATGCTTCTGCTGGCGGAACCACCGTCGGTCGTCTTCTGGCAAAACATCTAGAACTCAGTCTGGAGGGGAATCCCAACGTCATCGTCAAAAATATGCCCGGCGCATCGATGATGTCCGCTCATATTTTTGTATTGCTTAAAGCACCGAGCGACGGTACCACGATTTATTATGGCCC
>Ga0315338_1001024_pt1 | contig 42336 bp, 40 predicted proteins | sample ASW8metaG_FD_204518 | JGI IMG/M metagenome (GOLD analysis project Ga0315338, IMG submission 204518) | Ammonia-oxidizing marine archaeal communities from Monterey Bay, California, United States - ASW #8 | ecosystem: Environmental > Aquatic > Marine > Coastal | place: USA: California | collected... | reverse complement strand
AGGAATTGTAATGCTCAACTGCCATGGAAGTGGTGGGCCTTGTAAGGGGGCTTGGATCTTAGGCTGGAGTAAGTAAATTTGTTGAGACGGCGGCGGGCCAACCAGTTCACTTAAATCCAAAGAAGGAACGCTGCATCCTAATAGAAAAAAACTTGTGCAAGCTCCGAAGATAAGTGCACGCCATGGGAAAGCTGACGAGAAATTAATCATTGTGGCGCATATCCTTCGCGTCTGTCACCGAATAAGAGTTGCGTCGGTTGGCGTTCAATAGATTCCGAAAGACGTCCGAGGCTTTCGACCAGGGCACGCGATTCGACTAGCAGTTGATCAATTTGCGGAACCGCCGACTGGTTGATCGCCTCATCGAATCCAACTGCTACTTGTGTTAAAGATTGCGTAGTTTCATCCACGCTTGTCGCCACCGCACCGAATTGGACCATGGCTTGGTTCGTAGAAGTGAGAACCGAATTGAACTGGTCCATCAGCGGGGGCAATCTTTCAAGTGCAGATGCCATATTTATTGAATTGTCGGCAAGGACGGCCGTAATATGCTGCAGGTTTACTAGGATTTCCGCCAGTGCAAGGCGGTTTTCTTGATTCAGTAGATCGCTGCCGCTTTCTGCTAGCAACGTATACTCAGTTAGCAACCCGGGCGTTTCTTCGAAAAGTAATTGTAAGGCAGATTGGCGCGAGTTGATCACGGGGAAGTCTTGGTCCGGCATCCGCTCTAAGAAAGCTGCGGTGGGTGTCCCGCCTGTGATCTGCACATAGATGATACCGGTCAAACCTTGTGCCTCTAAAGTCACAACCGCGTCTTGACGCAATTGTATCTCGGAATTGATCTGTAGGTCCGCGATCACTTGCCTTGGATTATTTGGATCAAAATTGACTTCGCGGACATTTCCAACGTCGATCCCGTTATAACGTACAGTTGTGCCTGCCCCGAGCCCGGTTACCGAACCCTCAAAAAAAGTGCGATAGACCGCAAATTCATCCGCATATTGTGCGCCGGCTAGCCACAGAATGGCTACCACGGCAGCGGCCATACAGCTCAGCACAAATACGCCTACGGCAACGTAATTTGCTTTTGTTTCCATCGCGTATCGTCCCTATCTTGAGCGCTAACCCGAGACTAGTGCGGCCCTGCCACGCACGCCGGCGAAATAGTCTTGCACCCACGGATGCGTTTCGTGCACCAGTGATTCAATCGTACCAATATGGATGGATTTGTCGACGAGAACAGCAATTCTATCCGTTGTAGCTCTAAGTGTATCGATATCATGGGTCACCATGAACACAGTTAAGCCAAGGGTTTTCTGAAGCCCGCGCAATAACTCATCAAACTGATTGGCCGATATCGGGTCCAGGCCCGCAGTCGGCTCATCGAGAAACAAAAGATGTGGGTCAAGGGCGAGTGCCCTGGCGAGCCCTGCACGCTTTTTCATGCCACCGGAAAGCTCGGAAGGGAATTTAGGCCCTACACTTGGAGGAAGTCCGACCAAATGGAGTTTTAGCGAAGCAATTTCGTTCATTAAATTTTGTGACATAGAGGTGTATTCACGAAGCGGCACTTGAATATTCTCTGCCACCGTTTGGGATGAGAACAACGCGCCGTCCTGAAAGAGCACGCCCCATTGCGCCCGAAGCGCTCTAAGCTCTTTTTCGTCTACGGTGTCTACGTCCTTGCCAAGGACTTTAATTTGGCCGGCACTGGGTTTATGCAGTCCAATAATGGAATGCATGAGGATGGATTTTCCAACACCCGAACCTCCAACAACACCCAGGACTTCCCCACTATAGACATCGAGGTCAAGGTGATCGTGAACGACTAAATCACCAAAGCGATTCACCAGCTCACGAATGCTGATTGCAACTTCTCTATGGTGGTCAGTGTCGCTCACTTAGATACCCAATATTGCGAACACAATGGAGAAAAGTGCGTCCACAACAATTACGAGAAAGATAGACTCAACGACGGAGCGCGTCGTCTGTAGCCCGACGCTCTCGGAGTTGTTTTTAACACGCAAGCCTTCCAGACAACCGACGATTGCGATCAGATAAGCAAATACTGGCGCTTTTATCATTCCTACCATGAACATTTCGACTGAGATGGCAGCTTCAAGCTGGCGCATATAAACCGGGACGCTGTATCCGAGGTCAAAATAGACCATCACTGCGCCACCGACGAGGGCCATGACGTCTGCGTAGAAGGTCAGTAGTGGAAGAGTCAGCATCAGAGCAAGAACTCGCGGAAGCACGAGAGCCTCGACAACATTAATCCCGATCGTCTGCATCGCATCGATCTCTTGGTTCACCTTCATGGTGCCAATCTGCGCGGTAAAGGCGGAACCTGAGCGACCAGCAACAATGATGGCCGTCATCAGTACGCCCATCTCGCGAAGCGTGGAAAACCCCAAAAGATCAATGGTATAGATTTCGGCTCCGAATTGTTGAAGTTGATCGGCCCCTTGATAAGCGATGACAATGCCAATCATAAATGAGAGTAATCCAACGATTGGAAGCGCGTTTAGCCCGGTCTCTTCGATTTGTCTTACCAGAGCTGGCCAGGGCACTTCACGGTTAGGGCGGATGATTCCTTGAAATGACTCGATGGTCACGCGGCCAAGGAATCCCAAAAATGAATAGGCCCCTGAAAACAACTCTAAAGAATGCTTGCCGACATCGGATATATAGCCACTGATGGTCCGTTGTGGCGCCGCGACACAGGCTGGTGTCTCTGGCACTCTTTGGATGGTCTCGAGCAACAGAACAAAGTTTTGAGGTAGGGCCAATGGGATCGGTTGAGAGGATGCCTTTTCCAAGGCGCGCTTCGTCCGCAATAAGAGCCAAGCGCCAGCACTGTCGAGGTGCGTAATGGCGGTTCCATCGATTACAATTTTGCGTCCTTGAAAGCCACCAATTTTCTGTAGTGGTTTATCTGCATACTCGATCTCCGTAGTCACCCATTCGCCACCGAGAACTAGTCGCAATTCGCCCGGGCCACGCTCAGCGGTAACCCAGGCCTTGGCCTTGCGTTTTTTATTCCTAAACAGCTTTTGCTCCCGCAATTGCGCCAATCAGTGATGGTGCCATAGCCGTATTAGTTCCCAAAAAAATGAGAAAGTCCTGATGCCCCGGACAACCTCAAGTGATTTCTAGTATTTTTTACGCCAGAATCCTCCCCTTTTGCCTGTGGTAGCCCGATATTTTTCCAAAAATAGGAAAATTAGATCGCCGGATGCCTGAATCAACGCCTATTTTTGCTAATTCCGGTGGAAAACGATCAGGGCGCCTTTGCCTGAACTAGGAAAACCAGCAAATTGTCGTTGTCGAAGGCGAAGTTGAATCCATAACTGCAGATAATGGGGGGGCAAAATAATGCTCAATGCAGCAGATACTGCGTGGCTACTCACGGCCTCGGTTCTAGTTCTTTTCATGACCCTACCGGGCTTGGCGCTATTTTATGGCGGCCTTGTGCGGTCGAAAAATATTGTTTCCGTTCTTATGCATTGCTTTACGATCGCATGCTTGATGTCGGTGCTTTGGGTGGTCGTAGCGTACAGCCTGGCGTTTGGTGAAGGCTCGCCTTATGTCGGCGGTTTAGGTCACGCATTTCTTGCAGGTGTCGGATTCGATACCGTAAGCGGAACAATTCCGACAAGCGTCTTCGTCATGTTTCAGATGACATTCGCGATTATCACGCCCGCACTGATTGTCGGCGCTTTTGTAGAGCGCATGAAATTTAGTGCGGTCCTTCTGTTCTCATCACTCTGGCTCCTCGTTGTCTACGCGCCGGTGACCCATTGGGTTTGGGGCGGCGGCTGGCTTGCCGAGATGGGCGTGATGGATTTTGCAGGCGGGATTGTCGTTCATACAACGGCAGGCGTCTCGGCTCTGGTCTTAGCAATCCTTCTTGGACGGCGAGACGGTTTTCCCGAGCAGGTAAGCTCACCCCACGCACCTTGGATGGTTATGGTAGGGGCTTCTATGTTGTGGGTTGGATGGTTTGGCTTTAATGCCGGAAGCCAGCTTGCTGCAGATGGAGGAGCGGGGATGGCGATGCTTGTCACACATATTTCCGCAGCAGTTGCCTCTCTAGTTTGGATGTCTATTGAGTGGATGCGATTTGGTAAGCCCACCCTGGTCGGAATTGTCACAGGTACTATCGCGGGGCTGGCAACGATTACGCCAGCTTCCGGTTTTGTCGGGCCAATGGGTGCCATCATCATCGGTATTGCTGCCGGCGGACTTTGTTATGTAGGTGTGGACATCATTAAACGAAGTTTCAATATTGACGATTCTTTGGATGTTTTTGCGGTCCATGGCGTCGGTGGGATGACCGGGACGATATTGGTGGCGTTCCTTGCTTTAGAATCTTTCGGCGGGGGAGGTCTGGCTGATGGCGTTACCGCTGGTGATCAGCTGGTAGTTCAACTTACCGGTGTGGGTGCGACTGTAATTTGGGCGATTATTGCAACGTATATATTAGTCAAAGTCGTCCAGGCTCTTGTCGGTCTGCGCACGAGCAGTGATGTCGAGACCCAAGGCCTTGACCTATCAGAGCACGGTGAAAACGGCTACAACATTGGGTTCGGGGGATCATCGCAATGAAACTTATCGTCGCAATCATTCAACCTTACCGCCTTGACGCCGTACGTGAAGCGCTCACAGAGGCAGGCATTCATGGACTTACCGTAAGTGAAGTTCGTGGCTATGGTCGTCAAAGCGGTCACACCGAGGTGTATCGGGGTGCCGAATACACAATCAATTACGTCCCAAAAATTAAACTAGAAATTGCAGTGGACGATGCACAAGCGGCTGAGACCTCGGAAGCAATCACTAACGCGGCACGGACTGGTAAGATCGGAGACGGCAAAATTTTTGTGCTAGATCTTCTTTCAACAACGCGAATCCGGACCGGTGAAGAAGGTAATCAGGCACTCTGACTGGGTGTTCCTTATTTATTATTTAAAATTAAATGCTTAGACTTGGCCCGTCGGAGATTTCCGGCGGGCCATTTCATTTATCTTAGATAAACAGTTTTTTTCCTATAAAATTGTGGGACGTAAATTGTTACGAGGTAACTCATGACTTTCTTCAGATGGTTTTGGTCGATCTTGAAAGGCGCCTTCAACTCTCTCGCTCGCGCAGTCGTATTATTGTTACTTTTGTTCATTGGGCTTGCAGTGGTTGGTTATGCTTCCGAAGAAGATCTTCCCGAGAATATGGTTCTGGCCCTAGATTTGCGTACAAATTTGGATGACAAAACCACTCCAGAATTTTTTGAAATTGAAGCGACACAATTGTCGTTGATCGACGTTGCCCTGGGTCTTGATGCGGCGTCCAAAGATGAGCGTGTCAGTGGCGCATTTCTTCGAATTGGATCAGGAGATCTTTCAGTTCCCAAAGCCGAAGAGTTACGCGAAGCACTTAAGCGCTTCCAAGAAACAGGAAAATTTGTCATCGCACACTCGCAGAGTTTTTACTCCAACGGGCTTGGCGATTATGCCGTTGCAGCACTGGCAGATGAATTATGGATGCAGCCGGCCAGTTCCTTTTTTGCATCCGGCATTGCCAGTTCAACGCTATTTTTTCGTGGGCTACTCGATAAAATTGAGGCTGAGCCTCAATTCGTACAAAGACATGAATACAAAAATGCTGCCAATGTGTTTACCGAAACGGACTTTACGTCGACACATCGCGAAGCAATCGAGCGTCTGCTCAATTCATGGTACGAAATAGCGACAACCGAAATTGCTATAGACCGAGGGATCGAGCGCGCGGACTTAATAGACATTCTAAACCAAAGCCCCTTAATAGTTAGGGAAGCAGTCGAAAACGGTCTTGTAACCGCGATTGGTTATGATGATGACGCCCGTGACGCGGCGCTAGTACGCGCCGGTGATGATGCAGAAATTACAAAATTTTCAGCCTATGTTCGAGCTAGCCAGGGGACACGTATGGCCGCAGAAGGGCCTGTTTTTGCGTTGGTTCATGCGGTAGGTGAAATTGTCGAGGGCAGTGCAAGTGGGCCGCTGGCAGGATCAGGGTTAATCGCTGGAGACGATTTCGCCGACGCTATTCGTGCGGCAACAGAAGATCCAGCGGTGCGTGCAATTTTGCTGCGCGTCGACTCTCCTGGCGGTTCCGCGATCGCGTCTGATCAAATTCTGGATGCACTGAACAAGGCCCAAGCTGCAAACAAACCTCTGATTGTGAGTATGGGCACTCTTGCTGCATCGGGTGGTTACTACATTTCACTTGGTGCAGACCAGATTGTCGCCAATCCTGGAACTATCACTGGCTCCATTGGGGTGCTTTGGGGCAAGGTTGCGACGGGGCGGTCGCTCGATCTTATCGGCGTACATGGTGCAGAATTAGGAGTGGGTGAAAATGCTTTGTTTCTTTCTAGTTTGGAACCGTGGAGCGCAGAGCAGCTTGTAGAAGTGGGTGTGCAAGCAGACGCAATTTATCAGGATTTCACCCAAAAAGTTTCGGTAGGCCGTGATCTAACCCTTGAGCAAGTAGATGAGGTCGCCCGTGGTCGAGTCTGGACTGGCGCTGATGCATTGGAGCGTGGCTTGGTTGATGAGCTTGGAGGCTTCTGGACTGCTGTAGACCGCGCGAAGGAAATCGTCGAGATTGACCCAGATATCGAAGTGACGTTCAGGCAATACCCCCGCCCAGAGGGATTTTTCGAACGATTGGAATCAGTGTTTGAAATTTCTTCCACAGGGATTAAGGCACTTCGTGGGTTGGACAGCCTAATGTCGCTAGATGCAGTGAGGGCGTTACTTTCTATCACGCGTGAGGTGCCTAATGGCCAGGCAGAAATGCGGGCAATTGGATTGCCACAGCATTGATGCTTACACCCAAATTTATCCAACCTAGCAAGGCAAAGTGACTTTTCGACAACCATCTGCGCCGACGGCGCTCATTACGCACCCCGCCTGCTTGGCGCATGAGCCCCCCGCCGGGCACCCGGAAAATGCTTCGCGCCTGCGTGCGGTCCTTGATGCTTTGTCCGGCGATGACTTCCGGGCTTTAAAGCGCACAAGGGCACCGCGCGCGACTCTTGATATGCTAGCACGCGTCCACGATCGTGATTTTATTCAAACCTTGTTGGCCTCGCTCCCGACTTCTGGCTTGGCGATGATTGATTCTGACACTGGTGTATCGTCGGGATCACGAGAAGCGGTACTACGTGCTACCGGGGCAAATGTGCATGCGGTAGATCTTGTCATGTCAGGCGAAGTCCAGAATGCATTTTGTGCCGTTCGGCCGCCGGGTCATCACGGGGGCCCGGCAAGGGCAATGGGGTTCTGTCTGTTCAATAATATTTGCGTCGGCGCGGCCCATGCCCGAGCGGTTTTTGGTCTCGAGCGTATAGGGATAATCGATTTTGATGTTCACCACGGAAATGGCACTGAAGCCTGGATTGGTACGGACAAAGCCTATTTCTACGGCTCGACACATCAAGCTTCGCTTTTCCCAGGAACTGGAAGGGAGGCTGGTGGGCTTCACATCCATAATCACCCGCTCGCAGCTGGGTCGGGAAGTGCTGCATTCAGGGGGGCTTTCAAGGCAATTTTGGACGAACTTACCCAATTTAGCCCTGATTTTATCTTCATTTCAGCTGGATTCGATGGCCACAGGGATGACCATATGGCGCAACTAAAGCTTGAGGATGCAGACTATGCATGGGCGACGGAGGAGGTGTGCAAAATTGCTGCCAAAACCTGCCAGGGGCGCGTTGTCTCAACCTTGGAGGGCGGCTATGACCTACCCTCATTAGTTCGTTCCGTGCGGGCTCACATACAGGTTCTAATGGCAGCATGACAGATCGGTAATCGGGATCGGAGGATGAAAGATGGTGGCGAAAGCTAGCGCAGAAACAAAGACGTCCTCGTCGATTGACAAGTTGAGTTTTGAAGTAGCGTTGCGTGAGCTTGAGGATATTGTTTCACGCTTGGAGCAAGGTGAGGTCGATCTCGAAGATTCCATCACCCTCTACGAACGTGGTAACGCGCTTAAGGCGCATTGTGAGCAGAAGCTAAAAGGTGCTGAAGCGCGCTTGGAAAAAATTGTGCTTGGGCCTGATGGGCAACCAAAGGGCACGGAGCGGGTCGAGCTGTAAGTGACAGTGATGACCTCAGAAATAACATCTATCGATGAGGCATTTGTCGAAGCGGTTGCGTTTACCAACGCGACGCTCGACGCGCTGCTGCCTAAACCGTCCGGCCCTGAAACCCGATTGTTAGAGGCGATGCGCTATGCGACGCTCTCCAGCGGCAAAAGGTTACGTGCTTTTTTTGTTCTTCAGGCAGGAAACTTATTCGGTGTTGACCGCCGTGCTCTGGGCCGGGTTGCCGCCGCAGTAGAGTGCCTGCACGCTTATTCGCTAGTCCATGACGATCTTCCTGCAATGGACGATGACGATTTACGCCGTGGGGAGCCTTCTCTGCACAAAGCATTCGACGAGGCTACAGCCATTCTTGCGGGCGACGCGCTGTTGACACTCGCCTTTGGTTTAATCGCGTCGCCGGAAGCGCATTGCGACCCATATACACGCTGTGAGTTGATTTCACGCTTGTGCGCGGCCTCAGGGCATGAAGGCATGGCCGGTGGCCAAATGATAGATCTTGCCTTTGAGGGTCAGGAGCTGGCTTTACCTGAAATTAAGCGGTTGCAGCGTATGAAGACGGCGGCCTTGATCGCTTTTTGCTGTGATGCTGGCGCGATAATGGGCAAAGCTTCTGCCCATGCCCTGCAGGCGCTTTCAGCCTATGGGCAAGATATTGGCCTTGCCTACCAGATCGCTGATGATCTTCTTGATATGGAAGGCACTGAGGCGCAAACCGGCAAAGGCGTCAGAAAAGACGCTGAACGGGGCAAGGCGACACTAGTTTCACTCCTTGGCCCTGATCGGGCACGGACCCAAGCGAAGGCGTTGGCGGCTCAAGCCGTGGCTCACCTTGAATTGTTTGACGATAAGGCTGATCTTCTACGCGCAGCTGCTAGGTTTGCTGTAGCACGACATGCATGATTTTAAATGAAATTTGAGAGTTCTGTGACTGCCACAAAGACACCTCTGCTAGACAAAATAGACGTTCCAAGGGATTTGCGTGCGCTGGCTAAGGAGCAGCTCAATCAGTTCGCGGCGGAATTACGCCAAGAAACGATAGATGTCGTCTCGGTTACGGGTGGCCATTTGGGCGCAGGACTTGGCGTTGTGGAATTGGCAGTCGCGATACACCGGGTTTTCGACACGCCGAAAGACAAAGTCGTATGGGATGTTGGACATCAGAGCTACCCGCATAAAATTTTAACCGGACGGCGAGGGCAGATGCGTACGTTGCGGCAGGGCGGTGGTCTATCTGGATTTACGAAACGCTCAGAGAGTTCTTATGATAGTTTTGGCGCAGCACATTCTTCCACCTCAATCTCAGCTGGACTTGGTTTTGCTACTGCACGCGACCTGAACAATGAGAATTATCACGTTGTCTCAGTTATCGGTGATGGTGCGATGAGCGCAGGCATGGCCTATGAGGCGATGAACAATGCCGGTGCGAATGGCACACGCTTAATTGTCATTTTGAACGACAATGATATGTCGATTGCGCCACCTGTAGGCGCAATGAGCGCCTATTTAGCACGACTTGTTTCTGGGCGAACTTACCGCGGGCTACGGTTCTTCTTTAAGCGCATTATGAAGCGCTGGCCACGTCTATTTCGCGTAACCGCTGAGCGCGCCGAAGAATATGCGCGTGGCATGGTCATGGGTGGAACTTTGTTCGAAGAGCTTGGCTTCTTTTATATTGGCCCCATCGACGGTCATAATCTCGACCATCTTATTCCTGTCTTGGAAAATGTACGCGACATGGATAACGGTCCTGTGCTGGTCCATGTCGTCACCAATAAGGGTAAGGGCTATGCTCCGGCAGAGGCCTCGGTCGACAAATTTCATGGCGTTGGAAAATTTGATGTCCAGACGGGTGAACAGAAAAAGGGTGGTGGCCCCCCCGCCTATACTAAAGTATTCGCTCAGGCGCTGATTGCACAGGCGGAGCGTGACGATAAAGTAGTTGCGATTACCGCAGCAATGCCTTCGGGAACAGGCCTTGATCTATTTGCCAAGCGGTTCCCGGATCGGTTCTTTGATGTTGGTATTGCGGAACAGCATGGCGTGACTTTCGCGGCAGGGCTTGCGGTACAAGGCTACCGGCCGTTTGCTGCGATTTATTCGACTTTTTTGCAACGCGCCTATGATCAAGTTGTGCATGATGTGGCGGTGCAGTCGCTTCCGGTTCGTTTCGCAATTGATCGGGCGGGCCTAGTAGGGGCTGATGGCCCGACGCATGCTGGCTCATTTGACGTGACCTATCTGGCTACGTTGCCGGGGTTTGTCGTAATGGCGGCCTCCGACGAATCAGAACTTGTTCATATGGTTGCAACAGCCTGCACAATAGATGATCGCCCCAGTGCTTTTCGTTATCCTCGCGGCCAAGGGATTGGCTTGGATTGCCCGGAATTGGGACTGCCATTGGAGATTGGTAAGGGGCGGATTATCCGTGAAGGCTCTTCACTTGCTATTCTTAATTTCGGGGCACGGATGAAAGAATGCCTTTTGGCAGCAGAAAAATTATCTGTACACGGATTATCAACCACGATTGCCGATGCACGCTTTGCCAAACCGCTTGATACCAAGTTAGTGCGCCGCCTTGTTCGTGAGCATGAAGTGTTGCTCACCATAGAGGAGGGCGCTGTCGGTGGGTTTGGCTCGCATGTTCTACAATTTCTCTCCTGTGACGGCCTTTTGGACAGCGGTGTGAAGATTCGTACGATGGTTTTGCCTGACCGTTTCGTTGATCAAGACACACCCGAGCGCATGTATGAAGCCGCTGGCCTTGACGCTAAGACTATCGTTGCAACGTGCTTATCAGCGCTCGGCCGGGAGAAGGACGCAGCAGCGGTCATCGCCTGAAATGACTGAAAATGATCGCGCCGATATATTTTTGGTAGCACAAGGCTTTGCTGAGACGCGTGCTGAGGCGCAAGCGGCTATTCGCGCGGGTCGTGTTTGCGCAGACGGTGAGCAAGTTGTGAAATTGTCCCAGCCTTTACGATCTGGGATGAAAATCAAATATGAGCGAGCCCACCCCTATGTCTCTCGTGGAGGCGTTAAGCTTGCCGCTGCACTGAAAAAATTTGGCTACAGTGCAGCGGGCCGTGTGTGCCTTGATGTCGGTGCATCTACCGGCGGTTTCACGCAAGTGCTTTTGCAAGATGGTGCACTGCGTGTCTACGCAGTGGAAGTTGGTCACAATCAGCTGAGCAGAAAATTGGTTTCGGATCCGCGTCTGGTGTCTCTAGAAGGACTGAACGCACGTGATCTTTCACAAGCCCCTATTCACGAGCCCATTGATGCCATCGTTGCTGATGTGAGCTTTATTAGTCTGAAACTTGTTTTGCCATCTAGCTTCTCAAGGACTTCAAAAAGATCCTGGGCGGTTCTTTTGGTAAAGCCACAATTTGAAGTAGGCCGAGATTATGTAGGCAAAGGGGGTATCGTGAAAAGCAAAGAAGCGCGGGTGACTGTGGCAAACGATATGACCGCCTGGATGAAGGATCAGGGATGGCTCGTTGAAGGCATAATGCAATCACCGATAACGGGTGCTGACGGAAACCAAGAATATTTGTTGGCGGCAAGACGCAATTGAACGAGCCTATTGAAATCATTCGACTGGGGCGTAAGGGCGATGGTGTCGCAGCTGACGGGACATTCGTCCCTTATACGGTTCCTGGCGACGTCGTGCGTCTCGGGGCTGGACCAAAGCCCTGCATAGATGAAATCCTCATGGCCGGCCCATCGAGGACCAATGCTGCGTGCCGCCATTTTGGAACTTGCGGGGGATGTTCGCTTCAACATGTCGCCTTGGATGCGTATCTATGTTGGAAGCGTGATATAATTTCCTCAGCGTTAGCGCAGCATGGGTTTGAAAACTCAATGCTTGAAGATGTCCGAACTGTTGGGCCAGGCTCCCGCCGCCGTGCGTCCTTTAAAGCTCGCTGTGCAGCAGGTGCAGTTTCGATTGGATATTATGAGCCACACAGCCACCTCATTGTCGATTTACAGGAATGCCCCATTCTCGTCCCCGCCTTGTTCGAGGCCTTGCCAAAAATTTCTAACGGGCTAATGCAACTTCTTAGCAACGGAGAATCCGCTGAGTTTCACATAACAAGTACGGATGCTGGCCTGGATGTATCTCTAAAGTGGCAGCATCCTCACGGACCTGACATCTATTCGCAGTTGGCGGAGTTTGCACAAGAATTAAAGTTGGCACGTCTTTCGTGGAATGGCGAGCCGGTTGCGGTTGCCCGAGCGCCTTTTTTGCGCGTGGGCGATTATATTGTTCTTTTGCCTGTTGAACCATTTCTTCAGCCGACCAGTGAGGGTGAAGCCATATTGCAGTCGCTCGTTCGCGAGGGCGTCGAAGGTGCCATCCATGTTGCAGACCTCTTTGCGGGATGCGGAACGTTTACCTTTGCGCTCACTGATAGGTGTTCGGTTAGCGCGGTCGAGAAAGACGTAGCAATGACTAACGCACTAGAAGCTGCTGCGCGCGAAAGGCCTTCTAAAGTATTTGTTGAGCGACGGGATCTCTTTGGACGGCCCATGTTACCATATGAACTTTCGAAGTTTGATGTTGTTGTCCTAGATCCGCCGCGTCTTGGGGCAAAGGCGCAAGCCCAACAATTGGCGAAGTCGGATATCCAGCGCGTTGTTTATGTCTCGTGTAACCCGAACAGTTTCGCGCGTGATGCGCAAATTCTATGCGACAGTGAGTTTAGGCTTAGGCGCGTGGTTCCTGTAGATCAATTTCTTTGGTCTGCCCACGTCGAACTGGTTGCATTCCTTGACCGCGACAAGTCGCTCTAGTCTATGTTAACCAATTGATTGCTATTCTAGATTAGCCTTTTGCGAATGGAATGGATCTTGCGAATTATCTGTTTTCTAGTTCTGGTCTGCTTTGGAGCCGCCCCAGCTAACGCTGGTCCATTTGGGGCTTGGATAGGGATTGTCGTTGCGGGTGACAACACGGCAGATGGCGGTGCACCAAGTGAGGTGTTTGACAATGCACGTCGTGACATTACCAGACATCTTATCAGTATTGGGTTCGAGCCTGGCAATGTCAGGCAGTTTTCAACGCAGCCCGGACGCTATTTGGAGGCGCCGCTTGAGGCAGATTACATTACCCTCAACGAGACAGTTAGGAACCTAACGAGGACAGCTCGCGGCGGCTGCTTCTTCTACTTTACTTCTCATGGGGCGCCGCAGGGTATCGTCGTTGACGGATCGCTTTTTTCGCCGCAGGCTTTTGCAGATTTTGTGAATAGTGCCTGTACTGATGTTCCATCGGTTATCATCATTTCGGCCTGCTATTCGGGTGTGTTTATTCCAGCACTAGCAACGGATAGCCGAATGATTTTTACAGCGGCACGTTCTGACCGTCCGTCATTCGGTTGCGGTGCCGATTTAACCTATACTTTTTTTGATCAATGCGTGCTTGAGATGTTCCCGGACTCCCAAACTTTCCTGGCGTTAGCTTCGGAGGTTCAGTCTTGTGTCGCAGAGCGTGAAGAGTTGGAAGGGGCTGAGCCACCCTCTGAGCCGCAACTCTATGTCGGTGGGCGTGCTGCGCGCCTCTTAGAATTTTATACTTTGGATCCAGGCTGAAAATCCGTGCTGCGCGTAGTTAATCTATGTGCGGATTAATTATGCAATCAGTCGCCCATTTGGGCGCGATGGCGAAGTGCTTGGTCTGCAAGTACACAAGCGGCCATCGCTTCGCCAACAGGAACCGCACGGATACCGACACAGGGGTCGTGACGGCCTTTAGTAGAGATTGTCACATTACTCCCGCTTGTATTGATAGTTTTACGCGGACTTAATATTGACGAGGTTGGCTTTACGGCAAACCGCGCAACAATTGGTTGGCCGGTCGAGATTCCACCTAAAATGCCACCCGCGTGATTGGAAAGAAATTTTGGCTTGCCAGGTTTCCCCTTTCGCATCTCATCGGCATTTTCTTCCCCTGAATAGGCTGCAACCGCCATCCCGTCACCGATTTCCACGGCTTTTGCTGCGTTAATGCTCATGAGTGCCGTGGCGAGCTCCGCATCGAGTTTTCCATAAAGCGGCGAACCAAGGCCCGCCGGGATGCCATCTGCGATGATCTCGATGACCGCACCGCAAGAGGAGCCTTTTTTACGTACGCCCTCTAGATATCTTGTCCACGCTTGCACAATGTCTTTATCAGGTGAAAAGAACGGGTTTTTAGAAACCTCTTTCCAATTCCAGCGCGCACGGTTAATTTTTTTACTTCCCATTTGAACCAAAGCGCCGCGAATTTTCACATTCTTATATAAATGTTCGAGCACTTTTCGCGCGACCGCTCCAGCTGCAACACGCATTGCCGTCTCACGAGCAGACTGTCGTCCACCGCCTCGATAATCACGTAATCCGTATTTTGCGAAATATGTGTAGTCCGCATGGCCCGGACGAAATTTGTCGCGTATGTCAGAATAGTCTTTCGAGCGCGCATCAACGTTCTCAATTAACAGTGCGATAGGCGCTCCTGTGGTTACTTGCCTGGCCATGCGCTCATCCTGGAACACGCCAGAGATAATTCGTACCGAATCCGGTTCTCGCCGCTGAGTGGTGAATTTCGATTGGCCAGGCCTGCGCTGGTCTAGATATCGTTGAATATCCTTCTCCGTGAGCGCGATTCCAGGAGGGCAGCCATCAATCACACAGCCAATCATCAGCCCATGGCTCTCACCAAAGGTCGTCACGCGAAAAAGATGGCCAAAGCTATTATGTGACATAGTCTGGTTCTATGAGAGCGCAAGGGCGGCGTCAAACGCAGAACTAAGAATCTTCCAGCCGTGCCGCAGACGGATCAAAGCGTCTGATCACCCCTTGGTGAAGGCAGAATACGCTGCCATGTGGCCCATCCATTCCTGAAATTTCTTCTGGAGGAACGTCAGAATAGAGTGCGCGTAAGACTTTTCCGAAAACACCGTGGCTTATAGCAACGGTTTCACAATCGATGCTCTCAATCCATTCCCTGCCGCGCTGGGCCGCCATAGATAAGCTCTCGCCGCCAGGGCAAGGAATATTCCATTTGTCACGTTGTCGTGCCTCCCAGCGCTCTTGATCATTAGTCTTTACATGATCAGCAAGTGTGCCGGTCCACTCGCCAAGATCAATTTCTACAAGTCGTGCATCAAGCGAATAATGGTTTTTTGGCAGGCCAAGAGCGTCAAGTGCCAACTCCATTGTTGAGCGCGCACGGTTTAAAGGACTTGAGACAAAACGTGGCGGCTTTGTGAGGTCAATAATACTCCCAAGGATTAGACCGGTCTCACGAGCGTGCTCGCGTCCACGCGCTGTTAGCGGCGAGTCATTACCTGATCCCTGCCAGCGGCGCTCGAGGTTAAATTCTGTTTCGCCGTGGCGAGCCAAATAAATTGGACAATTACGTGCTGGTTTAGTTGCCATTTTCCTTTAGGGCTACTGCGATATCCGGGGCATCTTCTGCCTTCATGCCAACAATATTGTAGCCGGCGTCGACATGCATCACCTCGCCAGTCACGTTGCGGCTCAAATCAGAAAGAAGGAAAAGAGCGGAATCGCCGACGTCCGAAATCGACACAGTGCGCCGCAGAGGCGCGTTTAGCTCATTCCATTTCAAGATGTAGCGGAAATCACCGATGCCTGAGGCCGCAAGCGTTTTGATCGGCCCGGCTGACAATGCGTTTACACGAATATTTTTCTTACCAAAATCTTCGGCGAGATAGCGAACGGACGCTTCTAGGGCTGCTTTGGCAACACCCATTACGTTGTAATGCGGCATAACTTTTTCCGCACCGTAATAAGTCAGGGTCAGAAGGCTGCCGCCCTTTGTCATCATTTTTTCAGCGCGTTGTGCGACGGCAGTAAACGAGTAGCATGAGATATTCATGGTCATAGCAAAATTCTCGGGAGTTGTTTCTGCATAGCGTCCCTGAAGCTGCTTGCGATCGGAAAACGCGACAGCATGGACGACAAAGTCTAGGCTGTCCCACACTTCGCTAAGCTTTGCGAAAGCTGTATCAAGAGATTCTGGATTTGAGACATCGCAATCCACGATTGCGGCGGGATTCATTGGTTCAACGAGGGGTGTAACCCGTTTGCGAAACGCTTCGCCGAGATAGGAGAAAGCAAGCTCTGCCCCCTGTGCGTGGAGCGACTGCGCGATCCCCCATGCGATTGAACGATCGTTTGCGACACCTAGTATCAGGCCACGTTTGCCTGTCATTAGCCCCGTCATGAGTTCGCTCCGCATCTTTAGTCGTGTAGATCAGCTGTCTTAGATACCAGCTATAGCCGAGCAAACCGGGTCCGCCAATCTCCTAAGTCTTTATAAGGTGGAGATTATTTGTACTTTGCCCGTGCGTCATGTGTTGATTTCCAGCTTCTGACAAATTCCTCGAGCTCTGCATCTGGCGTATCTGGCAACGTAACTATAAGGCGGATAAGGAGATCTCCAGGTGCCGCCGTTCCCACAGCTGGAAGGCCCTTTTTCTTAAGGCGCAGGGTTTTGCCGCTATTGGAGTGAGGTGGGACTGTCAGGCTGACTGGACCGGACAAGGTTGGAACTTCAATTTTGCCGCCATGTACAGCTTCCTTAAGCGAAATCGGCAATTCAAGGCGTAAATCCTGACCCTCACGCGTAAAATGCTTGTGAAGGGCTATTTTTACTGTGATCAGCACATCTCCAACGGGACCGCCATTTAGTCCCTCACCCCCTTTACCGCGCAGCCTGATCTGTTGACCATCTTTGACGCCAGCCGGAATGTGGACTTCAAGTTGTTTTCCATCCCCGATCGAAAGCCGCCGCGTCCCGCCTCCTGCAGCCTCTTCCAGCGAGATTGTTGTTGCTCGCCTTAAATCCTTGCCTCGTTTTGTAGGGGGCCGCCCACGACGGCTTCGTGGCGTCCCGCCACCCAGGCCACTGAGAATGTCGGAAAAAATGTCTTCTGCACGGAATGCACTTGATTTGCTCGTACGGAAGTCAAATCCACCAGGAAAGCCTTCATTTCCACCTGATTGAAAGCCACCAAAACCCTGAGCCCGTGGGTCGAAACCACGCGGCTGTCCCGAGCCATCAATTTCACCTCTGTCATATTGCGCGCGCTTTTCCTTATCGCCGATAACCTCATAAGCTGCGCTGACCTTTTGGAAACGCTCCGCTTTTTTGGGGTCGTTACCATGGGCGTCAGGATGTAACTTCTTCGCAAGCGTACGGAAGGCCTTCTTAATCTCGGCCTCGTTTGCTTTCTTGGAAACGCCAAGAACTTTGTAGGGATCACTTGTTGTCATGGGCCTGTTCGGGGCACTCCTTTACGGAAATAATATAGTGAATTTCTTCACCTACTTTAGGGCTCTTTGCGTTCCCCTTCGGGAGCGAAGGTGATATCGCCTGCGAGCAAGGGAGGCGATCTGTGAGTGAATCTGATTCAGGCAACGAGATTACAGCTACCGACGATCCAATCGCGATCTTTCTCCTCTGGCAGGCTGAGGCCGCCAAGACGGAGATAAATGATCCCGAAGCAATGGCGCTTGCCACCGCTGATGAGGCAGGGGTTCCCAATGTCCGCATGGTACTTCTCAAGGGCGTCGACCGAAGTGGATTTGTCTTTTACACCAATAGCGAGAGCACAAAAGGCCGTGAATTGGAAACCAACCCTTGCGCGGCGTTGTGCCTGCATTGGAAATCGCTTCGCCGTCAAGTGCGAGTACAAGGAATTATCACCCAGGTGAGTGAAGCAGAGGCGGATTCCTATTTCGCTTCTCGTCCGAAGGACAGCCAGATTGGTGCCTGGGCTTCCGCACAGTCAAGAGAGATGGAGGGGCGTTTTGTCTTTAAACGCGAAATAGCCAGGGTTGCTGCAAAATATGCTTTAGGCGCCGTTCCACGTCCACCCTATTGGCTTGGATACCGCCTCGCGCCGCTCACTATCGAATTTTGGAGAGACAGGCCGTTTCGCTTGCATGAACGCCTCATCTACCGCCGCGAAAATCTGAAGGCTAAGTGGCGAACGGCTAGATTGTTTCCATGACGGAAAACTCCTGCCTTTCGGCGGATGTGGCGGGCGGCTCTCCACATGCGCCACGCTTACCCGATAAGAAGCGTGCGCGAATGATGCGTCGTGCCGCCACCGCATCTGTGGTGGTTGCGTCACTTTTGGTTGGTGTCAAAACGTTTGCTTATATGACTACGGATTCAGTTGCCATGCTTGGGGCGCTTGCCGATTCCGCTGCAGATCTAGTCTCTTCGCTTGGTATATTGTTTGCGGTTCGACAGGCACTCATGCCAGCTGATACCGAGCACCGCTTTGGGCATGGAAAGGCAGAGCCCCTTATTGGGCTAGCACAATCACTGTTTATCGCGGGGTCAGCAACTTTCGTTCTTACCGAGGCGGTTCGCCATATACTTTCGCCATCCCCGGTGGAAAACCCGTTTAGTGGTATTGGTGTAATCCTATTCTCGATAGTGGTGACTATCGGCTTGGTTTTCTATCAACACAGAGCCATTCGAGTGACTGGTTCACTCGCCATTGCCGCCGATCGCGCCCATTACACTAGCGATTTGCTTACCAATTTGGGCGTGGTTATCGCACTTTTGATGTCAGCTTTTATCGGATGGCAGTTAGCTGATCCGATCATTGGAGTTGCGATCGCCGGCGTACTTTACGCTACTTCTTGGTGGTTGCTACGCCGCTCATTGGATCAGCTAATGGACCGTGAGTTCCCAGAACACGATCGCAAAATGATTAAGACGGTCGTTCTTGGTCATGAACGAGTACGCGGCATGCATGATTTACGTACGCGGGTGGCTGGGACACAGAGTTTTATCCAGATCCATATCGAAATGGATCCGACGCTTAATCTTGCTCAGGCGCATGAAGCGAGTGATGAGATTGAGAATGCACTGCGCGAGACCTTTCCACAGGCAGAAATTTTTATCCATCTTGATCCGCATGGGAGAGAGGAGCCGCCGCCTCTTGCATTGTCCTAGAAGATCATTTTTTTGCTTTGGGAAGTCTGAGTTGCTCACGCCACACTTTGGTAGAAATCTCATCCACTTGCGCGCTGCTCAAATGCCCGAGGTGAAACGGTCCAAAGCTGACGCGTATGAGCCGAGCAACTTTTAACCCCAAATGCTCCATCAGACGCTTTATTTCTCGGTTTTTGCCTTCCTTCAGCGCAACGTTGGCCCAAGCATAATGTCCCTTGGTTCGTTCTAATTTTGCAGTGACCGGACCAAAGCGAACGCCGTCAATTATTGTACCTTTTGCAAGCCGGTCGAGCTCGGATTGGCTTACTTTTCCAAATATTCGGACTCGGTAGCGGCGTACCCAACCCTGCGCGGGCAATTCAAGCTTCCTCGCAAGCTCACCGTCATTGGTGAGCAACAACAGACCTTCGGAATTGATGTCCAGCCGGCCAACCGAAACAACGCGTGGAAGTTGCAATGGGAGGTGTGCAAATACAGTTGGGCGCCCGAGCGGATCTCGATGTGACGTCACCAGCCCCACGGGCTTGTGATAGCGCCATAAGCGCGTATTTTCGTGCGCTGGAAGTGGCTTGCCGTCTATTGTAATTGTTGCGCCCGGCAAGACGACAATGGCAGGTGAGGTCAATAAGCCCCCATTAAGCGCGACTCGGCCTTCCGCAATCAGTTTTTCAGCGTCACGCCGCGAACAAACACCGGCACGGGCGATCACCTTGGCGATGCGCTCACCTTTTTCCACCTGACCGCCTCTATCGGGCACTCTAATATCCTTCAAAATCGTTTAACTATCGGAGTAGTGTGGGAGAGTAACACCCGCAAGTCATGTCATGTCGAAAGATAAAGAATTTCTCGAAATCGCGTTAAACGAGGCTGCTACGGCATCAATGCGTGGCGAGGTTCCGGTTGGCGCTGTTTTGGTATCTGGTGATGGTAGCGTTTTAGCGCAGAACGGTAATCGTATGGTGGAGCTGATGGATCCTAGCGCGCACGCTGAGATTCTTGTGTTGCGCGCCGCAGCCTCTGCGGCAAGCAATGAGCGCCTCCTAGGAACCACGCTTTATGTTAGTTTAGAGCCCTGTACGATGTGCGTTGGAGCCATTTCACTTGCTCGCATCGCGCGTCTTGTTTATTCGGCGGAGGACCCCAAGGGTGGCGCTGTGGACCATGGCGTTCAGTTTTTCCGCCAGCCCACCTGCCACCATCGACCGCAAGTTACGCGTGTGAATGATAACGGAAGGTCTAGCGGCTTACTGAAAGATTTTTTCCAAGCTCGGCGGGTATAGGCTTAGTTTCCTTAGCATAACGCCGGACCCGCTTTCTTAATACCAGGACGGCAGCAATTGCGGGAAAAGTAGTACCATTGTTTCACGGGTAGAAATGATTCCGATCGCCGCACCGACGGTTACGTCACTTAAGAAGTGCACGGCGAGAACAGCACGTGTCATTCCAAAATATGTGGCAATGGCAAACCATAGTGGTGTAAATGAAGGCAGAAGAGCAGAAGCCCATGTTGCAACACAAAAAATGGTCAAGGCGTGGCCCGACGGAAAAGAATTATGCTGTAGATGCCACTTAAAAAACACAAAGCCGTACAGGCCATGTTCAAAATCGTCGCGTGGCCGCCTACGGCCAAGAAAGAGTTTTACCGTGTGTAGAGTAACACTGCCCACGATCAGGCTGACAAGAAGCGCTAGCGCTATTTCGTTTGCAAATTGAGCATTCTTGCCAACGCCAAAAAAATAACTCCAAAACCAGGTCGCTATGAACAAGCCACCGATCACGAAGAGCCAAGGTCCGCCTTTGGCTGCATCTGTTGTCTTTATGAGGAAGGCAAGTGCTGGCGCAGACGGGGGATTATAGCGGAAGAAATTCGCCACTCGTCTGTCTAGGGCAAGAAGTGGAATTCCTGCAAGCAGCAGTGTGACCCCTAACCAAAGTATCATTTAGAAAGTTCCCGCGCGATCGCGCGCCAACCAATGTCGCGGCGATAAAATCCATTTGGCCAGTCGATATATGAAAGCACATCATAGGCACGCGATTGGGCATCGTGCACATTCTGACCAAGGGCGCATATATTGAGAACACGTCCACCTATAGCAAGGGTTTTCCCATCACGCTCTTCGGTTCCTGCGTGAAAGATCTGCACGTTTGGATTTTTGCCGGCTTCGGCCAACCCTTGAATCTCAGTACCTTTCTCATAGCTTCCGGGGTAGCCATTGGAGGCCATGACAACTGCCAAAGCAGTTTCTTCCATCCAGCGAAGATCAACGCTATCAAGAATGCCGTCACGTGCTGCGATCAGCGCGGGTAGCAAATCCGACTTCAACCTAAGCATCAAGACCTGGCATTCGGGGTCACCAAAACGGCAATTATACTCGATGAGTAGCGGCCCATCGCGTGTTATCATGAGGCCTGCAAATAGGACCCCCATATAAGGTGTGCCACGCGCGTGCATCGCATCGACAGTTGGTTGAATGATCCTATCAAGGATCGTGGTCTTTAAAGCGTCAGTGAGAATCGGAGCGGGCGAGTAGGCCCCCATGCCGCCGGTGTTGGGTCCAACATCGCCGTCTGAAACACGCTTGTGATCTTGTGCGCCAGCGAGTGGAAGTACATGCCTGCCATCTGTAAGTGCAAAAAAGCTTAACTCTTCGCCATCAAGAAACTCCTCGATGACAACTTCATGCCCTGCGCTGCCGAAGGCGCCACCAAACATCGATTCAATCGCCTCATCAGCTAATTCGCGGGTTTCAGCAATGATTACGCCTTTGCCCTGGGCAAGGCCATCAGCTTTGATGACAATTGGAAGAGGCAGAGTTGCTGCAAAGGATTTTGCGCTCGGAATATCCGAACAGTTTTTGTAAGCAGCTGTTGGAATTCCATTTTCTGCGCAAAGGTCTTTGACAAACGCCTTTGAGCCCTCGATTTGGGCTGCATTTTGCGAAGGGCCAAAGGTTTTAATACCAGCGGCCTCAAACTGGTCGGCTATGCCAGCCACCAGTGGCGCCTCCGGTCCTATAACGGCAAAATCGATTCGCTGCTCCTTGGCAAAAGCCAGCAGCTCATCCAGCGCCGTGGCTGCGATCGGTACGCATTGTGCGACTTGCGCAATCCCAGCGTTCCCCGGAGCACAATATAGCTTTGTAATCAGTGGACTGGCGGACAATGCCCAGGCTAAAGCGTGCTCACGCCCGCCTGAGCCGACGAGTAGGATGTTCACGAAAAGCCATCCTCGCTGGCAGGTTCTGAATAGCGCTGTATCATTGCCCAATGATCAACGAAACCCCCAAAGGTGAACCTGTCCACCAATCCAGCACGGAAAACTTACCTGAGTTCAGCGTTAGCGAGATTTCGCGCCTATTGAAGCGCACGGTCGAAGAGGCATTTCCCTATGTGCGCATCCGTGGGGAGGTGAGCCGGGTCAATCGGCATTCCAGCGGACATTGTTATTTTGACCTCAAGGATGACAAAGCAGTGATTGCATCCGTCGTTTGGAAAGGGAATTTCGACAAACTTGCGGTGAAGCCGGAGCAGGGCCTCGAGGTGGTTTGCACAGGCCGTGTCACGACATATCAGGGGCAATCAAAATATCAGATTGTCGTCGAGCGGGTGGAGCTTGCCGGCCTTGGCGCGCTGATGGCAATGCTGGAGGAGCGCAAAAAGCGTCTTGCCGAGGAAGGATTGTTCACTGAAGCGCGTAAGCAGCTGATCCCATACTTGCCGCAAATCGTAGGTGTTGTGACCTCTCCGACAGGCGTTGTTATTCGTGATATCATGCATCGTTTGGAGGATCGTTTTCCACGTCGCGTCCTTCTCTGGCCTGTGAAAGTGCAGGGCGAGCATGCGCCAGCCAACATTGTGTCAGCCATCAAAGGGTTCAATGCGCTTAAACCCAGTGGCGTAGTGCCGCGGCCCGACGTGCTTATTATCGCGCGTGGCGGTGGATCGTTCGAAGATTTGCTGGCCTTCAGCGAAGAGTCTGTGGTGCGCGCGGCATCAGCCTCCAAGATACCTTTAATCTCGGCTGTCGGTCACGAAACCGATACGACTTTGATTGATCTTGTTTCGGATAAGCGCGCGCCAACCCCGACGGCTGCCGCAGAGATGGCAGTTCCCGTGTTGCGCGATCTCATGGGCGCATTGATTGATCTCCAGAGTAGGCTACTTCGGGGAGTTAGCCGCGATATTGAGAGGCGCAAGCAGGCGCTGTCCGGACTTGTCCGCGCCTTACCTCGTACGGATGCTGTGCTGGCGCTTTCACGCCAACGTTTCGATGCCGCCGCCGAACGGTTACGTGGAGCGTTGAACCAGAATTTACAGCGTCATGGTACGCGGCTTGCGCGCTCAGGAACATTGCTTCGCCCACGGCTTGTTGGCGAGGAGATGATGAAGCGCCGAGATCAGGTGTCAAAACTAGACGCACGTCTGCATCGCGCCTACCGGCAGTGCGTCGGCGAGGCAGCACATAGACTTAGCGTCCATACACGTTTGCTTGAGGGTGTAAGCTACCGGGCCATATTGCAGCGCGGATTCGTCATCGTTAAGGGTGCTGACGGGATTGTCCGCCGCCGCGCTTCCGCCGTGAAATCTAGCGAGGCGTTGCAGTTGACGTTCACTGATGGCCAAGTCGGAGTGATTGCCGGCAAAGGCCTAACAAAGCAAGCACCCCCTAGGCGAAAATCACGCGGGCCTTCTAAGACTCCTCAGGGCGATCTGTTTTAGAATTATTAGCTATTATGAGCGTGGCCATTTCTTCGTTTCATCGCTAGAATCACAAGCTATGAACCAGTTCGAACCTGATATCGGTGGTGAAGCCGCTGTTCTGGAATATTTTGACGGAGAATATCGGGTCATTACTTCGGGAAAATACGTCACTTGCGCCTTAACGGGCATACAAATTCCATTGGAAGCTCTTCGGTATTGGAGCGTGGAATTGCAGGAGCCATATGCCGGCCCAGCGGCAGCGCTAAAGCGTATGCAGGAGAAAGGGCTGCTGGATAGATGAGCCGGTCGGACCAAGTTGATTTGCAGCGGCAAGTTTCTCGTCGTGCGTTTGTTTCTGGGGGGGGAGTAATTGCACTGACAAGTTGCATAGTCACTCCCGTAATAGGCGCTGAAAGCAGTTTGTTTTCGTTTTCTGGATTCGTAGCACAGGGCGGGCTTGTCGTTGGCCGTGTGAGTCCGGGAAGTAATGTCTGGGTGGATGATACACCAGTTAGGGCTGATGACGGCGTCTTTTGTTTCGGCTTCAATTACAATGAGACTGAGCCAGTCGCAGTGCGCGTCGTGACCTCAGATGGCAGGAGCGATACACGGATGGTTGCTCCTGATGTGCGTGAATTTGATGTCCAGCGTATCGACGGATTGCCGCAGCAATATGTTTCCCCGCCGCCAGAGCTTCAGGAGCGGATCTCACGTGATGCGCGGGCGGTTGTCGAGGCGCGAATGCACGACATCAATGAAACATGGTTTTCCGAAGAGTTTATCTGGCCCGTGGAGGGAATCATCACAAGCCGCTTCGGCAACCAGCGTATTCTCAATGGCGAGCCGCGCGCTCCCCATTATGGTATTGATATTGCAGTTCCCACAGGCACACCGATCAAAGCCCCGGCAGATGGCATCGTGCGTCTTGCAGAAGATCTTTTCCTTTCTGGCAACACCATGATTCTCGATCACGGGCACGGCGTCTCTACAAGCTATCTTCATATGAGCCAGATAGATGTTGGCGTTGGCAATCGGGTTGGTCGTGGTGAGGAAATCGCGTTGGTTGGAGCGACGGGGCGCGCGACAGGCCCACATCTTTGTTGGCGGATGAATTGGTTTCAGAAGCGCTTAGATGTTGCTTTAAAAGTACCTTCGAGGGCTTGAGCTCGCTTTCGTAGCGGCGCATTGGCGCTTACCCAGCGGCGATGAATCCATAGCCATTGTTCGGGATGTTTGCGTACGCGCTCTTCTACAAACGCATTGATTTTGGCCGTAAGCTCAACAAGATCACGAGTGTGATCTCCCGTGTTTGGTCGCTCAATGATGGGATGTACGCGCACGTGAAAATGTGAACCGCTCACCCGTTCGTTTGAGATTGGAACAATTACGGCATTAAGACGCAGCGCGAGTGTTGCTGGCGCTGGCGTAGTAAGCGCGTCGCGCCCGAAGAACGGTACTGAGATACCTTCGCTCGCTCGCTGGTCGACTAGCATGCAAACACAATTGCCTTCACGTAGAATGCCATAAATTCGTTGCAGTCCGCCCCCCCCCTTTGAGACAAGCTCCTGCAGGCCATTGCGAATCCGTAGTTTTTCTAACCATGCATTCACATAGGGATTGTTTGTCGGTCGCACGATTGTGGCGCCAGAAAGGCCAAACTCACGACCTACGACGGGCATCACTTCCCAATTAGAAAAATGTGCTGAAATGAGGAGTACACCGTTTTTCCGATCTTCCTCAGGCGGGGCGTTTTCCAGTCCGGTGACCGTGATGCGCGCCTCAGAATCCTTCCAATGGATTTTATCGAGATGGGCGTATTCCGCCATCACACGACCAAGATTGTCCCACATTCCTAGAATTATAATTTCAAGTTCAGCTTTGCTCTTTTTTGGGAAAGCAGCACGAAGATTTTCACGAGCAAGATTTGAAAACCTCGTAGGGGCAATCAGTTTACGTCCAATCCAGCCACCGATTGCAGAGGCACGGTCTATAGTGAACAGGCGAAAGCCTCCGATAAGCACAAAAAATCCAGCTGCTTCCAACAGGTATCGCAGTCTGCGCAAGACCAATTTTATTGAATTTTTCTGTGCGGAGTTTGTGAGCAAATTCTTGTTCATGTAGCCGACTTGCCTGCGCTTTTAGTGAGTTTATCCAGGAGTTTGTGAAGAAGTTTCTTATCCTTAAACAACACTCGAACTGGCACAGTAAGAATATTGTCGCGCAAATGAGACGCAATGCGCACGAAATCCTTTTCCGTCGTTACAAGGCTTGCGTTGAGTTCCACTGCGCTTGCACGGAGCTTTCGAATATCGCTCTCGCTATAATGGTGGTGGTCAGAAAAACTTTGTGTAGCGCATATTTGGCCTCCCATTTTGCTCACGGTGTCAAAGAATTTTTCTGGGCGTCCTATGCCAGCAAACAGGACACATTTCTTGCCTGTGAGTTCACTATCCCCTTTTGGGACCAAATTTGCTCGCAATATCGGCCCTGTAAATTCAGGCAATGGGAGTTTTTCGTTCCCGAAAATTATAATTGCATCCGCGCGGGCTAAGCCCTCAGCCAGGGGCTCGCGCAATGGACCTGCAGGAAATAGCCGGCCATTGCCAAATCTGGTTGCCGCATCAATGACAACAAACGAAAAATCCTTCTTCAGTGAAAAATTTTGGTGACCATCATCCATAATAACAATGTCGGCCCCAAGCGAATCGGCCATCTTCGCTCCTGCCGCACGGTCTCGTGAGACAATTGTAGGGGCAGTTCGCGCAAGAAGAAGGGGTTCATCGCCGACGTCTGCTGCGCAGTGAAATGTTAATTCTACGCCGACAGGTCCGGCAAGACGGCCTTGATATCCGCGAGAGAGAAACATGACTTTTGCGCCGTGCTCTAGAAAATATTCTGCTAATGCAATCGCAATCGGCGTCTTTCCAGCACCACCAAGTGTGAGATTTCCAACGCACACAATATTGGCACGGGGTTGAAATGTTTTTTTGTGTTTTCGACTGAATTTTACTCCAAGACCATAAGCCGCGGCTAGCGGCGAGAGGAGTGCGGTAAAAGCTTTCGCTCCAGGAGTCTTTCTGTGCCAATAATTAGGTGCGCGCATGACGTTCAAGAAGTTCCTCTGCCGCATCCATTGTTTGTTTTAATGCGCCCGTCAATTTTGAAACCGCAGCTTGTGCTCTTTCACCGCGCTCGCTAGCAATATCGGGTTTGGACAAAAGTAACAAAATTTCCTGTGCTAATTGCTCCGGCGTGCTTATCAGCCCGCTTTCCTGCGCCAAAAGAAGTGTACGGAATGCTTCCTCGAAATTCTCAATATGTGGACCGGTAAGGACTGATCTCCCAAGAATGGCTGGCTCCAAAGGGTTGTGTCCACCATGGGACACAAGGCTGCCGCCCAAAAAGACAAAATTTGCGGCGCGATAAAAGAGGCCCAGCTCTCCCAAAGTGTCGGCAACATAGACCTGCGTTTCAGCAGCAGGTAGAGCACCTTGCGCACGGTGCTCAACTTTGAAACCGCTCGCCTGCGCCAGTGCGGCGATAGCATCTCCTCGGTCGGGATGACGAGGGGCTATAATCACCAATGTTTGGGGACGCACGGCGCAAACCAATTGTGCCGCTTGAAGAATAAGCTCTTCTTCACCTTTATGAGTTTGTGCAGCCAAAAATAATGGCCGAGCGTCAGTCATCTCGCGAAACACGGCCAACGCGTTTGCGTTATATGGTAATGGCGGTGAATCAGCTTTCAGACTTCCGGAGATCACTACGTCCTGGGCTCCTAGAGATATTAGCTGTTCGGCAACGCGTCTGTCTTGCGCAAGGCATTTGTCGATGCTGGAAAGAATTTTGTGCGCGGCACCCGGTACGAGGCGCCACCGTTTATACGACCGCGAAGAGAGGCGTGCGTTCACAAGTGCTATAGGCACGCCTGCCTCACGTGTTTGAACCACACGATTTGGCCAAAGCTCGGAATCGATGAAGAGTGCAAGATCTGGCTGCCAATAATCCAAAAACTTTTGAACCACATCATGTCGGTCTATGGGCGCATATTGATGAAAAGCGTTAGGAGGTAGGCGATCGGCTAGAAGGCGCGCAGACGTTACGGTGCCACTCGTGATAAGCACATTTCGTCCTGGTTTTTCGAGAAGGCGTGTGACCAGGGGGAGTGCCGCGAGGCATTCCCCCACGCTTGCGCCATGAACCCATATTAAATTGCCCTGAGGGCGCTCACATGAGCTATTGCCAAACTTCTCACCAAGACGACTAAAGTCTTCTTTCCCGCCCGATGCGCGCATACGAAGTACCGGTCCAACAAAGGGGGAAAGTGCCCACCAGACAGACCGATAGGCGCGAAGCGCGAAGACGCCACCTGAGTTCGCGTCATCCCGTGTTGAGGGCAGGGCTGTCTTCCTCTTCCTTAAAATCGTGCTGATAGAGCCGTGTATATAGCCCACCCTTGTCGATTAGATCGGCATGCTTTCCTTGTTCGACAATTTTGCCAAGATTAAGGACATAAATGCGGTCGGCATCCAGCACGGTCGATAAGCGATGCGCTATGACGATGGTAGTTTTTCCTTTCATTAGATGTCGAAGTGCAGATTGGACTTGCCGCTCGTTCTCCGTGTCGAGTGCGGATGTTGCCTCGTCTAGTAGAAGGATCGGGGCGTTGCGTAACATAGCGCGCGCGATGGCTATGCGCTGACGCTGCCCCCCTGAAAGACGCAGGCCGCCCTCGCCAACTTTAGTTTGGTAACCATCCTGCAATTGAGAAATAAACTCATGAGCTGCAGCAGCTTGCGTAGCTTCGATAATGTCTTCTTCACTCGCATCAGGGCGCCCATGGCGGATATTGGATTCAATCGTCTCGTCGAACAAAAAAGCATCCTGTGTTACCAGTGCCAGAGACCACCGCAAAGATTCGAGGCTGACAGTAGAAATATCCTGACCGTCAATATCGATACTTCCAGCCTCCACATCGTAAAATCGCATCAATAAATTGAACAAAGTGCTTTTGCCCGACCCGGAGGGTCCAACGAGGGCAATTTTCTGGCCTGCCGGAATATCAATGGTAACGCCGTCGAGTGCAGGTGCGCCCCGTTGGTAGGCGAAGTGTACGTCTCGATATCGTACACGACCCCCAAGCGGTGATGGCGCTATTTGCAGAGGCTGGGCGCTGGGCGCATCTACAATGTCTGGTTTTGCATCGATGATGGAGAATACACGCGTTGCTGCAGCCATGCCTTCGGTTGTAACACTCCAAAGCTGGGAGAGGCTGCGCACGGGCATTTGCACCAGGAGCATTGCAGCGAGAAAGGAAACAAACTCGTTGAGCTCTAGGCGCCCCTGCATTCCCTCATAGCCGGCATAGGCAACCACGCCGGCAATCGCGATGCCGCCGAGAAAATCAGCAAGTGGCACGGATAGGGCCCGTGCCTTTACGCCCTTGATAAGATATTTCAGACGACGGTCAATCCCGGTTTTGGCCCGCTCCACGGCTTGTGCTTCAAGTCCGTAGGCTTTGACGATCCGACGTCCATCGAGCATCTCGGTAAGTGTGCTCGATAAATCACCTGTTTCCTGCATGCTCTGATGGGATGCCTTACGCATGCGTTTTCCTAGTTGCCGCGCAGCCCATCCTATGATCGGTAAGACGGTTACGGACAAAAGTGCAAGGCGCCAGTTCTGGTAGATCATCACGCCGGCTAGAAAGATCAAGGTTAGAAATTCGCGACCAAGCCCGGTCACCCCACGGGTTACCGATTCGCGCAGCATTGTCGTGTCGTAAAGAAAGTTAGAAACGAATTGGCCCGAGTGAACGGCATTCAACCGGCTCAGATCGGAGGCCATCAAATTGCCAAACATGTCGCGTTGGGTATCAGCGACGATGCCTTGGCCAATCGAGTTTGTAAAAACACCTTCGCCATAATTCAGGGCGCCTCGAACAAACACAATGAAGATCACGAAAGCTGGCACTATAATCAACATGTCGCCACGCTTTTCGAGAAAGAGATATTTAACAGCTGGGTCAAGGACCCAAGCGAGAACGCCTGTCATTGCCGCGCCGCCGGCCATGCAAAGCACCGCCAGTAACAGGGAAATTTTTCTTGGGCCTATATAATCGCGCAGCAATCGCCCAATGAGCGCGAACTCATTGCCTTGCTTTAGTTCACCAGCGGTCAGACTCGGTGAGGCAGAGACTGGTGGGGTGGGGATTGGTGGCACAGTCTTTTCCATTGCCTGCCCTTACCATGTGCCGGGGAATGTCGCGAGAGCGCTTGTCGAATTGCGAAGAGATCACGGCTTAAATATCAGACAGAGTTAGCCTATAGCTGGGCTCAGGCCTTAGAAATGTTTAGCCTACTTGTTCTTCTAGACGCGTTCTCAACTTGGCATGAAGTGCTGGTCCGGCAGCCAGTACGCCGCGCTGCAGCGGCTGCAAATTATTGTAAGTTAGGGGCTCGCCGCTAGGAGAATTAACGCACCCGCCCGCCTCATTTACCATAAGATCACCCGCAGCCAAGTCCCAGTCATGCTTAGCAGTGAGTGAAAGCGTGGCATCAAATTTTCCTTGAGCCACAAGTGCGAGGCGATAGGCGATAGACGAGCGCGTTTCAATCTGCATCGAGTCCGGCCACGGTGTTTTCCAACGTTCCGGTTCAAAATAGAAGCGCGGCGCTAGCATGCCACAACCGTCTATTGTATCCTTATCAGATACGTTGATGGCTTCTTGGTTAAGGCGTGCCCCCCCACGAAATACAGCATCATACATTTCCTCAGTGATCGGATTATAAATTGCGGCTGATACCGGGCGGCCGGCATGGACAACCGTAGCCACAATCGTGAAATGCGGTCGGCCTTTCAGAAAACCTGCCGTCCCATCAATTGGATCTACAACAAACACTCGGTCACGTTTGAGGCGTTCGGGTTGATCTTCCGTCTCTTCGGAGAGCCAACCATAGTGGGGCCGTGCGGAGAGGAGAGCTTCGTTTAAAGCGCGATCGATCTCTATGTCGGCTTCAGTGACAGGGTTGCCGTGGCTTTTATTCCAACTATCGTATTTTCCACGAAAAAATTTTCGGGCGATTTTGCCCACCTCTCTAACACTTTCAAGGAGAAGACTTGTGTCCGCTAAGTCCTCGGGCTGAGGGTTATGCTCCGGCAACCGTCATTCCTTCGATGCGCAGTGTCGGTGCATTCGTTCCGTAGCGAAATACAAGATCATTTGCAGGCGAAAGATTTTTATACATGTCTTTCAGATTTCCGGCGATTGTTATTTCACTCACTGGATAGGAGATTTTACCATTCTCAATCCAAAACCCTGCTGCCCCACGGCTGTAGTCACCGGTTACACCATTGACGCCCTGGCCGATCAGTTCGGTCACATAAAATCCACTTTCAACGTCGATCATCAACTCTGTGGGCGTTTGAGTGCCTGCCTCCATATAGAGATTCGTGGTCGACGGTCCAGGTGGGCCGCCAGTCCCACGCGCGGCATGTCCGGTTGTCGTGAGGCCAAGCTGGTGGGCGGATGCAGTGTCAAGAATCCAAGTCTGGAGCACGCCACCCCGCACAAGACTCTGCCGACTATTTCTTACACCCTCACCGTCAAAAGGCTTAGAGCGAAGTCCCCGTATGCGATGCGGGTCATCGATGATCGAAATGTCGGCCTGGAATACAGATTTGTTTAGACAGTCTTTAAGAAAGCTGACTCCACGAGCTATCGAGGCCCCAGAAATCGCGCTGGCAAAATGCCCAAGTAGACTAGCTGAGACACGCGGATCAAAGATGATAGGAACCTTTTGGGTATTGACTTTGCGTGGGTTTAGACGTTGGACGGCGCGTGTTGCCGCCCGTAATCCGATGTTTCTGGGTGTTTCTAATTCGGTTCGGTGGCGGGCAGTCGTATAGGCGTAGTCCCGCTCCATCTCGGTGCCTTCCCCGGCGATAATCGAGACCGAAATGGTGCTGCTGGTGCTCGCATACCCGCCTATAAATCCCTCTGAAGTTGCCAATGTCACCAATGTGCGGCCGTAATCAGCTGCACCGCCTTCCGAGTTGGTGACTCCTTTTACTGCCAGGGCAACTGCTTCGGCCTCACGGGCTCGTTCAACCAGGAGCGTCGCCGACGGTTCTTCAGCATCGTCGATATCCAAATTAGAAAATTTAGTTGCCAAGAGCTTGGAAGGCGCTAATCCGGCAAACTTATCCTCCGGCGCCAGCCGTGCCATTGAAACCGCACGTCCCGGCAATCCAGAGAGGGTTTGCGAAGAAAAATCCGTCGAGGAAACAAAGGCAACGCGTTTTCCAACAAAGACGCGCAGGCCGAGGTCTGATGCTTCTGAGCGTACAACATCTTCTAGCTTACCAAGGCGATAAGCGATTCCAGTTGAAATGTGCTTGAATTCCACAGCGTCGGCCGCATCTGCTCCAGCCTTCACTGCGGCTTTGACCAAGCCATCCAGACGGGCCGCCGCTTCATGATCAATGAGATTATTCGACAGGGTCATTTCCAAATCGATTTGCCGGAGCCTGGCAGTCCTAGCCTTGGCCATTTTTTATTAATAGCTTCAATAATTTCGCTGTCCATCTGGATTTTCTGTCCCCACTCACGTGACGTTTCAGGCGGCCATTTATTTGTGGCGTCCAATCCAACTTTGGACCCTAATCCAGAATCTGGTGATGCAAAATCTAAATAGTCGATTGGTGTACCCTCAATTATCGTGAGGTCTCGTGCAGGATCCATGCGCGTGGAGATGGCCCACATCACATCGTTCCAATCGCGGGCATTGATATCCTCATCTACGATAATCACCCATTTCGTATACATAAACTGACGCAGATAGGACCACACCGCCATCATCACGCGCTTGGCATGACCGGGATAAGTCTTCCGTATACTGACGACTGCCATCCGATACGAACAGGCCTCTGGTGGAAGCCAAAAATCTATGATCTCGGGAAACTGTTGCTGAAGCAAAGGAACAAACACTTCGTTGAGTGCCTCGCCGAGCGTGGACGGCTCATCCGGTGGTCGCCCAGTGAAGGTTGAAAGATATACTGGGTTCTTGCGCATAGTGATCGCAGTAACGGTGAATACTGGAAATTGTTCCACGGAATTGTAATAGCCGGTGTGATCGCCATAGGGACCTTCGTCCATCGTTGACGTCAAAGATACTTCGCCCTCGATTACAATTTCCGCCTCGGTAGGTACTTTGATTGGTTGCGTAATACAGTCCACAAGTTCAACAGGTGCGCCACGCAAAAGCCCAGCAAACTGATACTCTGATAATGTATCGGGTACTGGCGTTACGGCGGCAAGCATTGTGCCAGGATCAGCGCCAATCACGGCGGCAGCAGGAAAGGGTATAGAATTTTCGCTTGCCCATCGGCCATATTGTTGTGCGCCGCCACGATGACGAAGCCAGCGCATGATGGTCTTATTTTTACCAACCACCTGCATGCGGTAGATGCCAAGGTTGAAATTATCTTCGCGTACGTCGCCAGGCCCTTTGGTGACAACCAAAGGCCAGGTAATGAGCGGTGCGGGCTCCCCCGGCCAGCAGGTTTGAACTGGCAAGTTTGCGAGATCGACGTCATCATTTTCAAGAACAGTTTCCTGACAGGCCGCGTGATTAGCTGTTTTTGGCTTCATTGCCATGACGATACGCGCAAGTGGTAGTAGTTCAATTGCTTCGCTAAGACTACGCGGTGGCTCGGGCTGGCGTAGCGTTGCAAGCAATTCTCCAACTTCGCGTAAATCTTTAGCTTCGCTCCGCTCAACACCACCCATAGTCACGCCCATGGCAATCCGTTTCACTGTACCGAACAAATTACTCAGTACTGGAATGGGAGAAATGCTCCCATCAGCCCGGATTGGTTTTTCAAAAATAACCGCGGGCCCACCTTCCGCGAGAAGACGGGTTTGCACTTCGGTTATCTCCAAGACAGTAGATATTGGTTCGAAGACACGAACCAGCTCGCCCTCGGCTTCGAGCTTGGTCAAAAAATCACGGAGCGAGCGGTAACTCATAGAAAATTAAAACCAGTATAGGGCAATTAGGATGTTCCTTCGATTGCTTTAGTTTGGCACGGAGGTTCCTATTTGCCCAAGCCCTGGCGGGGGCAGCAGGAAACTATGCCTTAGCTTGCAGTTCATATACCGATGTTTCACGTATTTCGTGACCCTCAAGATCGTGGCTTGTAGGTACCTCATAAGTCGCGAGTTGATCGACATTTGATTCAAAAAAATAATTTCGCCCGGGATCGCCTAGCAGAATTTGTGCACCGCGCATTTTGAGTGTGTAAGTCCAGTCGGCTATCCGCTCTGCCAGCTGACGCTCATAGCACATGTCACCTAAACATATCGTATCCCAGCCCTCGTCAAGGCCGATCATGTCCTTCTTGATAGGGGAAATTGTGACATTGTTCTCCACTGCATTGGTCTCAATTGCAGTGATGGCAAGAGGATCAATGTCAGCCGCGAGCGCGCGCGCCCCAGTTTTCGCCGCTGCAATACTTACAAGTCCAGATCCAGCGCCAAAATCAAGAATAGCCTTCCCACGGCAAACATCTGCATTGTCGAGGAAGTATCGCGCTAACGCTTGCCCACCCGGCCAGGCGAAAGCCCAAAAAGGGGGAGCAGGATTAGCAGTTACTAGCCCCTCGGTACGTTCCCAAAGCTGCAAGACGTTGTCAGCCAACCTCAAACGAATTTCTGGAACCAACGGGGGAGTGCCTAGCGTCGTGTTCGCAAGCAAAAATTCCAGAAGGTCGAGGGTGGGCTCTGGCTTCAAACCGTTGCAACCGCACCGAGAAGCATTGCCACAGCTATAAGCGCACCAGTATCACGGGTCGAGCGGAAAAGTCTCAGACAAAGAAGTGGGCGTTCGATATCAAGTTCATGCAACTGCCAAATCATATGAATACCAGTCATAAGAAGAGCAATTGTGAATGCCATTCCGAGCCCAACAAACAGCCCGGACGCAAGAATGAGAAAAAATGTCGCGGAGTAAAAACCATACAGCCACGGTTTGGTAACTATGTTTAGCCTACGTGCGCTTGATCCAACCCCGATGATCGCATCGTCTTCTTTATCTTGGTGCGCATAGATGGTGTCGTAACCCAGTGTCCAAAAGAAACACCCCGCATAAAGAATGAGGGCTGGAGGTGCCAGCTCACCTGCTTCAGCAGTAAATCCTAAGATCGCTCCCCAATTAAAAGTCAGGGCTAACCAAGCTTGAGGCCACCAAGTGATACGTTTCATAAAAGGATATATGGCTACCAGTGCGAGTGAGCTGATACCAAGCACAATTGTTAGTACGTTAAACGCCACAAGAACAACAAAACCAATCAGACTAAGCGTGATGGCGAGTAACCAGGCGGCCCGTACGCTGACCACACCGCTAGGAATAGGTCTGTCCCGGGTTCGTTCAACCTGCGCATCAATGTCGCGATCGATAATATCATTATAGGTGCACCCCGCGCCGCGCATAACCACGGAGCCAATCCCCATTAGAAGTATGTGCAGGGGATCAGGGAACATACGCCCATCGGAAACTGCGCCTAGTATGAGGCCAAAAACGCACGGCCAAAAGAGCAGCCAACTGCCGATCGGTCGGTCCATACGCATAAGACGGAGGAAAGGTCTTGCGCATCGGGGTACGCGGTCTACCCAGCTGTCCGTAACTGCATCCGCAGGCTTGATCTCCCGGGCAGGATCGCGTTCGGTTTGTTCCGTTTCAATTGGGACTTGCCGAGGTTCACTCATGCGTGCTGCAAAGAGTTTTTCATCGTCGTCAAACTAGCGCGGCACAACTCCTGAAAGAAGGGTGCAAGTTGGTTAAGAAGAAAATCATTGAAGAACTTGTAGAACCTGGTGGAAAGGTGCGGCTCTACGTCGATTCTGCGCTCTCTCATGGCACTTCTATTGAGGTTTCGCCGGATCACGCGCATTACCTTTTGCGTGTCATGCGGGCGAAAGAAGGCGATTATGTGGGCGTCTTTAATGGAATAGATGGTGAATGGCGAACCCGAATTTCGAGGTTTGGAAAACGCGATTGTGAGCTTATTTGTGAAAAGCGTATCATAAAGCAGGAGGAAGTTCCTGACGTTTGGCTTGCCTTTGCACCTATCAAAAAAATTCCCACGGACTATGTAACTCAAAAAGCGACTGAATTGGGTGTGTGCGTGCTTCAGCCCGTGATTACCCATCGCACAATCGCACGGCGTGTGAATATTGATCGTATGCGGGCAAACGCCACGGAGGCTGCTGAGCAGTCGGGACGACTTACAGTTCCTGAAATTCGAGCGCCGATTGATTTACCAGTGATGCTCTCCAGTTGGCCCCGAGATCGTCGCCTAATATTATGTGACGAGGGTGGGAAAGCTCCACCGCTTGCTGAGGCCCTTTCAAGTAAAAAGAATTATTTAGAAAAATGGGCGATTCTCACTGGGCCGGAGGGCGGATTTGACGGTGAGGAGCGCGAAGAGATTTGTTCACACCCCTTTGCACTCGCTGTAAGTTTGGGACCGCGTATTATGCGTGCAGACACGGCTGCTTTGGCTGCGCTTTCTATATGGCAGGCATTGTGCGGAGATTGGGCGGGCGATTAGTTTTTAGGCGGCTTGTATCCTATGCCTGTCGCCACTAGCTTCAATTAAGCGTTTTGGTGTTTCAATAATGCCTCGATCAAGCGATGAGATCGGGCAAGGGAATTTATAGCCGCATGTCGATCACACAAACCGCCGGCGGCCCAATCGGTACACGCGACGATCTGGTTGCCTATCTTGCGGCGGGGACAAAGCCGCGCGACGAGTGGCGTATCGGGACAGAGCACGAAAAATTCGTCTACTCGCTAAAAACCCTAAAACCCCTTGCCTATGATGCTGTGGACGCGGACGAGCCAAGCATCCGTAGCCTGTTGAATGGTATGCAGGAATTCGGCTGGGAGCCTATTCGTGAAGGCGATGCTACCATAGGGCTTACACAAAATGGTGCGTCCCTGAGTCTTGAGCCCGGCGGACAATTTGAGCTTTCTGGCGCGCCATTGAAATCTGTTCATGAAACATGCCCGGAAGTAACGAGTCATCGCGATCAAATGCGTGAAGTTTGCTCAGCGATTGGTGCTGGGAGCATTGGCGTTGGCTTCACGCCGTTTTGGAAATTAGACGAAATGCCGATCATGCCTAAGGGTCGCTACGGAATTATGATGGCCTACATGCCAAAAGTAGGCGGCTATGGCTTGGACATGATGTTTCGGACCTGCACGGTGCAGGCTAATCTCGATTTCGGGCCTGAAGACGACATGGTGCAAAAATTTCGCGTTGCGCTCGCGTTGCAGCCAATATGCACTGCGTTATTTGCTAATTCGCCCTTCTGCGAGGGGCGTCCAAACGGTTTTCTCTCTTATAGATCCCAAATCTGGACTGATGTCGACAATACGCGTGCAGGGATGCTGCCTTTCGTATTCGAGGATGGCTTTGGGTTTGAACGCTATGTCGACTACGCACTCGATGTTCCGATGTATTTCATTTACCGCGACGGGAAATACATCGATGTTTCAGGCAAAAGCTTTAGGAACTTTCTCGCGCGCCGGATTCCGGAAGCGAAGCACATCACACCTATGATGTCAGATTGGGCTGATCATTTGACAACGATCTTCACCGAAGCGCGGTTAAAAACCTTTATTGAAGTGCGGGGCGCGGATGGCGGCAGCTGGCAGTCGATCTGCGGGCTTCCCGCGCTATGGGCCGGCCTCTTTTACGATCAGACATCTCTTGATGCTGCCTGGGACCTTGTCAAAGATTGGAGCCAAGAAGAACGGGCGGAATTACGCGCATGCGTTCCGGAGTTAGCGTTCAAAACGCCATTTCGTAGCACTAATGTGCTCGAACTTGCTCGGGAGATGCTGGAGATTTCTGCGCATGGCTTGCGCCGCCGTGCCGCAGTCGATTTGAGTGGGGCGACCGAGGAAGTTTTTTTGCAACCACTTCAAGAAACTGTCGATCGGGGCACGACGCGTGCGGAGGAATTGCTGGCGCGGTACCGGAAGGAATGGCGTGGTGACCTCGCAAAGCTCCTCGACGTCTCTAATTTTCTCTAATCGTCCTCAAGCTGGGCGTCGTGCCGGCCCCATCTCCCATCGGTTTTGCGCCAAAGGACAAAGGCAAATGGGATTGAAATCAGAACAATTGCGATAAATCGTTGATACGAGTGGGGATCGTAACCAAGCCAGGCTTGCAAAGCCCATGGAAACGCCATCAGAGCCGCGACATATGTCCCAAGGGTAATCCAGCCATTTCGATGAATGGGAAGGCCTGGCCCGTACCCGCGCTGATTGCGTCTGAACCATGGATCGCTCATTACGTCCTCATATACTGATAAGTGAGATGTCGTAAGGATCGTCACTAAAATAAAACGATTTCGCAAATGCAGGCCGCTTCTGTATGGGTTCAAGCCTTTCTTTCCAGCAATTGGAAAACGGTCTAGGCCGCTTGTGCTGTCCCACCGACCGTCAACCCGTCGATACGAAGCGTTGGCTGGCCCACACCTACCGGCACAGTCTGACCGTTCTTGCCGCAAGTGCCTATGCCGTCATCCAGTTTCATATCATTGCCGATCATACCAACGCGGGTCATTGCTTCGGGTCCATTGCCAATGAGGGTCGCACCCTTAATGGGCGCTCCGATTTTTCCATCTTCGATGAGGTAGGCTTCGGTACAGGAGAAAACAAATTTGCCTGAGGTTATGTCGACCTGTCCGCCACCAAAGTGAACCGCATAAATTCCTTTTTTGACTGAGGTAAGAATTTCTTCCGGCGCGTGGTTGCCATTCGTCATATAGGTATTTGTCATGCGTGGCATTACTTGAGCCGCGTGCGATTCGCGACGGCCGTTGCCGGTAGTTTCCATGCCCATGAGTCGTGCGTTCATTCGGTCTTGCATGAAACCAACCAAGATTCCGTCTTCGATTAAAACGGTGCGCGATGTCGGTGTGCCTTCGTCGTCGATTGAAAGCGAGCCGCGCCGCTCTGAAATAGTACCATCATCGACTACTGTTACACCGGGGGAGGCAACCCGCTGACCTAATAGTCCCGAAAAGGCGGAGGTCTTTTTACGATTGAAATCACCTTCAAGCCCATGGCCAACTGCCTCATGGAGAAGAACACCGGGCCAGCCGGGACCAAGTACAACCGTCATTTCGCCGGCAGGAGCCGGGGTTGATTCGAGATTTACAAGCGCTTGTCGAAGCGCTTCGTCGACACCTGCTTGCCAATATTCCGGGGTGATATAATCTGTGTAATCGCGGCGACCGCCACCACCGTAAAATCCACTTTCCTGGCGACCTTTTTCTTCGACGACCAGCGATATTGAGAGGCGAACAAGTGGCCTGACATCTGTGTAGGTCTCACCGCCAGGCCGGATGATCTCGATGACTTGCCATTCCCCTGCGAGAGAACACGATACTTGTTGTACGCGCGGGTCTTTGCTGCGCGCATAGGCGTCGACATCCCCCATAAGCTTCACTTTGGTTTCAAAACTTGCTGAATCAAGAGGGCTGGCATCAGTGTAAAGATGGGTGTTGGTCCGCGGTGGAGAGGACGACATGGTACCAGCGTGGCCCGTGCGTACCGTCTTGATTGCATCAGCCGCGCGGCTAATGGCCTCTTCGGATAGTTCAGACGCATGCGCGAAGCCAGTTGCCTCGCCAGCAACTGCGCGAAGGCCAAACCCTTGAGTTGTGTCGTAAGTTGCGGCTCTAAGACGACCATCATCAAAGGCGAAGCTCTCAGAACGGGCGTATTCGAGGAACAATTCGCCGTCGTCGGTGCCCGCCAAAGTGTCATCGACAAGGTGTTGCACGCGTTCTCGACGCATCTCAGAGTTAGAAAAAAACATATCCTTTGTGAGCGCCATGCTGCTCCTCTTTTCGATTCCTTTATGGGTTACTCATGCTTGCTTATACATATGTATATATGGAGCGAAGTGAAGCACGTCACTGGGGGTGCCAAGAGGCTGATTTACAAATAAAAAACCAGTAGGTGCCATTTTCTGGCTCGCGTGGCATCAGGTCGCAATGACTTGACGGCCGACCGGTGCCTAAACGTGATGAAGAAATCTGCCCTGTTTGCTCGCCTTATCACAGCATTAGGTTCTACTGTGCTGCGATTCTGAACGTATGAAGAATTAAATCTATGGTATCAGAACAAAAGGTAAAGCGTGTTGCGCAAAGTGATCATCCGAAAGGATGGCGCCGCTATGTTTACTCGACCAATCACAAAGATATCGGAATGATGTATTTGCTCTTCGCTGTCACAGCGGGGCTGATCGGTGCATTCTTGTCGGTGATGATGCGAGCCGAGCTCATGGAGCCCGGCATGCAGATATTCGGTAATTTGCATTCCTATAATGTTTTCGTGACTAGTCATGGTTTGATCATGGTATTTTTTATGATCATGCCGGCGATGATTGGCGGTTTTGGAAATTGGTTTGTGCCATTGATGATTGGGGCGCCGGAAATGGCATTCCCACGTTTGAACAATATTTCGTTTTGGCTGCTTCCGTCCTCGTTTATTCTACTAATCTTGTCGATGTTTGTTCAAGTAGATTCCGGTGGTTTGGGTGTTGGTGGTAGTCGGACTGATTATTCAGTTTTGGAAGGTTATGGCTCACTTGGACCCGCAATGGATCTAGCGATTTTCTCTTTATGTGTTGCTGGCGCGTCTTTGATACTCGGTGCGATCAATTTCATAACCACTATTTTCAACATGCGCGCACCAGGTATGAATTTGCATAAAATGCCACTCTTCGTTTGGTCGGTTTTGGTAACGGCGTTTCTTTTGCTTTTGACGCTTCCAGTTCTCGCTGGTGCGATCACAATGCTGCTGACTGATCGCAATTTTGGGACGACATTCTTCAGTCCAGCAGGTAGCGGTGCACCCATACTCTACCGCCATCTGTTTTGGTTTTTTGGTCATCCGGAAGTTTATATTCTGCTTCTTCCAGGTTTTGGGATGGTTAGCCAAATCATCTCGACCTTCTCGAAGAAGCCAATATTTGGGCATTTGGTGGTGGTATATTCCATAGTTGCGGTCGGCTTTATTGGGCTCGTTGTTTGGGCGAACCACATGTATACCGCTGGATTTTTGGTTGATACCGAGGCTTACTTCGTTTTTGCGACGATGGTGGTTGGTGTACCAATGGGCATAATTATATTCTCCTGGCTTGCGACGATGTGGGGCGGATTTGTTTCATTTCGTGTTCCCATGCTTTGGGCAATAGGATTCATCTTCCTTTTTACCGTTGGCGCCATGACAGGAATTGTGTTGGCCAATTCCGGAACCGACACTGCTGTGCACGACGGCGACTACGTTGTTGCCCATTTTCACTATGTTCTTAGCTTGGGTGCCGTCTTCGCCATTTTTGCCGGTTGGTATTATTGGTTTCCGAAAATGACCGGATTTCTCTATAATGAAACGATAGCAAAAGTGCAGTTTTGGGTAAGTTTTGTTGGAGTAAACCTCACTTTTTTTCCCATGCACTTTCTGGGTTTGGCAGGCATGCCGCGGCGTTATGTTGATTATCCGGATGCGTATGCGGGATGGAACTATGTCGCGTCCTGGGGTTCTTATATTTCGGCTATAAGCCTACTGGTCTTTATCTACTGTATGGCTGATGCAATCTTGCGCAGGCGCCCTGCTGGCAATAATCCTTGGGGTGATGGTGCGACAACTTTGGAGTGGACTTTGGCCTCGCCTCCGCCATTCCATTCGTTTAATAAACTGCCAAACTTTTCGGATAAGCCAAGCGGTTAAGGGAAGCCTCAGCAATTGCCTCCAGCAGCAAGCAAGACCGAAATTCTTTCAGCGTCGGCAATTCGTGTGTCGACGGTGGGTGACTATTTTGCCTTACTAAAACCACGGGTGATGTCCCTTGTGCTTTTTACGGGTATTGCGGGACTCGTAATAGCACCAGGAGAAATTCATCCGCTGGTCGCTTTGGTTGCTTTGTTTTGTATTGCTCTTGGTGCAGGCGCCTCGGGTGCTCTCAATATGGCCTATGACGCTGATATCGATGCAGTAATGAGCCGGACCGCAAAGCGGCCGATTCCACGAGGTGCTGTTCTGCCCGCGGATGCTTACGCTTTCGGTATAATATTAGCTGTCGCATCTGTCAGCATTATGTGGCTGTTTGTAAATCCAATAGCCGCGGCGCTTCTTGCATTTACCATCGGATTTTACTTTTTTGTCTATACCACATGGCTCAAGCGCAGGACGCCACAAAACATTGTTATCGGCGGTCTGGCCGGTGCGCTTCCTCCGGCCATCGGTTGGGCCGCAGTGACTGGGTCGCTTGATATCGTACCATTGGTTTTAGTTGGGATTATTTTTCTTTGGACGCCTCCTCATTTTTGGGCGCTCTCGCTCTACCGGAGCGATGACTATGCGCGCGCTCGCGTTCCTATGTTGCCCGTAATTGCTGGCCGATCCAAAACCAGAAAACAAATTCT
>Ga0315338_1001023_pt1 | contig 42355 bp, 43 predicted proteins | sample ASW8metaG_FD_204518 | JGI IMG/M metagenome (GOLD analysis project Ga0315338, IMG submission 204518) | Ammonia-oxidizing marine archaeal communities from Monterey Bay, California, United States - ASW #8 | ecosystem: Environmental > Aquatic > Marine > Coastal | place: USA: California | collected... | reverse complement strand
GCCCGTGGGTCCGCAACACCCCACGGGCGGCACGACAACGCCCGGCGTCGGCAACGCCGCGCGCGGCACGCACCGGCCGACTCTGTGGACAAGCGCCCGGACGGAAGGCTACAGATCGCGACGATGGACGACGCGACCACCCGGCTGGCCGATGCGCTCGCATCGGCTCTGCGCACACCGCTCGGCGGCGACGTCCGGATCGAGGGCTTGCGACGCCTCACCGGTGGGGCCTCGCGTGAAACCTGGTCGTTCGACGCCGTGATGGCCGACGGGAGTCTCCGCCCCTTGATCCTCCGGCGCGACTTCACCGGGAAGGGGCGTCCGAGTCTCGCTTCGCTGATCGGCGTCGATGACGACCTCGATCGCCGCGGCGAGTTCGAGCTCTTCCAGACGCTCGCCGACGCCGGGCTGCCCGTGCCGCGCCCGGTCGCGTTCCCGGAGCAGGACGAAGAACTCGCGAGCTGCTTCGTCATGGAACGCATCGAAGGCGAGGGGTTGCCGCAGCGGCTCCTCCGCGATGCCGCCTACGCCGAAGCCCGGCGGCTGATGCCGGAGCACATCGGCACGGTGCTCGCGAAGATCCATGCCCTCTCGCCCGCCGAGCTCCCGAACCTGCCCGAGCACACCCCCGCCCGGCAGATCGACATCGTCCGGCGCATGACCGCGCTCGGCCCGACCCCCCGCCCCGTGTTCGAGCTCGCCCTGCGCTGGCTCGACGAACGGACACCCACAGCACCGCCCACGCGACTGGTCCACGGCGACTTCCGGAACGGGAATTTCCTCGTCGGCCCCGAGGGATTGCGCGCCGTGCTCGACTGGGAGTACGCGCACCTCGGCGATCCGATGGAAGACGTGGCCTTCCTCTGCTTGAAGCCGTGGCGATTCGGAAGGGTCGACGCCGAGGTCGGTGGATTCGGTCCCCGCGAGCTCTTCTACCGCGCCTACGAACAGGCGGGCGGTGGACCGATCGACCACGACACCGTGCGATTCTGGGAGGTCCTCACCAACCTCAAATGGGGCGCCTTGTGCGTCGCGCGCGCGATGGCGCATCTGCTGGGCATGCAACGCTCGGTCGAGGCTGCGGCCATTGGTCGACGCGTCGCCGAAACCGAGCACGACCTGCTCGCCCTGATGGAGTAACCGCTCAATGGCCGATGACCGCCCGAATACCGAAGAGCTGATCGAGACCGTCCGCGAATTTCTCCACGACAAGCTGTTGCCGACGATGAGCGGCCACGAGGCGTTCGAAGTGCGGATCGCTGCCAACCTGCTCGCGATCGCACTCCGCGAGCTGCAGCAAGGCCCCACAGCGACCGCGGCCGAGCAGGCGCGCCTCGCGGAACTCCTGGGACCGCACGAAACGCCGGCAGCGCTCGAAGCCGAGCTCGTCCGCAGAATCCGGGACGGGGAGATCGCCGTCGATGACCGCGCCCTCCGCACGCACCTTCGCGAGACCGTGCGCGCGAAGCTGGCGATGAGCAATCCGAAGTACCTCGACACGTAGGAACGGCACAGGGAGACGTCATGCACTTCGAATACTCCGACAAGGTCAAGCAACTGCAGGAGCGACTGACCGCGTTCATGGACGCGCACGTGTATCCGAACGAGCGCGTCGTCGAGGAGTTCATCGCGCACGCTCCGTCGCGCTTCACGATTCCGCCGATCATCGAAGAGCTCAAGGACAAGGCCAAAGCGGCGGGGCTCTGGAACCTCTTCCTTCCGGAGTCGGAGGTCGGCGCCGGGCTCACCAATCTCGAGTACGCCCCACTGTGCGAGATCATGGGCCGCTCGTTGATGGCTCCCGAACTCTTCAATTGCAGTTTCCCCGACACCGGCAACATGGAGGTCCTCGAACGCTACGGCACCCCAGCCCAGAAAGAACAGTGGCTGCGCCCGCTGCTCGCGGGCGAGATCCGCTCGGCCTTCGCCATGACCGAGCCGGCGGTCGCTTCGTCGGACGCCACCAATATCGCCTCGACCGTGACGCGCGACGGAGATCAGTACGTCGTCAACGGCCGCAAATGGTACATCTCAGGCGCCAGCGATCCCCGGTGCAAGATCTTCATCTTCCTCGGCAAGTCGGACACCACTGCCGCGCGCCACCAACAGCACTCCATGATTCTCGTCCCCCCAGATACGCCCGGTATCGAGATCGGCCGCCCGATGTGCGTCCTCGGCTTCGACGGCGCACCGAGCGGCCAGTCCGAGGTCACGTTTCGTGACGTGCGCGTCCCAAAGGAGAACATGCTGCTCGGCGAAGGGCGCGGCTTCGAGATCGCCCAGGGCCGCCTCGGGCCGGGCCGCATCCATCACTGCATGCGCGCCATCGGCATGGCCGAACGGGCACTCGAGCTGATGGTCGATCGGGCACTCTCGCGTACCGCCTTCGGCAGCACACTGGCCGAGAAGAGCATCACCCGCCACCACATCGCCGAGTCGCGCATGGACATCGAGCAAGCACGCCTGCTGACGCTGAAGGCCGCGTACATGATGGACACCGTCGGCAACAAAGCCGCGCGCTCGGAGATCGCGCAGATCAAGGTGGTGGCGCCCAACATGGCGCTCCGCGTGATCGACCGTGCGATCCAGGTCCACGGAGCCGCCGGCCTGTCCCAGGATCTGCCGCTCGCCAACATCTTCGCAGGCATGCGCGCACTTCGCATGGGCGATGGCCCCGACGAGGTCCATCGGGAGGGCATCGCCAAGCTCGAGCTGAAGAAGCGTGCGGCGCGACAGGGTTAGAGGACGGCGCTAGGAGCGGCGGCATGCGATCCGCACTTCGTCTCGTCGCCGCCTCCCTCGGGATCCTGGCGCTCTACCTGCTCGCCTGGCCCGTCCCGATCGATCCGATCGCGTGGACGCCGCCAGCCAACCCCGGCTTCACCGGCCGCTTCGCTCCGAACGATGCCCTTGCCGCAATCGAGCCGCTTCTCGCGAGCGTCGGCGTCGGCCCCGAGGACATCGCGCAAGACGCGGCCGGCCGGCTCTATACGGGCTTCGAGGATGGGCGGATCGTGCGCTTCCTCCGCGATCGACCCGAGGCAGTCGATGAGTTCGTCGATACCGGCGGTCGACCGCTCGGCCTCGATTTCGACGCTACCGGGAACCTGATCGTCGCGGACGCCCATCGCGGCCTGCTCTCGATCGACCCCACGGGCACGATCACGCTCCTTACCGATCAGGTCGGCGGCGTACCCATGCACTTCATCGACGATGCGATCGTCGCCTCGGATGGCCGCATCTGGTTTACCGATGGCTCCCGCTTTGCCGTTCACGACGCGTTCTCGATGGTCCTCGATCGCCATGCCACCGGGCGGGTCCTGACCTACGATCCGCGTACCGGCGAGACCACCGTCCAGCTCGAGGGACTCGTCTTTGCCAACGGCCTCACCCTCGGACCCGACGACGCCTTCCTGTTGGTGAACGACTCGTTCTCGTATCGCATCATCCGCCTGTGGCTGACCGGCCCGCGCGCGGGCGAGAGCGAGCCCTTCATCGAGGAGCTCCCCGGCTGCCCCGACAACATCACCTTCAACGGCCGTGATCGCTTCTGGGTCGCCCACTTCATCCCGCGGACCGACACACTCGACCTGTTCCCCGAGACACCGTTCATGCGCAAGGTCGTCTACCGTGCACTCCGGCTCCTGCCCCAACCGTCGCTCGAGCACTACGGCTTCGTCATCGGACTCGATCTCGACGGCAACGTCGTTGCCAACCTGCAGGACCCTGCCGCCGGATTCCCGATGATCACCAGCGCGCGCGAGTTCGACGGCGAGCTCCTCCTCGGAAGCTTCCGGGCGTCCTCGCTCGGTCGGCTGCCGCTTCCCCCGTCCACGTGAGTCACCGGACGTACACGCGGCTGACCCTCACGGTCTTCCCGGTCCTGCTCGCAGGCTTCGCCCTCCTCTACCTGAGCGACCGCGACGCCTACCTGCGCCTCCTCGACGAGGATGGCGTCGTCGAATGGACGACCGTCGGACTGCTCACGCTGGCCGCGGGACTGGCGTTCCTGCGCGCCCGCACCGCGCGGAAGGGAGCACACGACGTCTGGCGCTTCTATGCCGCCCTCGGATGCCTGTGCACACTCGCCGTGCTCGAGGAACTCAGCTGGGGACAACGGCTCCTTGGCGTCGATAGCCCCACCTTCTTCCTGCGACATAGCGACCAACAGGAGATCAACCTGCACAACGTCTTCCAACAGTGGTCGGGCGTGACCACGAAGTGGGTTGCCGCGCTCGCCCTCTCTGCCTATGGCGTCGTGCTGCCAGTCCTCCGCAACGCCCCGACGATTCGCGTCTGGACAACCCGCTGGCACGTCGTGGTACCGCCAGGCGTTCTCGTCCCCGGGTTCCTCGCGGGAGCACTGCTCATGCTCGACCTGCCGACGTACGAAGAGGAGGAGATCGCCGAACTGTTCTTCGCATTGTGCTTCGTCCTCCTGCTCCTCCAGCCTGGCCGTCCCTGGCCGGGGCACGCATGAGTGCGGTGACGCTGTCGGTCGTGGTCGCCACGACGCAGCCGTGGCCGGTGATCCACGACTGCGTCGCCCGCCTCCGGCCACAAGTCGCGGCGGCCGATATCGAACTCATCGTGGCCGACGGCGCCCCTGCGTCACGCGCGGGCCTCCCGCCGCAAGAACGCCTCGGCGTCCGCTGGCTGTCGCACCCCGGCGCGTCGGTCTTCGCGCTCCGGGCCGCAGGCCTGGCCGCCGCGCGGGGCACGATCGTGGCCTTCACCGAAGATCACTGCCGTCCGCACTCGAACTGGTGCGTGCGCGTGGTCGCGGCGCACACCGCGCATCCCGAGGCCGACGCCATCGGCGGTGCCGTCGTGAACGGCTCCACCACGCGGCTCATCGACTGCGCAAACTTCAACCTCACCTTCGCCCCGCTCGTACCACCGATCAGCGCGCCGCTGACCGACCGCGCGCCAGCGGTCGCCAATGCCAGCTACAAGCGTCGCGTCCTCCCGGATGCGCCGACGGCAGCCGGGTGGCTCGAGTTCACGCTGAACGCACGCCTGCTGGCCAGCGAGCGGATCGTCTTCGATGACAGTCTGATCGTAGAGCACCTGCAACATCACGGCTTCCTGAACACGTTCGCAGCGCATTTTCACAACGGCCGCGCAACGACGGGCCTCGTCGCGAGTGCGCTCGACCCGGCCGCGCGACGAGCACGGGCCCGTCAGAGCGTCGCGCAGTTGCCGCGGCTACTACGCCAGACGATCGGCTCCCTACGCGCCGCGGGCGCGCTCACGGGATGGCAGCGTGCGAGCATTCCGCTCGTCGCCGGACTGATCCTCTGCCACGGCGTGGGAACGATCGTCGGGCTCGCCGCCGGACCCGGCACGAGCCCCGCACGGCTACACTGACACGAGTGCGCGCCGATATCCGTCGACGAGCCGGTCGGCGCAGCGCGCCCAGCTGAACGTCGCCGCACGCTCCAGCCCACGCAAACGCAGCGCCGCGCGCATCGTGGGGTCACGATCGAGGGTGATCAGGGCCTGACAGACCGCGTCGGCGTCTGTGGGATCGACCAAGAGCCCGGCATCGCCGACGACTTCGGGAAGCGAAGACCGCGCGGACGTGATCGCCGGCGTCCCGCACTGCATCGCCTCGAGTACCGGCAAGCCAAAGCCCTCGTAGAGCGACAGGCAGGCAAAAGCCCGGGCACCGCTATAGAGCGCGCTCAAGTCTTCGTCTTCGACGTACCCGACGACATGGATGCGGTCGCGCACGGCGCTTCCGGCATACGCCGCCCTGATACGCTCGGTCTTCCATCCTTCTCGACCCACGAGGACCAGGTCCATGTCGAAGCCCGGGGTCTCGGCGACGACGCGCGAGAAGCATTCGATCAGCTGCGCGAGGTTCTTACGGGGCTCGATGGTTGCGACGCTCAAGAGGTACGGCCGGTCTGGCAGTGCGTAGCGCGCCCGCACGCGGGCACGGCTCGCCGGATCCGTCTCGGGGTAGAAACGCGCGTCGGCCGCCAACGGGGCAACCACGATCCGCGCAGGCGAGACACCGAGATGGTGCACGATCTCATCGCGCACGGACGCAGAAGGACAAACCAACCAGTCCTGCTCCGGCCGCAACGACGATCGGATCTCGCGGTGATAGCGCGCGACCGGCTCTTCCACGCAGTCCGGAAGGATCAAGGGCACCAGGTCGTACACGGTAAGCACGCGTGCCCGCGCATGCGTCTGCTCGACCGGCGGCAGTGGATCCCAGAGTGAATGGTAAATGTCTGCCTGATAGTCGACGGGTGCGGGATGCGCCGCCTGCACAAACGGCTTCACCGCCGACCAGACCGTGCGCGCCACTACGCTCGCGCGTGCGCGCCGACGCCAGCGGCTGTCGGGCCGGATCACTCCAGCCAGCGGTGCCGGCGCGCGCCAGCGCGACACGAACGACGGCCGACCCGCAGGATACGCCTGCGTCACGTAGTCCCGCGCACGCGCCTCCCGTGCCAGATCGTGTCCGGACACGAGTCGCACCTCGATATCCTCGCGTGTGGCGAGTGCCGCCACGACGCCTTCGGTCGCGCGAAACACACCCGTCCGGCCGCGCGCATCTGCGTACCCGTCCCCGAGCACGGACATGTCGAGGACGATGCGCATCCGTGCCGGGGAACGCCCGGGTCAGCGACCGGTCATCGGCGCCGCAGATGGGGTAGGAGCGAGATCCTCGTCCTCGTCGACCTTCTCGCCCAGCACCGTCGGCACCGGACACGTCAGTCGGATCGTCGTGCCTTCGCCACCCACAGACCAGACGTGGAGGCGTCCACCGAGCGCCAGAGCGCGCTCTTCCATACTGAACAACCCGAACCCATCGCCACTCTCGGCGAGGACGAAGCCCCGGCCATCGTCGCACACCTCGAGCCGCAGGAACTCCTTCTCGACCGCGAGCATCAGCTCGATGTGGCGTGCCCCGGCATGGCGAATCGCGTTGGTGAGCGCCTCCTGGGCGATCCGGTAGATGTCGACCTCGGCCTGCTCGTCGAATCGTGGGACGCGCGTCGGGAACAACACCTCGATCGCGCTCGCATCCGTCGAGAGGCCGACGCCGAGCGTGCGCAAACTCCCTTCCAGGCCGAGGTCACCCAGCTGCACGGGCCGTAACTCGTGCGCGACCGATCGCAGATGGTCCCCGAGACCGTTCGCCACCCGCGCGATGCGGGCAAACTCGGCGGCGTCCGGCTCCGAGATCGGCCCAAGCCGTCGACGCAGCGCCTCGACCATGATCGACATGCCGACCAGCTCCTGACAAACGTCGTCGTGCAGGTCCAAGCCCAACCGCTTCCGCTCCTCCTCACGAATGGTCGTCTGCTGGCGCGCGAGCCGACGGAGCTTCTCCCGACTCTCGCGGACCTCTTGATGCGATTGGCGCACCGCATCGTCGGCAAGGCGACGCTCGGTGATATCCTGGACGAGCGCGATGAACGCCACGGGCGTACCCTGGGCGTCACGCAACGGCGAGACGCTGATCGCGCCCCACACGATCTGCCCGTCACGGCGAATGAAGCGCTTCTCCAGCGCGAACGATGGTTGCGTACTGGTCAACAACCCGTGCCGCTCGGCGTTCGTGGCCGCCCGATCATCGGGATGGGTCACCTCGTCGATCGTCATCGTCAGCAGCTCGTCCCGCGTGTAGCCGAGCATCGTGCAGATCGCGTCGTTCAGCTGCAGTGCACGCCCCGCGGTATCTGTGATGGTGAGTCCGACCGAGGTCGCGGCAAAGGCGCCGCGAAATCGCTCCTCACTCTCGCGCAGCTTCTCCGCCGCGTGCACTCGCTCGCTGGCGTCGCGACTGATACCTCGAAGACCGGTCACGCGCCCATCGGGGCCATACACTGCCGAAACCAACACCTCGTGCCACTGCAAATCCGCGCCACCCGCCCGAGGTGCCACCTGGAACAGGAGCGGCGGGAGCGTCTCGCCCCGCACGATGCGACGCAACGCCTTCAGTGTCTCGGGGTTCTGCGAATGGTCTGTGATCATCTCGAACATCGACTGGCCCACGAGCTCGGACACCGGCACCCGATGAAAACGCGCCGACGCCTCGTTGACGTAGAGAATCCGTCCCTCGATATCCGAGACCCAGATTTGATCGCGGGCGTTCTCGGCCAGGTCCCGATACGCGTCGCGTGAGGCTTCGAGCTTCGCGAGCGCGGCCTGCTCGGACTGCCGGCCGTCCCACAGTGAGCGGAACGAGCGCGCCGACATCTCCGCGAGCCCGACCGAGACGAGCGAGCCCGCCACGTACCCGACCCACAATTCCTCGACCGAAAGAAAGAGCTCCAGCTGCGGCCCGACGAGCCACCATGCGATGAACGAGCCGATGGCAAGCACCGATGCCGGCCCCCACCCCCATGCGAACATCAACGACGACCCGAGGCACAAGAGCAAGTGAGAGAATCCGAGCACCTCGCCGGAGCCGCCCATGTACGCGAGCGACGCTGAGGCAGACGCAATCGCCAGCACGCACGCAGCGACCGTCGCCCGACGGCCGAACGGGCCGTTGGGATGGCGACGCGCGACCCGGATTGCCACCGTGAATCCCGTCGCCATCACCGCGGAATGTGCCAGGGCGACCCACAGACCGACCCGTCCAGCGCTCACGTGGAACATCCACCACGGCACACCAACACCGATCCAACACGCCGCGAACAGCGGCAGACGCGCCACGATCAACCGCGCCTGCGCGGCACCCAGCGTCGGCGCCGATGGGCCTCGTGCCTTCGAGAAGGGCGCCGTGGCTGCCGCGTAGGGGGTGCTCATCGCCGACCAATTGTAGAACGGAATGGCACCATCGGGTCAACCGAGACCGGTGCCCGTTGCGATTGCGGTCGATTGCTGGAACCCTGGGCGGTCGCGGCTTGCTCCGACGCGATGCAGAACCAGGGAGGCCACACCCAATGCGGATCCACGGCGTAGTACTCGGGCTCGTGATGGCCGTCACCATCGGCGGTTGCAGCAGCCCCTTTCTCGGCCTTCCTGGTGGAAAACTGCGCGGCGAAGTCGTCCACGAGCCAGTGGAAGACTGGAGCTTCGCGGACAGCTGGTTTCTCGACCTGGAGACGCGCCCCGACGACCCCTACTCCGTCGAGCTCAACTACGTCGTCCGCGACGGCAAGCTCTACGTCGATCCGGCCGAAGGTCGCGTCTGGCTGGACCACATGCGTGCCGATCCGCGCGTCCGCGTCCGGCTCGGGGGTAGAGTGTATCCGGCGACCGCCGTCCTCGCCGGCGAGCCAGGAACGCTCGAAGGCTTCTCGAAGGATCGATTCGTCTACCGCCTCGACTCCCGCGTGGAGTAGGCGCTGCTCGGGAACAACGTCATGGACGTACCGCTCGTCGGGTTCCGTCGCGGCGCGGGAACGCTCGCACGCGTCGTCCTCGCGGCGATCGCAGCTCTGACTCTGCCTCTCGCGGCGTGCCAGGACTCGACGTCGACGTCCGGGACAGAGCTCGCGTCACCGCGGCGCCCCCTCACCGCGGACGAACGGCGTGTCGTCGAGGCGATGGTTGCGTCTGCCCCACGCGCCGCCAACCGCCTCACGCCAGCGGAACGCACCGCCTATGGCAATCGCGCCAGTGTGTTCAATTGGAACCCTCCCTTTGCTCGCCCCGACATCGACTGGCGCACCGTCCTGTCTGCTCCAATTGCAGGTCAGGACGCCCGATGGTCCCAGGGCTTCGAAGAACTCATCATCCGGGACTACTTCCAGGACAGGACAGGCGGCGTCTTTGTCGATGTCGGCTGCCATCGTCCCATGTTCAACAGCACAACGTACTTCCTGGAGCGAAATCTCGGATGGACCGGCATCGGGATCGATGCGATGCCGCACTACGCTCAGGCGTGGCACGAGCACCGACCCCAGTCGAAGTTCCTCGCGCACGTCGTCTCCGACACGGAAGGAGATACCGTCACCTTCCATGTGGGCAACGCGGTCGACTCACTCGATGAGAAGATGGTGCGAGGGTTCGGGGGAAAGAAGCGACAGATTCAACTCACGACGAGGACCCTCGATGCCATCCTCGAAGAGAACGGCGTCGAGAAGGTCACCTTTCTGTCGATGGATATCGAAGGCGCCGAGCCGGCCGCCCTGCGAGGATTCGACATTCAACGCTACAAGCCCGATCTCTGCTGCGTCGAGGGCACCAGGAACGAAGACGTCCTCGAGTACTTCCGTGCCCATGGGTACGAGCTGATCGAGAAGTACCGGAAGGCCGACAAGATCAACTCCTATTTCCGACCAAGATGATCCGTCTCTCCACCCTCTTCGCCGGCGGGCTGGAGGCGCTGGATGCGCTCGAACAACGCCCCCGTGACGGCACGCGCCCCGTCGTGATGCACGTGGCCATAGTCGACGAAAATCTCTTCACCAAGTTCGCAATCCCGGGCCCGCTCACACCGGACCGCGGACACGCCGTCCCCGATCACCGAAGCGAACAGCGCGTCGACTGAATTGACGAAGTCCGACTTGCGAGCATCCGCGCGGATCCCCTCCTGGTAGGCGCCGCGGGTCGGCAACGTCACGATCACCACCTCGGCTCCGGTGCGGCCGGCTTCGTCGACCAACTTCACGAAATTTCGCCTCGAGAAGGAGGACATTTCGGGATCGGCAAAATGGTCACGCGCAATCGACCGCGCCTCGAATCGCTTGTCGGTGCGAAGCTTGGCGTGCAGATTCTCGAACCAGGCTGCGGCGATCGGGGGTGCGTGCGGCACGGGCCCGTGATCGGTGGAGAAGTACGCGAGCCATTGCTCGAGTGTTCTGCGCTGATAGACCGGCCACACCATCTCGGCCAGCAGCGACACGCGATTGACGAATCCATCGACGGACAGCCGATCGAGCACTCCACCCTGCTGCCGGACCTCCTCCGGGTAATCGCCCGGCACCCGCAACACCGGATTGATTCTGTTGCGATTGAGATTCCAGCGGGCGGCTTCGATCAAGACGAGATCCACCGACTCGGCAAGGCCTCCCGTCTCGCGAAGCATGTTCCGCGCGTGCCAGAAGCGACCGCTGGACACAGACAGGTTGAGGACCTGGCCCTCCTCGAGATTCGCAAGCCGCGACCATTCATCGGGCCGGAAGGCGCTCTGCATGTGCGAGCTGCCGAACACCACCACCCGGACATCTTGCCCCTTCGACTCCCGGAGAAACTCGGTCGCGTTGGGGATGTCGGATCGATGGCTCCACGCTGGCTCCCAGAGCGCGAACACTCCACGCAGTACGATCAACATCAGCCCACACCAGGCGAGGGATCGCATCTCTTCAGAACTGAAAGTAGATGAACGGGCGGACATTGGTTTCTCCGATGAAGCTGATTCCAGCGATGAGCGACGCGTAGAGCAGTCCCCGCTGCCACGGCGCCCACGAGGCGCGAACGGGGAGGGATTCAGCATGATCCCGGGCCGCCAGATCGAGCAACAGAACGACGACGAGGAACGCTGCGGCGCTGAGCGCCGACAGCAGCGGCGGGGCCTGCCATGGCCCAAGGAGCGCCCCGAGGACGGCGCCCGACACGGCGAGATCCTGCGCGCGAAAGAAGATCCAGAGCAGACACACCAGATGAAACGTCACGACGACCCGAACAATCCGCGGTACGCCGCCGGACCGAGCAGGCCCGTCCTGCCGCGCCGAGTTCCACATGCGGTGGAGGGCCAGAAACACGCCATGGAGCCCACCCCAGATGACGAAGTTCCAGGAGGCGCCGTGCCAGAGTCCACCCAGGAGCATGGTGATCCCCAGGTTGCGATAGGTGCGGCGCGCACCGAATCGATTGCCCCCGAGCGGAATGTAGAGATAGTCGCGCAGCCACGACGAGAGCGAGATATGCCAGCGGCGCCAGAACTCGGTGATGCTTGCCGACAGATAGGGCTGGCGGAAGTTGACCGAGAGCCGAATGCCCAACAGCCTGCTCACGCCGCGCGCGATGTGCGTGTAGCCGGCGAAATCTCCGTAGATCTGGATCGCGAAGAGATAGACGGCAAGGAGCACCTCGGGTGCCGCAAGGGCGCCAGGGTGGTTGAAAGCACGATCGACCGCCGGGGCAACGCCGTCGGCAACACACATCTTCATGAAGAAGCCGAAGATCATGAGCTGCACCCCAACGGCCCAGTCGGAGGCGCCGACGGTGCGGGGGTGCTCGATCTGCGGGAGGAGTGATCGACTGCGCTCGATGGGGCCGGCGACCAGCTGCGGGAAGTAGGCGACGTAGAGGGCAAACGTGTCGAAACGCGTCGCCGGCTTCTGGACTCCGCGGTACACGTCGATCGTGTAGCCCATGGTCTGGAACGTGTAGAAGCTGATCCCGACCGGCAGGATGATGTTCAACGTCGGCAGAGAGGCCGCGAAGCCGAAGGCTTCCAGCAGGCCCGCGGCACTGGCGACGAAGAAGTCACAATACTTGAAGAAGCCCAGCATGCCGAGATTCGAGCAGAGGCTGAGCAAGAGAAAGCGCTTCTTGCGAAACCCGTCGGGAGCACGCGCGATCGCCTGCGCGCAGAAGAAATCGATGACCGTGGACAGGGCAATCAGCGACAGGAAGCGCCAGTCCCACCACCCGTAGAACACGTAGCTGGCGACCAGGAGCATTCGATTCTGGCTCCGGTGCCCGAGGAAGCGGTAGAGCACCAGCACCAGCGCCAGGAACACGACGAAGTCGAATGAGTTGAACAGCATAGTCCTGTCTCAGGGCACCGGCATGGATCGGCCGTAGCCTTATAGGCGGGATCACCGCCGAGCGGAACTCGAAGCGAGAGCGGCCGCGCCGGGACAGTCCCGCGACGCGCGCTACGCCCGAAGAACCTTTTCCATCTCCACGACGCGCAAGGCCACCCCACGTCCACGCACCACGGTGCTCGCACGCTTGGGCGCGTAGCCCCGCGCCAGGTAGAAGGCTTCCGCGTTCAACGACGACGTCAGGTGCACGCGCGCAACGCCACGCGCCGCGGCGATCTGCTCGAGGGCCTCGAGCAATGGCGCACCCGTACCCCGCCCACGGGTCGGATGCACGTAGACCGCCCGCACTTCGTCGCCACAGAGCGACGCGAACCCGACGATCGCGCCCAGGCGTTCCGCCACGATCATCGTCTCACCGCCGATGGTCATCGCCTGACGAAAGTCTTCCGGCACGCGCGTCCCCGCCCAGGCTTCGATCTCGTCGGCGGTATACGCCGCGGCGCCGAGCTCGTGGACCGACGCTTGATGGACCGCCCAGAGGACCTCGGAATCGGCCTCCAGGGCGCGACGAATGCGGATCGATGCCACGAAGGCAATCGTAGCCGTGGAGTAGGTTGCCCCGCCAGAGGCCCGAGGGTTCGCAGGGCCTCGCGCCATCGACCGCCGCCGCGCCCGTTCGGATGTTCCCGCTGTTCCCCTTAGCCGGCCAGCGCCAGATTCTCGCGCAGTACCCGCGGGTGGCGGGCGGCGATCCTGAGAAGCGCCAGGGCTGGTCCCTCTGGCATGCGTCGGCCCTGCTCCCAGTTGCGGAGGGTGTGAACACTGATCCCGAGCGCCACTGCGAACATCTGCTGCGATAGGCCGGTAAAGCGGCGCAGGCCAGCTACATCCCGGCCGCTCTTCAATTCGCCACGTACGAGGCGCTCCCGAAGCCGCCGAGGAATCGCGCGAGCAAAATCGGCATCGGTGAGTTTCGGAATGTCGGTGCTCACCGTCTCGTCCCTCGGGCGATGGCGCCGACTGCGACGAACCGATCTTCGTCCAGACTGTGTTCCGCATCGTAGATCACGAGGTAGTCATCGTCGCCTTCGAGAATCGTCCGAGCCTCCTCGAAGCGCAGCCCATGCTTCGCCTGGTTCAGGCGATCCTTCGTCTCGTTCCACTCGAGCCTCACTGTATACGCCATTGGCTTAGTCAGTCAATGACGGACCCACACGATGCTGCGTTTTTGAAACTTCCGCCGCGCGCTACGCGCCATCTACCCGTCTTCGCATGACGCGCCTCGTCATCCACACAATGGGCGGAACGTCAGGGCGCCGCCGTTTGTCGTTGACTTGCGAGCTGGAACGGAGGGACACTCCGGCGAAGAGCATTCCGCACACCACAAGGAGCCCCCATGACCGTCCGTCGCCTGTTGACCCTCGCCCCAGTGGTGATGTTGGCCCTACTCATCCTCAGCCCCGTCCTCGCGCACGCGGGTGGCTCGGCGGGGGCCTGCTGCACCGGCCTCGCCTGTAGCTTCGAAACGGCCGTCACGTGTACCAGTCTCGGCGGTGACTACCACGGGGACGGAACGACCTGCACGCCCGGCCTCTGTGCGCCGCCGCCGCTGAACCACTTCCAGTGCTACGATGTCGCGCGCACGAAGTTCGAACCAGTGCCGCTCGATCTCGAAGACGACTTCGGGGCGAGCACGGCCACAGTGCGACGGGCGAAGATGCTGTGTGCGCCGGTGAACAAGAACGATGAAGACCCGACCGCGCCGGACGACCCCGACCATCTGGTCGGGTACGAGATTCGTCGCGACGGTCGCTTCCAGGGCGTACTCGATGAGGTCGTTGAGGATCAGTTTGGGACGCTTGTGCTCGACATTCGCCGCCCCGAGCGCATCCTGGTGCCGTCGGCCAAGCAGGCAGACCCGAACGACGTGGTCACGCCGCTCGATCCTCCCGTGGTCGACCACTACCAGTGCTACAGTGTCCGGGGTGATCGGCGTCGCGTGGCGGGCGTCACGCTCGAAGATCAGTTCGGCACCGGATCCGCCGATGTGAAGAAGCCGTCACGGCTCTGTCTGCCGGTGAACAAGAACGGCGAAGGCATCGTCGATGGGGCGGCGCGGCTCATGTGCTACGCGATCAAACCCGGCCCGCGCGTGAACACCACCGTGCAGGTCAACAATCAATTCGGTGACGACGAGTTGCGCGTCAAGCGGGCGCGGGAGCTGTGTATCCCCGAGACGCTCCCTTGTTTATGCATATCCACATGGGAGAGCGGGAGCGCGGTCCCACCGTTGTCCCAAGTTGTGGGTTTAGGTTGTGATGCGCAGGCGACCGTCGGCCCGGGCGTGGCAGCGGCGGTGCCGCAACTCGCCGAGCCGAACTACCGGTATGTAGCAGGATTCACCCAACAAACCGGCCCGGAGAACTTTTTTTGCCAGTCGATCGACCTCACTGTAGAAAGTACCTTCGAGACACTTCTAATTGAAGTAAGTGATCCTTCATTGGAGGTCGCGCGATGCGCATCGCCACTGGTCGCTGCTGGATGTGTCTTCCCGTAGTCGCCCACCAGGACCGCTACGCGGGCCGCTACCGTTCCACCGGTAGCGCGTGTGGCGTCCCTCCGGTCGCCCACGCGTTCCAGCGATGAACGTATGCACCAAGCTGCGGGAAGCCTTCGGGCTTCCCCCACTCGCGCTCCTAAAGCCGGGGCGCGCGTTCGAGAAATAGCTCCACCGTCACCTGCGCCAGCGTGAGCCGACCCGGTGCGAGGTGGTAGCCAAGAAAGTCGAAGCCGCGCTCCACGCGGCCAATGAACGTCTTGTCGGGGTGTTCGACGAGGCGTCGCTCGGCGAGCGTCCCGTTCGGCATCGCGCGTTCGAACAGGTCGACGCTTACCTTGCCGACACTCAGCAGGTACGGACGCCCGGCGTCACAGTCTTCCCACCGCAGAGGGAACAACCGACTGCGGGGGGCGACCATGACAGAAGCATGACAATCGCGGGGGCTGCTAACAGCTAACTACCAAGTGCGCCCAGGGTGATTCGAACACCCGACCTTTTGATTCGTAGTCAAACGCTCTATCCAGCTGAGCTATGGGCGCGTGGAGGCGTAAGCGTCTAACAAAGCTAGCGTCCAAGTCAAACGAACGCCGGCGGATCAGAAATGGAAGCCGCTTCGGAAGTAGCCGAGGGTGTCTTCGCCGCTGGAGCTGATGCTGACGGTGAAGACGTTGGTGCGGACGAGGGGGGCGAACCAGATGCCGGCGCCGCCGCTGGTGTGCCAGTCGTTGGAGTTCTCGCTGCGGAAGAAGACGCGGCCGCTATCGACGAAGCCAAGGATGCCGACGTCGCCGGGAACGATCACTTTGACGCGTGCCAGGAACAGCCGCACGTCGAAGTTGCCGAAGACCATCTGGTCGCCAGCGAAGCGCTGCGGACGGAACCCGCGAATGGTGCCGTCGGTGCCCGCGGTGCCACCACCGCCCAGGTAGGCGGCGCCAAAATACGGGAACGTGCCCCAGACGTGCTCGGCCCCGATGCGGGTGGCAAAGGTGACGCGGGCGTTGTCCCCAAGGCTGTAGTAGCCGGCGGCGGATCCCCGCACGGTGCCCCACCAGCTCTCGGTATCCCACACGTCCGGAGAGACTTCGGTGAACAGGTCGAGGAACACGCCCTCGGTCGGATAAGCGGCGGCTGGGTTCTCGGTATCCAATCTGAATTCCGGAGCCCCGGTCGAGTTCGGAAGCGAACGGCGCGTATCGAAGCGCAGGCGCGCGTGTGCGCCGATGGTGCCGAAGTTGCCGGCGCCGTACGGATCGATCTGATCGATCAGACGATCGCCATCCTGCGTCTTCGAGTGGCGGAGAAAGGGACCGGCCGTGAAGCGCAGTTCGTCGGTCCAGAGCGGCATCTCGACGCTCGGCGCGACCAGGAACTCGTCGTTGCGCGCTCGGAAGTCGCTGTTGCTGCCTCGGTTCTTCGTGTCGTTGCCGAAGCCGTAGAATCCGAGGATCTCGATACCGGAATAGCGTAAGCGCAACTTGCCGAGCAGACGCGAGTTCACCGGACGGTACGCGCCCCTGTACTCCACCCGCGGCTCTCCGGCTTCGAAGGCCCAGCCGGCGGTAAGCGTGTGGATCGAACTCCACGGATGTTTGCGAAAGCGGTAGGTCTTCAGGACGGCCGCCGCCGCCAGGAACACGCCGACATCTTGTTCGTAGCTGACGCGCGGCAGCGGGTACCAGTCGTAGCCCCAGTCGCGCGGCGGAATACGATCTCCTTCGAGATAGCGCGGCGCAGTCGATGGAGGCAGCGTATAGGGTCGCTGATCAACGACGGTGCGCGGTCCAGGATGGACGGTCGTGCTCTTGGCGCTATCGTAGATATGAGCACCGCCGCCGTCGCGGTCATCCACCTCGGCCGCATCCGGTCCGCTGATCACACGGAGTACGATCGGCCCGCGTCCGCCGCTGGTGACGACACGGTCCTCGCCACCGGTCAGGTAGAGTCGAACCTCTTTCGTCTCACACGCGAGGAAATGGCGGCGAAAGGTCTCGCGCGATGGCGCGCCATCCTCCGTAAGCGCGGACACCTCGAGCGTGAGTCCCCCGTCTTCGTCGCGCGTCGCACGCACTGACTCAGCAGCGTTGGTAATGCGCACGTCGACGCGCTTCGCCAGCCGATGGTAGAACTCGCGCGCGGCCTCCGGCAGATGGTCGCGTCGCCCGCGAATGGCCGCGGTCAGGCGCTCGCCGTCCAGGGTGACGTACTCGGGCGGAAGTGTTGCCAGAGCCTCGTCGATGACCGTGTCGGTGATCTTCTCCTGGACGTCGGCGGCCACACGCTCCCACACGGGCCACTCGAGCCCGGTGAGCAGCCATCGATCCTGCTCCCAGCCGTGCAGGGTGAGACCGTAGATGTCGTCGTAGTCCGGCCCGTAGCGCTGAAGAATCGGCGTATAGAGGTGCCCCAGACGCGGCCCGACCCAGTCGTAACGCACGAAGGCCATGTCGCGGTCTTCGGGAATCGGTTTCCACAGTGGGTCGTCGGGAAGCCTGGCCCAGCGCCACTGCTTCCGATGGCGGTCGAAGTCCCCGAGCAGGATGTCGACCAGGCGGGCGCGCAGGAAGGCCTCGGCATCGACCTGCACCGCCGGATCCGCTTCGAGCCGCTCGTACATCGTATCGTGATCGATGATGTCGACGGCATCGTGAAATCCGGGATTGGTCTCCGAGACGGGCTGCGGAAACTCGAAGAAGGTGCCGAGCATCCCGGCGAATTCTTCGCGGAACTCACCGAGCGCGGGATCGTCGGGCATGACGACCATCCGCTCGTCCTGCGCGAAGACACCGGCGGCGGCCGTGATGTAGTTGGCCGCCATCGGAGCCCCGGGATGCTGCGCGGCCATCTGATCCTGCACGATGCCGCGCACGAACGAGTCTCGCAGATCGGGGTGGAGTACCGCGGCTGGATTCTTGTCGGTACCGCGAAACGAGTAGCTCCGACCGTCGCCACCGGTAAACCCGAGCACGGCGGTCTGGTTGCCGCCGAAACGGCGCGTCGGCACGAGGCCGCCCGATTGGCGTTGAAGATCGAGCAGCGGCACTTCGATCGACGCCTGCCAGAGCGTCCGATAGCCCTCGCCGAACGCAAAGCGATACACCGGATTCCGGTCGTAGTGGCTGCCGGCAATGATGCGCACCGTCTGCTCCGACGATGCTGGGGAAGCAGCGATCGCCAACGGCACCCCGAACAGGACGATCGACAACGCACCACCAGCGATGAACCGAAGGACGTGAGGCATACGCGACGCGAAGATCATGTGGACGTGCGCCTACTCTTCTTCGGGCACGCGGAATGCCTCGTGGCATCCCTTGCACGTCGCGAACACGGGACCGAGCGTCGCACCGAGCTCTCCGCCCTCGGCCGCGACCTTGAGGACGCCACCGGCGGCGGTCTCGAGATCCTTCGAGAGCTCGACGAACCGATCCCAGTTCTCCCAGATCTCGGGCTTGGCGCGAGAGTTCTCGTGCAGGCTCCCCTTGGGGAACAGCCCGGGAATCTGCTACGCGGCGGCCTGCATGCGCGTGGCCGCCGCCACCGCGGCCGCCTTGTCACCGGTCTTCGCCGCCCCCCCGATGGCCTTGGCATCGGCCCCGATACCTTCCATCAACTCGTGCCGATCGTGGAGCGGGCCCGCGGGAAGATCCGACGCCCCCGCGGCAACCACCAATGTGAGACCACACGCCGACACCGCTGCCACCATCAACCAATTCCGCATTGCTACCTCCCTGAGAGTCGGGGGCACGGCTACTTGGCCCCCACGACGTTGTCAATTGGAGCGACCGTCCGGAGATACTCGGCGATCAGTCGGCGATCGCCTTCCGGCCCATCCTTATAGCCCGGGCCACCGCCGCGGCCGTCGATCGCTTCGCCCATCAGCCCCTGCACGTTGTCGAAGTTCGGGAGCATGCCGAGCGCCAGCAGATTCATGATGTCGTCGACACTCCAGTCGGCAATTCCACTGGAGTGCGGCGTGAGATTCGGGGCCGCCTGCCCTGCCGGCCCGGGCGAGGCCCCTGCCAGATAGCGATCCGCAGCGGGCACGCCAAGGGCATTCCGCGGCGTATGACAATCGGTACAGATGGCGACGTGGTCGGCGAGATAGCGCCCGCGCTGCAGGCCCTCGGTCGGGGCCGTCTCCGGACGCGACACACTCGGCGCGAACAGCAGACGCCAAAACCAGTAGGCCCAGCGCGCCAGGGGGAGCTCGCCCTCGTGCGGTTGGTTCTCGCGAACGACCGGCGGCAGGCTCCGGAGATAGGCGACGAGATCGGCAACGTCGGCATCGCTCATCCCCGCGTACTGATAGTAGGGCATTGCCGGAGCCTCGACGCCGCGGTCACGGGCGTCGCCGTCCCGAATCGCCGCCGCGATCTCCGCGTCCGTCCAGCGTCCGATGCCCGTCTCGGGATCAGGTGTGATGTTGGTCCCGTAGAACGTGCCAAACGGCGTCGGCACCTCGCCCCCACCGGCACCAATCGGCCCGCCGGCGGGAGTGTGACAGTTGCACCCGGCGGCGAGTGCGAACAAGTCGGCACCGCGTGCAGCATCGCCAGCGGAGGCATCCTCACTCGCGACGATGAGCATCGCGACTACAACGACCGCGCTCGCGACGACTCCGTACCGCCTCCACACCACGCATCGAAGCTGACACACCCCGACGCAGGCGACAAGGCGGCCCCGGGACGGACTAGACCTCGAGACCCTCGTGCCGCAGGAGCCAACGCTTGCGGGACAGGCCGCCGGCGTAGCCCGTGAGCGAACCGTCGGCGCCGATCACGCGATGACAGGGCACGACGAGCGCGACCGGATTCCGACCGTTCGTCGAGCCGACGGCGCGTACCGCCTTTGGATGACCGATTGCGCTCGCCAGCTCACCGTAGGACACGGTCGTGCCGCACTTGATCTTCCGGAGGCGCGTCCAGACCTTCCGTTGGAACGGCGTGCCTTCCATCGCGACCGGAATACGATCGAGCGCCGCGAGATCGCCGTCGAGGTAGTCGCGTACTTTCTGTGAGAACCCTCCGGGGTTCTTGGCGGCACGCAGCTGCACCGAACCGTAGTGTTGCTCCAACAGCTCCATCATGCGTTGCCGCGTGTCTTCGAAGTCGAGCGCGTAGAGCGCCCGATCATCGGCAACGAGCAGGATGGTTCCGATGGGTGACGGAATGTGATCGATCGCGAGTTCCATGACTCCCTCCCCTTCCAGTGCCGCCTCTTATAGCGCGGCCCGAGCGAGAATCATGGTCGTTTTCGGACCTGGCCTCCAGTCACGGGAACGGAGGAACCCCGGGTCACCCGCCTCCCCGCCAAGTTCGGCGGATGGCCCGGGTCCGGGAGGTGGCGCTCCACCGAGGCAGAGCCACGCACACTCCCGCCGGGGCGCGCTACCCGAGCCCGCCGCCGTCCGCCGGCTCGCCCCGACATTCGGCCATACACCCGGCCTTCGCCTCGCTGCACTCGGCCCGGAAATCCTGCGCCCACCCCTGAGCCTCCGCCTTGCACTCACCGTATGCGGCGCGCACCTCGCTGCGACATGCTTTGAATCCCGCACGCACCTCGCGGACACATGCGCGAAGATCCGGAAGGCACAGCTCCGAACACTCGAGCTGCCCCCCGTGATGGCCCGCCTGACACTCGAACGCGCCTTCGTTAAATTCGTTCAGACACGCCATCTTGTCCGCCTTCGCCTCCAACGCGGCTCCGAGCTTGCACATCACCGCCGCCTGCCGACACTCCCCCGCACACGTGAGCTCACACTCCGCGTTGACAGACCCGGCAAAGAGCACCGCGCTCACGAGCACCATCGCTACCGTCGCTGTCACACGCATATAGAGTCTCCTTTGTTTGTTGTTCGCGCTTTGTCAGCCGCCTGGAGACCTAAGAGCAACGCGGGTGCCATCCGCGTCGCCGACACGCGCCGCCCCGAAACCCACGCGAGATCGCGGTGCTAGCCACGACGCGGGTTGCGCGGCATCAGCCGCGGGATCGGCTTTGTCGTATGATCGGCTCGATCCGCGCGTACTACACCGACGCAAAGGTGACGCGTCACGAACCGGGAGAACGCGGGGGAAAGAACGACGGAGAGGGAGGGATTCGAACCCTCGGTAGGGGATGAACCCTACACACGCTTAGCAGGCGCGCGCCTTCGACCACTCGGCCACCTCTCCATACGCGTGAACGACCCTTCGTCTACCGCACTGTCGCGCATCCCGCCAGAGCCGCCCCGGCGGCCCCGGAGCGTCCGACACGTGCATCGACCGACCACGCCAAGTCCCCATCCCGCCAGGTGTTCCTTGACAGCACCGGGCCTGCCGTTTACAGCACGAGCCGCGATGCCCCGAGGGTGCGCGTCGCAGAGGAGGCTACAGTCGCATGGATGTAATGAATCTGGTCGAGTCGCTGATCCGCTGGATCCACGTCATCGTCGGTGTGTTGTGGATCGGCCTGCTGTACTTCTTCAACTGGGTGAACACGGCGTTCGCACCCACCATGGACGCGGAGACCAAGAAGAAGGTCGTCCCCGAGTTGATGCCGCGCGCGCTGTACTGGTTCCGGTGGGGAGCGGCGTTCACCTGGATCACGGGCGTACTGCTCCTGCTGATGGTGTACTACCACACCAAGCTGGTTCTGGCCGCGCCCGAGCAGGGATTCGGTGGACCCGCACTGATCGGAATCGCGATCACCTTCCTCATGGTGTTCGCCTACGACTTCCTCTATAGCGGCCCGCTCAAGAACCCGCAGGCCGGCTTCTGGGCCGGGGTAGTCGGCGCTGGCGTCGTGCTCTTTGTGTTCGACTCCTTCTCCGGATTCAGCTTCCGCGGCTACGCCATTCACCTGGGGGCCATGTTCGGCACCGCGATGGCCTTCAACGTCTGGTTCCGTATCTGGCCAGCGCAGCAGAAGATCATCACGGCGATCAAGAACGGTGAAGCGCCCGACGGTGCACTGGTCGCGGTGGCCGGCACGCGCTCGAAGCACAACACCTACATGTCCGTCCCGCTGCTGTTCACGATGATCAGCCAGCACGCCATCTGGGCCGCGAACCCGATTACCCTCACGATCATCGTGCTGGTCGGATTCGCGATGGTGAACCACATCTACGCACGGGCCGCGAAGGTCCCCGGCTTCTAAGGCCGGCCTGAACGTCGTCTCGGGCCGGGCGTGCATCGCACACCCGGCCCGAGTACTACTCCGCGCGAAAGAAGAACGTCACGTCCTGCGCACCGTTCGGGGCGAGCGTCGCTTGCGCGTCGGACGAGCCGAGTCGCTCGTGCCACACGGTGACCGTGTAATCCCCAGGCGGCACCTGCGGTAACGAGAAGCGACCATCGGCACCGGTCACCGCGAAGTACGGATGGTCGAAGACCCCGAGGTAGGCCTTCATCCATGGATGCACGTCGCACGTGATCTCGATCGCGGGTTCTTCGCGTTCGATCGTCGCCTCGCGACTGGCCCCCTTCACGGCAAGCATGAAGTTCCAGCTGCGGGCCTCGTTCGGCACGCCGTGCACGTTATGGGCAAGCATGTCGCCGTTCAGGAATCGCACCGGCTGGTCGACCTGTGCCGCGGCCACCCGCGGGACGAAGAGGCAGTCGCGCTGATCGATCACGACCGGGGTCTCCGGGACGGCAAAGACCCGGTCGCCGAGCCCCTGAGAGAGGTAGACGATGGCGTTCTGCACCTTCCCGTCCGCCACCAGGACATCCCCCGCGAGGACCGGACCGTCGTACAAGGCCGCGCACTCCGCCGAGCTTCCGACCTGCAACTCGGTCTGCGCCGGCGCCGTGCCCTCGAAGTTGACGACCCCCGTGATCGTTCCTACCGTCGTGAGGTCGAGTGGGGTCGGCTCGCGCACCGGGCGCTCGCTCTGCTGACAACTGGCCATCGCCAGACCGAGCACCCCTGCCATCACGACCCGTCGCAGCCGTAGCATCGTCATTCCCACCTCCCGAGGACCAGACTCAGGACGCATTATGCCGGGATCCCCAAGGCACACCAGATGTTGCGGAGGCCCCAGGTGGCGGCGCCACCACCGGCTGCCGGTGTGCGACGTCGAGGGCGGCGCGTCTCCCCGGGCCACCCGCGCCCGGGACGCACGCCCAGCGGTTGACAGGTCGGCCCCCCGCCCCTAGATTGACCCGCTTCCCAAGCTGAGAGGACGTCCGACGAATGCGTGTTCAAGATCTCGAGAACGATGCCCAACTCGACCTGCAGCGGATCGTCCGCAGCATCGACAAGAAGATGCAGCACCAGGTGCAGGATGGTCCGACCAATCAGGACCCGTTCCTCTCCCTCACGCTGAGTCAGGGCTCGATCCAGGCGTCGATGGAGATCTCGGTCGAAGAGCTACGACGCGCGGGCGAGAACGACCGTGACCGGCACCTGCTACGCGAGCGCGTCAAGCGCACGCGCGAGCGCATGTGGGCCGGCAAGCAGCCGGTCAAGTTCTTCGATACCACCGCAATCCGCCCGGGTAGCGAGAGTTTCGCGAACTTCCGCTCCGGCCGCCCCGGCCGCCGCTAGCCGACCGGCCCTAGCCGACCAGCGCTAGCAGACCAGCGCTAGCGACCGGCGCTAGCGACCGGCGCTAGCCGAACGTCCCGTCAGGCCCGTACGACGGCGCCGGCCAGTACCTTCAGAGCTTCGGCGAAACGCTGACTGGTCGCCGGCTTCGCGAGGAAGCTGTTGGCGCCACTCTCGTAGCAATCGAGGATCGTCGCTTCGTCATCACCGACGGTCGTCAATACGATCACCGGCGTCTCACGATACGCCGACAGCTGGCGCACATGCCGCAGGATCTCGAGCCCGTCCGCACCCGGCAACCGCATGTCGAGAAGAATCACGTCCGGACGGTCACCCGCGTGCAGCAGATCACCCTCGAGCGCGCGCAGCGCCGACGCCCCGTCCGAGATCCACGTCACCTGCGCGGAGACCGTACGCTCCGCGGCGAAACGCGTAATCTCGGCGTCGTCGGGATTGTCCTCGACCAGCAAGATGCGCAGGGGACGGTCCATCTCTGGAGCCGCTCCCTCCGCCACGCCCCTGCTCAGCCTTCGCTGGGGTTATTCAGCGGAGTACTGGGAACCGAGCGTTCGGCCGCGAGATCGACGAGCGCCTTGCGAGCGAGCCGCGTCGGGCTGTTGTGGCCATTCTCCCACCGGTTCACGGTCGCCACGGTGATGCCGAGGCGATGCGCGAACTCCTCCTGCGTGAGACCCAGGTCCTGCCGTAGCGTACGAATGTTGGTAGCTTCCATGATGCGTTGCTCCTTTGCCTACGTCGTGAAATGCTTGCTGTCCTGCTTGGAGCAACTGATATGCCACCAGGCATGCCTGGAAATCATTGGGTTTTCTGGCGTTGGCTGTCAGACTTCCGTCATTCGCACGCCACCTAGCCATGCAATTAACACCCCCCGACGCTCTGCAGGAGCGGGGTTGCCCGGGTACCCACGGACATAGGATATTGGGGCACCACCGACCGCGAGGAGGCTCCACATCATGACCCGATTTTCAGTGCTGACCGGCGCTATCGCTTTGACCCTGCTGCTGGCAGCCCAGCCCGCCCACGCCCGGGCGGAACGCGCCGATTGTGAAGCGGTCCACGACACCATCGCCGCCCAGCTCACGAGCGCCTGCCCCTGCGACGGATTCCCCTCACACGGCAAATACGTGCGCTGCGTCACCCGCACGCTGCGAAGCATGGCCGACTGCGAGACGGGAACCGACGGCACCCAGACGTGCGGCCCGGTTCCGCGCCAGTGCGTTGGGAAAATTCGCAGGGTGGCGTCCCGCTCGGCGTGTGGCCGCGGCGACGCCGTCACCTGCTGCCTCCCCAAACAACACGACTGCCGCGGAGACGCGGCGCCCGGCGACGGCGACAAAAAGGGCACCTGCACCGGATCGAAGAAACGTTGCGACACGTTGGCGGACTGCCTGCTCCAGAAGTGTCAGTTGACGACCTCTGCCGACCACTGCGAACTCGCAGGGGGCACGCTCGGCCAGGGGAAGAACTGCCGCACCGCGTGCCGCTAGATCCCACCGCCCCCGAAGCGTAGCGCTCCGGGGGCGGAACAGAATAGTCTTCGGGGGTGAGCACCTCCGGGGCATCGACTTCCGACGCGATGGCGCGCGCGCTCGCGGCCGAGCGCCTCGACAGTACGCGTCGCCTGAACGGCTACCGGCTGCTGATGCTATCGGTGTTCCTGGCGCTGACGCAGGGACTCCGAGCCACGGGACTCCTCGAAGTCGGCCCGTCCCCGCAACTGATCGTGTCGTGGTGGATCGGCGCAGCCCTGATCTTTGGGCTCGGGCGACACTCGGATCGCGTCGCCCGCCTCGGGGCGCTCGCGCTGCCCCTCGTCGAAATGCCGCTCTTGTTGGTGATGATGCTGGACATGTCCGCACGGCTCGCGAGCGCCGGCTATTCAGAGGACGCGGGCCCGACCGCGGCACACGCGATCGCCTACTACCTGCTTCTGGTGTTTCTCGCCTCGTTCACGCTCGAGCGACGCTACACGTACCCGACGGCGGCGGTCGGCGCAGCCTGCATCGGCGGCCTGTGTCTGATGACGGGCGTCGACGTCACCATCGCCATCATTTCAGCCGCGACGGTCATGATCGCGGCCGTGCTGTTCTCCGGGGTCGGCGACCGCGCCGTTCACCTCGTAGGCCACATCACCGATGAGCGCGTCCGGCGCGAGCGCCTCGGACGGTACTTTTCCCCGCAGGTCACCGAGCAGATCGAAGAGCGGCTCGATACCGAGGCACGCGGCGGCACCCACGACGTGAGCGTCCTGTTCTGTGACATCCGCTCGTTCACCGCCCTCGCCGAAGCGCTCCCGAGCGCCGAGGTCGTCACGCTCCTGAACGAATTCCACGAGCGCATGGTGGACGTGATCTTCGCCCACGGCGGCACCCTCGACAAATACCTCGGCGACGGCCTGATGGCCTACTTCGGCGCCCCGCTCGCCCAACCAGACCACGCCACACGCGCCATCCGATGTGGCCTCGCAATGCAGGACGCACTCGCCGATCTGAACGCGGTCCGCAAGCGTCGGGGCGATCCACCCCTCGCCATGGGCGTCGGCATCCACAGCGGCCCCGTCATCGTCGGCGACATCGGCGCCGCCCGCCGCCGCGAGTACACTGCCATCGGCGACACCGTCAACGTCGCCGCCCGCATCGAAGCACTCACCAAAACCCAGGGCGTCCCCGTGCTCGTCTCCGAGCAGACCCGTCAACGCGCCGACGACACCCTCACCTTCACCGCCGGCACCCCAGCCCAGGTCAAAGGGAAAACCGCCCCCCTAGCCACCTACACCCCCCACACCCGGTCCGCCCCGTAAAGAAACGGCGCCCGGGGACTACGGGCTGGGGGCTACGTGGCTGGAGGGCTGCCTGGCTAGAACCCTACGGAAGGATCGGGATAGCCAGGCAACTCGAGCAATCGTTCGAACACAGACCGGGCAATGGAATCGGTGTGGGTCCGCAAACAACATCGACACCACAGAGCACGGTACACGCCGTATCGACTTCGCAGCGCTCGCTCGATTCGACCTTGAAGTTGCCGCACGTGCTCGGACCGAAGAAACCCTCCGGCAGGGAAACCGTACCGATCAGCGAATACTGATCCATGCAGCCGTCGGTCACGCACGGTCCGGCCCCGGAGCACCGGAATGAGTCCGAGCCACCGAGATCCTGCCCGCAGGACACGAATGCGGGGTCGCCACCCTCCGGAAAGAAGACGTTGCCGGTGAGGGTCCGATCATCGCGATTCAGCGTAATGGCCCAGCGCTCGCCGTTGATGTCCTTGCTGACCAGGACGTGCATGCCATCGGGTGTGTCCTGAAAGCCATTGGTCGCGGCGCCCTGCGCCGCGTGAGCCTGCGGCGCCGCGGCAGGCACCCCGAACTGTTCGTTGAATCCGGGTGGCGAGAAGAAGTCCGCAGGGAGCGCCACGACGCCGAAGTCCGTGTACTGACTGGTACACGTCGCCGTGACACAGGGTCCGGAGCCGACGCAGCTCCAGGTATTCAGCCCCTCGGGCTCGCAGAAGATGAAGATCGGGTCGCTGCCGTCGCCGGGAAACACGTTTCCGGTAATGGTCTGCGAAATCGTGTTGAGCGCGATGCCCCAGCGGTCCTCGCCGACATCTTTGTTGACCAGGACCCGGGTCCCGTCGAGACTCAGCTGGATTCCACGATCCTGCGCATTGGCGACGGTGAGCGGGAGCAACACCGCAAGAGCCACCGTCCAGCCAACGAGACGATCTTTCAGTCTCCCCATCCTCACCCCTCCTCGTGTCTTCTTATCCCCGCTCCAGCGCTCGGGAGCAAGTCCTACGGCCCAGTGGTCAGATCCAGCTCGAGAATGGCCCCCAGCTCTGCCAGTGCCTCCCCGGGCTCGACGACCTTGATCGTCGTCATGCCGAGCACGCGCGCCGCCTTCAGATTCGTCCCGATGTCGTCGAGAAAGACGGCGTTCTCTGCACCAACCCCGAGACGGGCGCAGGCAAGCTCGTAGATCCGCGGATCGGGCTTCCGCATCCCCTCGACGGCCGACTCGACGATCACATCGAAATGACGCGCCAGCGGCTCGAGGGCGGGTTCGCCCGACTTCCAGTTGTTGGTGAGCGCAGCAGTCTTACGACCGCTCTCGCGAATCCGGTCGATCGCGGCAATCATCGCGGGACGAGGCACGGTCGCATCGGCCATCGCGGCCATCATCACGCGCCCGGAAGCGTTGCACCCGGCGGTCGCACATTCCGCGTCGAAGATCGGGAAGAACTGCTCGGGGGTAATCTCACCACGCTCGAGGCGCGCCCACGAGCCCTCCGCGCCGGCGCCGACGATGATGCGATTGATCGTCCCGGCGTCGATCCCCTGCGCGCGTTCGTAGTCGGCGATCGCGTGCAACGGCGAACCGACCACGACGCCTCCGATGTCAAAGATGACGGCTGCGTACGGCATAGCGTGCGACTCTATCCGACCCCCGGCAATGAGGCCAGAATCGCGCACGCGGGCGACGCACGTCGTCGCGCCCACCGGGCTCACTCCCCGTACAGGTACAGGGCCGTGACGTTCAGGAGATACGTCATCAGCAGGAAGAAGCTCACCCAGCCGATCGTGCCCAGCAGACGAGTGCGCGGCCGGAAGAGGAGTCCCGAGATGACGACGCCGGTCATCATCATGGCCGAGATCGCCGAGACAGCATGAAAGGACGACACGTGCGCCAGGATCGGACCCGGAGCGTACGCGATGTCGGAAAAGCAGACGGTGGCCACGTTGAACAAGTTGCTGCCGAGCAGGCCGCCAATGGCCAGATCGATCTGCCCAAGCCGAAGCGCGCCCACCGTCACGGCCATCTCCGGGAGCGTCGTGACGATCGCGAGGAAGAGCGTTCCGACGAACGTCTCCTCCCAGCCCATGACCTCGGCGATCCGGTCTCCGACGAACGGCAACACCAGCGCGGCGCCGACGACCACGGTCGCGGCCACCAGAAATCGGCGCGCCACCCCTCGCATGTCGACAGGTGCGCGCACGGCCTCGTCCGGATCCTTGTCGCCTGGCGCGCGATGCTCGTAGCGATAGATCGCCCCGAGCGACACAACGTAGAACAGCAGGATGATCAACGAGGAGACGCCCACGTGCCCCACCGCCGGCAGCAACGCACGCTCCCCCAGCAACACGTTGAAACCAACGAACCCGATCATGATCACGCCGAAACCGGCGGAGAGAATGTGCCCCTGGCTCGCACGGGTGTAGACCGACTCGCCGCGCCGCAGGACATCCAGCATGCCGAGAACGACGAGATTCACGACGCAGGCTCCGAGCACGTTGCCGACCGCGAGATTCGGCTCCTCGACGAGCGCCGCGGCACTGATCCCGGTCACCATCTCGGGAATGGACGTCACCGTCGCCAGCAGCAGCAGCCCGACGAACGAGCGTGACAGCCCGGTCGCGTCCGCGAACTGGTCAGCCTCCCGGGAAAGCCGCGAGCCGGCGGCCAGAATCAACACGCCGCAGATGGCGAATGCGCTCCAGGCGAGGATCATGCGGGCGGGACCATAAGCAGACCACAATGCAGCACCCGCGGGCTCGGTTCAATCGGCGTTCGGAAGTGTCGCGGCCACGACCGCCGGGGGGCCGTACCAGATCGGCGACGTCCAGGCACGCTCCTGAATCGTCTTGGGCGTTTCGGTATCGCAACAATACGCGAGTTCCTCGGGCAGCGCGGCGTCCATGTCGCAGCGCACCTCCTCCCGGAGACACGCATACATCGACCAGCGACAACTCGGGCGCTCCAGCACACGCGCGTAGTACAATGCAGGCGCGGCCGGATCGAACTCCGGATCGCGCCAGACCACACACAGATTGGCGCTGCCCGAACCGTCGGAGTGACACGTCGCGAGATCGACCCCCTCGTCCGGCGCCGACGCCTCGCCCGCGACGTCGAAGACACGCTCGCGCGCGGCCCCATCTTCCAACCACACCTTGACGACCTGGAGCCGGGCGAGCCCGACCGTACCGCGCCCGTCGTCGCCAGTGTCGGCCGTCGCCTGCAGGACGAAACGCGGGGTGCCGTCGGGCGGCCGCGGCGGCAGGTCGCCACCCATCGCAACGCCCCCCGCGTACCCGGACGCCGCAAGGTCGGGCGTCGTACAGAGATCCTCGGCGTATTCCCACCCACCGAAGAAACGCACGACCATGCGCGGCCCACTCGTGCCATACACCTCGCGCCGTTGCATGGCGGCGAACAGGGCATCGCGCGAGTTCTCCTCGGCCCAGACAGCCGCCAGCCCACCCGGATTGAAGAACAGACGGTCGGGGACACGCGGAATCTCGAGGCGCGTCGTATCGCCTCCGGCCCCGTGTCCGGGAAACACGTCTTCATCGGTCAGCCCGGGCGTCCCGAGGTGCGAGTCGGTCGCCCCGATGATGCCGAGCTTGAAAGGGTTCACGCCCAGGCGCGCCTCCTGCACCAGGCCCTCGCCCAGCACCTCGCGGGCATGCACGCCGGGCGGCGGCTCGGACCACCACCACGTAAACGGGTATTCGTCCATGCGCGCGAACGGCAACAGCTCGAAGCCGCAGAGTTCGTCCTCGGCAAACGGGGTCGCGGCGCGACACTCCGACGTGCCCTTGTGCTGCGTGATCTCGATCAGACGCTCGACCCGCGCACTCAGCGCCGCCGTGGCCGCGTCGAGGGGCTCTCCGTCTGCATCCACGATCGGAAACAACGCGCCGCCGCTGATGTTGGAGTTGTGGGGAATCGTGAGCACGTCGCAGCCGTCGTCGCGATCGAGACACTCGTCACGCAGACGCGCCCAGAGCTCGTGACCGTCGCGGGTGTCGATATAGTTCGTCGGCCGCTCCTGCACCGCAGCGTTCCGGAAGATGACATTGCGATGCAGCATGTTCCCGAACGGATTCCCGCTGTACTCGTAGGCGACGAACGACGTAAAGCGACACGCCGCCGTACGATCGTAGGCCTCTTCGGCCGCGCGTTGGGTAGCCTGCCACGGTCCACGCGCGGCCTCGCGACAACGCGCGCCGTCGGGACCGCAGAGCGAGTACCGATCCGGCTCGTCGTCGTTCAGCATGGCACTGTTCACGATCATGTACGCCAGCAGCGGCCAGCGACGATTGATCCTGCACATGAGGGAGTCGTAGCCAACGACCCCCGGGGTCGTGCAGATGTGCACCTCGCCCAGCAACTCGGCGTGATCGGTCACGGCGGCGAAATCGAGTGGACGACGCAGCTGGACCTGCCGACGCGGATTGCCGAGCGCATCGTAGGGCTGAATCCCCAGCATCTCGCCGCGCGCGAAGCGATAGGCGTCGGCCGGAGTGTTCCGCACGCCGAGGGTGTTGGCGTCGTAGGAATACGTCGTATGCACGTGCGTATCGCCGAAGAACGGCCGGCGAAGCGGCGAGTGTTCGGCGCAGGGCGTACGCTCCTCGGTGCGTTCGAATGCGAACGCCGGCGCCAGTGCGACCACTGAAGCCAGCACCGACACCAGCAGCGTCGCGCGCGTACGTCCCCCGGTCATTCGAAGAGCTCCCAGAGATTCGCTTGCGTTCCGGCACCACGAAACGGCGTCTGGTACCACGAGATGGAGGACGTCAGAACGACACCGGCCGCCAACGCGAGCACCACGCCCGCCATCGCCACGCGTCGCGGTAGCAAGGCGAGCACCCGGCCCGCGACCGACGCAACCACGAACCAGAGCGCCCCGTAGACGAGCGCCTGGGCGATCAGGATCAAGGCCAGCAGATCCACGGCCCCTTGCATGCCCTCGACGATCATGACGGCAAGGCACACGCCTGCAAACATCAGCACGCGCGCCACCGGCATGAACCCACTCGCAACACCGAGCATCAGCGGCACGGGGGCCATCGCCACCAGGCCGAGCCAGAGCAGATTCCGGATCGCGCGTGGCGTCATGGACCGATCACCAGGGCAGCCGCGGCCCGGACATCCGCCGCGGCCCGCGCCGCGGTGACGCGTCCCGACGTCAACTGCAGCAGCACGGACAACAGCACGTGTCCGAGAATGGTTCCGACCGTCTCGCGATCGGGAAGCTCGTCGTCCCCGACGGCGATGTCGAGATACGCACCGACCAAGCCCGCGAGCTGCTGCTGTTGTTGATCATCGCCGCTGACGGCGGCATCGGAGGAGGTCGCCGCTTCCAGCACAGAGGCCGCGAGATTCAGGTCCCGACTCGCCAGGTCGATGACGCGCGCAAAGACCTCCCCGACGCGAGTGCCGACGTGCGCCCCCCGCGGTGGATCCGCCACCAATCCCTGAACGATCTCCGCCCCCCAGGCGACGCTCACCTCGGCAAGCAGGTGGTCTTTCGACATGAAGTAGCGATAGACCGTCGCCCGGGCCACGCGGGCTCGTGCCGCGACGGCATCGATCGTCACCGCAGCGTAGCCACCGTCGGACGCGAGGCGTCGTGCGGCGTCACGGATCCGCGCGCGACGCGCGACCTGCGCCGGGCTGAGACGCTGCCGGACGGTGACGACTTCCGGCGCTGCAGCTCTTGCTCCTCGCGCGGCCACGATGCTACGTTGCCGCAAATTGAGACTGCAGTCTAGACTTGAGTATCCGTAGGGCGCCTGTCGAAATGGGCGCGAAAGGAGCATCGCGTGCGGTTCGCCCTCTTCTATGAGATCCCCGTCGCTCGTCCGTGGCAGAAGGACAGCGAGCACAAGGCCTACAAGAACACGCTCGAGCAGGCGGTCTACGGCGACCAGATGGGCTTCCACGCGTTCTGGACGGTCGAGCATCACTTCCTCGAGGAGTTCTCGCACTGCTCCAACCCCGAGGTGCTCTACGGCGCCGTCGCTGCCCGCACCAAGAACATGCGCATCGGATACGGCGTCCGGCTCGGACCGAAGCCCTACAATCATCCGGTGCGTTCGGCGGAGTCGGCCGCGGTCCTCGATCTGCTGTCGGACGGCCGGGTCGACTTCGGCACCGGCCGCTCCTCGACCCGTCTCGAGCTCGAGGGCTTCGGCATCCATCCCGACGAAACCCGGGGGATGTGGCAGGAAGCCGTCGAGCACATCGCCGGCTGCTGGACCAACGACGAGTATTCGTTCGAGGGCAAGCACTGGTCGATGCCCAAGCGCCGGGTGCTCCCGAAACCGATTCAGGATCCGCACCCGCCGATGTTCGGCGCCACGGGCAGCGACAGCGGACATCAACTCATGGGCGAGCTCGGGCTCGGTCTGTGCTCGTTCAGCGTCGGCACCCCGCCCTCCGACGTGCAACGTCGCGTCGATATCTACCGGAAGGCCATCGCCGGCTGCACGAAACCGATCGGTGCAACCATCAACAACCAGGCCGCCGCGTTCACCATGGTGAACTGCGCGCCGACCAGCAAGGAGTCGTACGACATCTCGCGCGACAGCTTCGTCTGGTACACGAAGCGCTCGGCCGAGCTCATCACTTCGGTGGCGCAGTGGCTGGACGACATGAAGCGTGAACTCGGCACCTACGAGTACCTCGAGGACGTCCGGAAGATCGTCAAGGAAGGCATGCACGATCTCGTCGACTTCGACTACCTGAAGAACGAGAACGCCGTCATCGTCGGCGATCCCGAAGAAGTCGTACGGCGCTGCAAGGAATACGAAGCGGCTGGGGTCGACCTCCTGCTCTGTCTCGTGAATCCGCACGCCATCGCACACGAGCAGGTCATGCAGACGATCGAGCTGATGGGGAAGTACGTCATCCCCGAGTTCGCACCAGCGGCCGCGACGGCCGCCAAACGCTGAGGGGGATCACGATGCGTGCCGCCGTTCTCGAAGCTGCCGGCCAACCGCTGGTCGTGCACGATGACATCACACTCGCCGACCCTGGCCCCGGCCAGGTCCGTGTCCGCGTCTCCCATTGCGGGGTCTGCCACTCCGACCTGTCGATGGCCGACGGCGCGTTTCCGTGTCCGCTGCCGGTCATCCTCGGACACGAGGCCGCGGGGGTCATCGACGCCATCGGGCCCAACGTCACCGGTCTGGAGCCGGGCGACCATGTCGTCATGACCGCGTGCCCGCCGTGCGGCACCTGCTACTGGTGCGTCCGCGGCGAGGCGAGCCTGTGCGTGAACTCGAACGGACTCGTCACCAACGCCCTGGCTGACGGCTCGACCGGACTGAGCCGCAACGGCGAGGTGGTCTGGCGCGGGGTGAATCTCGCTGCGTTTGCCGAGTACGTCCTGACACCGGCGACGGGCGCGGTGAAGATCGCGCCCGAGGTTCCCCTCGAAGTCGCGTGCGTGATCGGATGCGCGGTCCAGACGGGGGTCGGCGCCGTCCTGAACACGGCGCAGGTCGTCGAAGGTGCGACCGTGCTGATCATGGGACTCGGCGGGATCGGACTCTCGGCCGTCCAGGGGGCGCGCCTCGCCGGGGCGGCCCGTATCATCGCCTCCGATCCGCTCCCGGAACGACGCGAGGTGGCGCGCGGTCTCGGCGCCACCGATCTCTTCGATCCGGCGAGCGGTGACGTCGCCGCCCACGCCCACGAGTTGACCGGCGTCGGCGTCGACTATGCCTTCGAGACGGCCGGACGAGCGGAACTCGTCACCGCCGGCTTCAACGCGGCCCGGAACGGGGGCACGATCGTCGCCGTGGGGGCCCCCTCCATCGAACAGTCGATCACCATCGAGCCCGCCGCCATGCTCACCATCAGCAGCAAGCGCCTGCTCGGCTGCGTCCTCGGAAGCGTCAACTCGTTGCGCGAGATTCCGCGCCTGGTGGCGCTCTGGCAGGCCGGTCGCCTCGACCTCGACACGCTGATCACGGGCCGCCGCCCGCTGGACGAGATCAACGACGCGATGGCCGATCTGCGCGCGGGCCGCGGCGTACGGACCGTCCTGTCACTCCAATGACCGAGACGCATCTCCGCACCTGCCCGCTCTGTGAAGCCATGTGCGGTCTCCGCGTGACGGTCGAGAACGACCGCGTCACCCACATTCGTGGCGACGACGACGATGTCTGGAGCAAGGGCTACATCTGCCCGAAGGGCGCGACCCTCGGGCACCTGCACCACGACCCCGACCGACTCCGGACGCCCCTCGTCCGTACCGACGACACCTGGCGCGAAGTCTCGTGGGAAGAGGCGTTTCGCGAGGTCGAGCGCCGCCTTCGTCCCGTCATCGACGAGCACGGTCTCGATGTCGTCGCGACCTACATCGGCAACCCGACCGCGCACAACTTCTCGCTGGGACGCTACGTCGGCGCCTTCATGGTGATGAGCGGCCTCACCCAGATCTATTCGGCCGGCACCGTCGACCAATGGCCGAAGAACCTCGCCTGCGCCCTCATGTACGGCGGGATGTGGAGCATTCCGGTCCCCGACCTGGACCGCACCGACTACCTCCTGGTGCTCGGCGCCAATCCCGCCGCGTCGCAGGGAAGTCTCCTGGCAGTGCCCGACGTCCTCGGCCACCTCGATCGCATCCGCACACGCGGGGGGCGCGTGGTCGTCGTCGATCCGCGCCGCACCAAGACCGCGGATCGGGCGGACGAGTGGGTCCCCATCCGGCCCGGCACCGATGCCGCGATGCTGCTCGCGATCGTTCACGTCCTTTTTGCCGAAGGTCTCACGCAACCCGGACCACTCGCCGACAAGACCCGGGGCATCGACGCGGTCGAGCAGCTGGCGCGTCCGTTCAGCCCCGAAGCGGTCGCCGCGACCTGTGGCATGCCGGCTGACACCATCCGCCGTCTCGCGCGCGAACTCGCTGGCGCGCCGACCGCGGCCGTCTATGGCCGGATCGGCACCTGCAACCAGGAGTTCGGCACCCTGGCGTCGTGGTTGGTCGAGGTGGTGAACGTCCTCACCGGCAACCTCGATCGCGTCGGCGGCTCGATGTTCGCCAACCCGATCGCCTGGTCGCAGGTGACCCTGCGCCCACCCGAGTTCGCCGAGGGCTTCACCTTCGGCCGCTGGAAGAGCCGCGTGCGCGGTGCCCCCGAGGTCCTCGGCCAGTTCCCCGCGTCCTGTCTCGGCGAGGAGATCGCGACGCCAGGCGAGGGGCAGCTCCGGGCGTTGATCACGATCGCGGGCAATCCGGTCATCAGCACACCGGACCCAACCACCCTCGACGGCGCGCTGCCCGGACTCGCCTGCATGATCAGCGTCGACAACTACTTGAACGAAACCACGCGGCACGCCGACGTCATCCTTCCCGGCCTGTCACCCTTCGAGCAGCCGCACTACGACGAGCTGATCTGGTCGTGGGCGATCCGCAACGCCGGCAACTACTCACCGCCGATCTTCCCGCCCTCCGACGATCGCCCCGCCGAGTGGAAGATTCTCCTGACGCTCGCCGCCCTCGTCGGCGGACAATCCTACGACGAGATCAACGTCACGGAACTCGATGATCTCTTCTTCGCCGGACTGGCGTCCTTCAAACAAGCGGAGCCGGGCTCGCCGATCGCCGCGTGCGACATCGCCGACATCACAGCCGCGTCTCCTCCGGAAGGTCCGGAGCGGCTCCTCGATCTCGCGATCCGGAGCGGCCCCTATGGCGACGCGTACGGCACACGGGCGGGGGGTCTCACGCTGGCAGCACTCACGGCCAAACCCCACGGCATCGACCTCGGCCCGCTCGAGCCGCGCCTCGCCGACGTGCTTGCCCCGCATATGGACAAGATCGAGCTCGCGCCCCCCTACGTGACCGCGGACATTGCGCGCCTGCAGGCTCGACTCGACCGCGACGACAGTGGCCTCGTGCTGGTCAGCCGGCGCCACCTGCGCTCGAACAACTCGTGGATGCACAACCTGGCGCCCCTGATGACCGGCAAGCCACGCTGCACGCTCCTGATCCATCCGGCGGACGCAACGCGCCTCGGGCTCAGCGACGGCACCCCTGCACGAGTGACCTCCCGAGCGGGGAGTGTCGACGTCCCGGTGGAGATCACCGACGAGATGATGCCAGGCGTCGTCTCACTCCCGCACGGGTGGGGGCACGACAAACCCGGCGTACGCCTGACCGTCGCCGAGGCTCATCCAGGCGTCAACAACAATCTCCTCGCACCCGGCGATCGGGTCGACGTGCCGTCCGGGAACGCGGCGTTGAACGGTATCCCGGTAGACGTCTGTTCTGTTGGGCACTGAATCGACCGACCGTAGCCCCAGCAGAGAACGACCGGCATCGCCTGGTCGAGATTGAGAAGCGCGCCCCGGGTGTGGGCCGGTCGCTGCGCTAGTCGCACCGCAAGGGGGACGGCGCCAACAGCGCGCGCTCGATGTCGGCGCCTCGATCGGGCGTGAACTGGGCCGGCTCCACGAGATCGCGAATACTGATGGCACTGCCCATTGCACCCCAGCTGCCGTCGGCAATCTGATCGAAGACGACCCAGCAGGTCGCCAGCGCGCCCGCGTCGCGGCCGAGATCGAGGGCATCGCTGAGCGCGTGGGAGAAGCGCTCGATCAGCAGGCGCCGACGCGCCGCCGTCCAGACGCCCTCCATGGCTTGTGCCTGGATCAGACACCGGCCCCCCGCGGCGACGTGCGTGTCGTCAAAACGGCCGCCCACGGCCCAACGCCCGGGAGGGATCGCGTCGAACAGCACCATGATGCCGGCGCGGGCCAGGGTCGAGTCGACGCCAACCTCGACGTCCAGCACGGCCTTCGTGAGGGTCTCGGCCAGCGCGCCGCGGCTCGCCTGGTCGAGCCTGCCTTCCTCGTAGAGCACTCGAAGGACGGTCATTGGGGGGTCTCCTTTCGGCTTCAGTATCTATCTATGGCGATCGACTACCATAAATAAACTGCTAGACTCAACCGATGCCGCGCCGCTCCGATGCTCGCACCCGTGCCATCCGGGCAGCCTCCCGCCTCTTCCAACAGCAGGGCTACCACGGCACCGGCCTGGCTCAGATTCTGGCCGAAAGCGGTGCGCCGAAGGGCTCGTTCTACTACTACTTCCCGCAGGGCAAGGAGCAACTCGCACGGGAGGCCATCGCCGACGCTGACGCGCAGGTCAGCGCGCTGCTCGTCCACGCGGAGCGCACGTCACGCGATGCCCGCGGCTACCTCCGCAACGTCATGGCTGCGCTCGCACGCTGGATGGACGAGTCGGACTTCACTGAAGGTTGCCCGATCGCGAGCCTGACGCTCGAAGCCAGCGCGCGCTCGACCGTCCTGCTGACGGCATGTCGGGACGCGTATGCCGGATGGCAGCACCATGTCGCCGCGACGCTGCGCGATCGCGGCATCGACGCACGACGCGCCCGGACGATCGGCGTGCTGGTGGTCACGGGCATGAACGGAGCCATGATCCTCTGCCGCGCGGAGCGTACGACGGCTCCGTTCCGGATCCTGCAGAAGGAACTCGTCGCCCATCTCGACGTGCGGACCTGAGCAGAGCCAGCAACGCCGGCTTCGGCGCGACCGTACCGCCAGCGCGCTATGCCGACGATGCGTCCGAGCGTGCGATGGGACTCCCCACACGCCCGAGTCCGACGAGCATCAACCCGGCGGTCACCAACTCGTAGATCACCGCGACCACGTTGTAGGCACCGGGACCACCATCGAGCATGATGCCGAGCGCGCGGGCGACACCAAGCCCGGTGAAGACGGTGACCCCTGCGATCAAGCCAGGCTCGAGCAGGCTCTCGCGCACCGAGGCCAGCAGAAACAGCACGCCGATGGCCAGTTCGAGACCACCATACATGGCGCGTACCTCGGTGGATGCCACCGTACTCTCCATCCCGAGACCGGCCGCAGAGGTCAGCGTCGTCGGCACGAACAGGCACAGCAACCCGTAACCGGCGAGGATGAGGCCATTCAGTGCGAGCACGATCCGTGCGAACTGCATCGCCTTACACCCGCTCCGGGGTCTCGAAGGTCCCCTGCATATGCTCGGTCCAACTCGACATGATCGGCGCGGAAGGCAATCCCAGTCCGCGGAGCGCCTCGGCGAGCGGATGGGTCCCGAGAGTCAGGGTCACGCCTTCGTCCCCAGCCGTGATGAGGTTGCCCGTCCCCCCGGTGGTGAAGCGGGTACGATGCGGAACCCCGTCGATGTAGGTATACGTGACACCCTCCATCGGTGGTTCGGCCGGCGTCCCTGGCGCGACCGAGCCGCGCGGCAGGGTGAGCGTAAAAACGTGCTGACCATCCATGACGAGCTTTCCGGACGCGCGATCGTCGGTGTAGTCGTAGGAGATCTCCTCGACGGTCTTCGGAAAGCCCCAGATACGCGCGCCGGCTTCGCAGGTGAACGATTGGTTCACGGGGAGCTTGTAGATGAACGTGCCGGCCGTCTCGGGCGTGCCCCCGCGTGGCCGGACGAAGAACACAATCGCGACTTCATTGTAGTCGCCGAGATCGTTGTCGCGATAGTCGACGATACCCAACACGAGTTGCGCCTGCCCATCACCCCCATCGACGATCTCGAACGCGTCTCCGGGCAGGAGCTTCTGGGCCTCCGCGACCGGCACCATGAAGATCGCGACACCGTTCGCCGCGTCGCGGACCTCGACCGGCATGGTCACGCGCCGTCCTTGGATCTCCCAACTGGGTGCGTCGGTGGCTGGTTGCGTCGGTGCGTGTCCCATCGGATCGGCCCCTTTCGCGCGGCGGACAGCACTGTGCCCCGGTGCGCGGAGCGAGGCAACCAGGGGCGTTCCGGCGGTCATTCCCGGAGGCACCTTGACAGGATCGGGAGGGCGGCCCATACCCGGCGGCGCCCGGCGATCATCACCCTATGACGACGCACGATCTCGCAGCGATCCTCCTCGTCCGCACGATCGAGGAGTCCCGACCGAACGCCGTCGCGCCGGCGACGCGGGTGGATGCGCTCGGCGCCGCGGGCGATCCGGACGACGCGGCGACGTGGTTCTCGGCGCGCGCGAACTTTCTCCTCACCCACGGCCTCGCGGGGTATCGCACGATTCTTTCGGTCACCGATCTGCCTCACCGCCTTGCCGGCCCGGCACTCGCGGGCGCGCTGCTCGTCGGGGTGCTCTCGAACTATCTCGGCCCGACCGCCAAGATTCACGTCGTGCTGAATCCGATGAGCGTGCTCATCGGCTGGAATCTGCTCGTCTTCGCCGTCGCACTGGTCCGCACCGTCTCGGCACGAACGCGTAGCCGCGACGACGCGACCAGTGCGACCACCCACCGCGAGGTCACGGGCGCCTCTGACCGCGAGCGCACCGCCGACCCCACACCCGCAACGCCGGCCCGTGTCTCCTGGTGGCTCCGACCACTCGTCCCCGCGCTGTGGATCCGCTGGCAGCGCTCGGCACAGGACGCGGGCACCCAGGTTTCCGACATCAGCCAGATCGCTCGCCGCTTCTGGACCGCGTGGATCACGACGGCGCGGCCGCTCGTCGCAGCCACCAGTCGACGCGTGCTGCACGCCGCGGCCATCGGCATTGCCATCGGCGCGGTCATTGGCATGTACGTCCGCGGACTGTTCTTCGAGTACAACGTCGTCTGGCAAAGCACGTTCATCCGCGACTTCGAATCCGTGCAGACGCTTCTGGCCGTACTCCTGGCGCCGGCGGCGACGATGCTCGGCCAGGGACCCCCCTCTCCCGCCGAGACGTCCCTCCTGATGACCGAGGCCGGCGCGCCCGCGGCACGCTGGATTCACCTGTACGCGGCCTCGACCATCCTGTTCGTGGTCGTGCCGCGCACGATTCTCATCGTCGCGGGGTGGCTGCGGGAACTTCGGCTGGCACGGCGCATGCGTCCCGCCTTCGGCGAGCCGTACTACCGCGAGATCATCGACCACGCCCGCACGATGCGCGTCGCGGAACTCTCGCACGCCATCGAGGAGGACGTCCGGGCCGAATGTGCAACCTTTGCGGACAACATCGCCACGTTCGTCTGTACGGAACTGTACGATGCACGGGTCGTGCCTCGGATCGAATCCTTCCGGGCAGAAGGTGGACGCATCTCGGCATTCGAAGAGGATCTCCGGGCGCAGTGCCTGGCCTTCCAGAGCACCCTCGAGAGCTACCTCCCCGAGGCGCAGGCCGAGCTCGAGAATGCGCTCTCGCGCAAGGTCGCTCGTACGATCGGCCGCGATCTCACCGTCGAAGCAGGATCGAGCACGGGCATTGCGGGCGACGTCGATCGCGCTTCGGTACAAGCGACGACGCGAATCGGAAGTTCGATTGGTGGCGAGATCACCGACGCGGTCGGGCTCGCGGTCTCGGCCGCGGCCGCGCTCGTCGCTGGCGCGGTCGCCGGGGGCTTTGGCGAATCGATCGGCATCGCCATCATTGCCGTGCTGCTCGAGACCACGGGTCCCATCGGATTCGTCATCGGCGCCGTGGCCGGCGTCGTGGTCGCGGTCGCGGGCTGGTGGCTCGGCCGTGACCGCCTGACCGAATCCGTCAAACACATCTCGCTTCCGGCGACCGTCGCGCGACTGGCACTGCGCGACGCGAAACTGAAGCGGATCGTCGCCGACGGACGCGAGCAATGTCAGACCTCCGTCCGCGCGATGATGCAGGAGACACTCGAGCCACTCACTCCCACGATCGCGGAACAGATCTGGACCCGGATCAAGCCGCTCCTCGGCGCCGGTCCGACCTGATCGCCGCCTCACGTTTGCAAAGACCCCGCGCATGATTCATCCGGGATCGGTGGAGACACACACGGCCGCCGAACTGCTTGCGCACGCTCGTCCACGACGCCTCACCCTCGCCGAGCGCGGCATCGACATCGCGCTGCTCGATTGGGGTGGCGACGGCCCCCTCGCCCTCCTCCATCACGCCAACGGATTCTGCAAAGGAGCCTGGGGCCTGGTCGCGACCCTGCTCCGCCCACACTTCCGCGTCGTCGCCATGGACGGCCGCGGACACGGCGACTCGTCGAAACCCAGCGACCCGGGCGCCTACGAGTGGCACCACTTCGCCGAGGATGTCATCGCCGTCGCCACCACACTCGCGGAAGAAGCCGGAAGCGGAAACGTCGCCCTCGGCATCGGTCACTCCTTCGGCGGCACGTCGATGATGACCGCGGCCGCCCGGCGACCAGACCTCTTCGACAAGCTGCTGCTCGTCGATCCGGTCACGCCTCCACCGCCGGCAGCCGCGCCACCGCCAGGGCGGCCAGACTACATCCGCCGTCTGGTGGAAGGCGCCTGCGATCGGCGAGCAATCTGGCCGTCCCGCGCCGAGGCTCGTGCGCACCTCGGCGAACGCTCGTTGTTTGCGGCGTGCGATCCACGAGCCCTCGATCTGTACGTGCTCGACGGACTCCGCGAACGCGAGGACGGCTCCGTCGAACTCAAGTGCGCCGGTGCGACCGAAGCCGCGATCTTCGCCGGCAGCTCCAACGTCGACGTCTTCGCCATAGCCCGCGAGGTCGTGACTCCCACCCTCTTCCTATGGGCCGCCCACGGCGACTTCCCCCGCCCCGTCTACGAAACCCTCGCCGCCTCCATGCCGCACGGCCACGTAGAAACAGTAGACACCGGCCACCTAATCCCCCTAGAACGCCCCGACCTAGTAGCCCAAGCCGCCCAAAAAATAGCCGCCCCCTAAATCTTCCGAACCCAAGCGTCCTCCAACTCGCGGGCGCGCCCCCCCGCGAAGAACGCACCCGCCACAGAACCCGCCACCCCC
>Ga0315338_1001022_pt1 | contig 42390 bp, 34 predicted proteins | sample ASW8metaG_FD_204518 | JGI IMG/M metagenome (GOLD analysis project Ga0315338, IMG submission 204518) | Ammonia-oxidizing marine archaeal communities from Monterey Bay, California, United States - ASW #8 | ecosystem: Environmental > Aquatic > Marine > Coastal | place: USA: California | collected... | reverse complement strand
AAACCAATGTTGGTCGCATAGTCCTTCGCCGCCTGCGTCTCGATGTAGTCCACCGACGCACCAGCAGCCGCACCAGCAGCCTGGACACCCTCCCACGCCGACTGGTTGAACGACTTGTCATCCACCTCACCCACATCAGTCACCAGACCAATGCACGCCCCCTCCGGGGCAGCAGTCGTCGCCGGGGCTGCAGTCGTCGCCGGAGCTGCAGTCGTCGCCGGAGCTGCAGTCGTCGCCGGAGCTGCAGTCGTTGTCGGAGCTGCGGTCGTTGTCGGCGTCGTGGCTTCGTCGCTGCCACACCCTGCAGACAAGAGCATCAGACTCAGGGTGATCGCCGTCAAGCGGCGCAGTCGTGCATTCATTCTCGATCCCCTCCTCGGGTTCGTTTTCCCCCATGGCGCGCGTCACGCCCGAAGTTCCGGTAATCATCGCCGGTTACCACCCAGTAGGCAAGTCCTGCCGCAGATATCTTTGCGCCCGTGACCGACGAGCCATGCCCTGACGACGACCACCACGACGAGCCTCCCCTCGACGATCGGGGTCTGCAGGTCCGGCCCGACCCTGCGCCGCTGCCGGAGGGTCCCCACACCCTCGCCGACGTCCTCGTCGACGGCGTGCGCGGACATCCTGACCGGGAGGCACTCGTCCATGGCGCCGACCGGCTGACGTACCGGGAACTGGATGAGCGCGTCACCGCAGCGGCCGGCGGGCTCGCCAGGCTCGGCATCCGGCCCGGTGACCGGGTGGCCGCCAGCCTGCCGAACCGGGTCGCCCTCATCGAAGCCTTCCTCGCCACTCAGCGACTCGGCGCCATCTGGGTCGGGATCAACGCCAACCTGGCACCCTCGGAGGCCCGCTGGATGATCGAGGATGCCGGGGCGTCGCTGGCCGTGGCCACCCCGGACCGTGCCCGGGACCTCGGACACAACCACGCGTTGACCGTCGATCCGGTTTCCGGCGAGGGCTCCTGGGCCGACCTACTCGCCGCCGGACACCCCCAACCCATTGTGGACGTCGATCCCCACGCACCGGCGGCCATCGCCTACACCAGCGGCACCACCGGTCGCCCAAAGGGCGCCGTCCACAGCCAGCACAACGTCATCTGGTCGGGGATCTCCAGCCGAACCAGCTACCCGGCCGTCCCCGGTGAACGCCACGGCACCGCCCTGTCGTGCACCATCCTCAACCTCCTGCTGCTGGGACCGGTGTGGTCGTTCGTGCGTGCGACCACCGCTGTACTCATCGACCGAACCGACCCCGTCGGCCTGGCCGAGGCGATCCGGACAGACGGCGTAAGTCGCATCACGCTGGTTCCGACGCTCGTCCACGACCTCGTCGAGCACCCCGACGTGCACCGTGAAGACCTCTCCGGCCTCACGCACATGATCATCGGTGCTGCCCACACGCCGCCGGAACTCCGGCAGCGCTGGTACGACAAGTTCGGGACCTGGCCGTTGGTCGGCTACGGGCTCACCGAGGCGCCGTCCGGGATGGTGCGCGATCGCGCCGGTCACCGAGCCAACAGCACAGCTGCCGGCTTCCCGCTAGACCCGGTCGAGGTGCTCGTCGTCGACAGGACTGGTGTCGACCTGCCCGACGGAGAGGTCGGCGAAGTGTGCTTCCGGGCTCGCAGCGAGGGCCGGTGGGCCGGTGTCTGGACCCCGATGCTCGGCTACTGGAACCGGCCCGAGGCGACCCGCGAGGCGCTGCGGGGTGGCATTCTCCACACCGGCGACCTCGGCCACCTCGATACCGACGGCCAACTGGTGGTCCGGGGCCGGCAGAACCAGGTGATCCTGCGCGGCGGCGCCAACGTGTACCCGGCCGAGGTCGAGCGCGTCCTGCTGACGCACCCCGATGTCGCCGAGTCCGCCGTCATCGGACTCCCCGACGAGCGGCTCGGCGAGCGGGTCGTCGCCGTCGTGATCCCGGTGGCCGGATGCAGCCCCGATCCGGCGGACCTTTCCGTCCACTGCGCCGTCGATCTGGCCCACTACAAGGTCCCCGAGAAGTTCCTCGTCGTCGACGAACTGCCCCGCAACGCCATGGGCAAGGTGGTACCCCGGGACCTGCTCCCGCTGTTCGGGGGCTGAGCGCTCAGGAACCATCCAGTCCGACGACTGCGTCGTCGGCGATGTGCAGGCCGACGGTGTCACCGCGGGCGACCGGTCGATCGGCGAACAGGTGCAGTTCGACGTCGCCGACCCTGACCGTCACTTCGGTGCGGCCGTTCCGAAAGGCCACGCCGGCCACCCGGGCCGGTGTGCCGCCATCGCTCAACTCCAACCGGTCGCCGCGCACGAGCACCGTGCCGGGACCGGCCCCCAGCCGTCCCAGTGGGCACGCGCCGTCGGCGTCCAGTTCCACCAGGTTGCGGTGTCCAATACTGCGGGCCACGGCGGCGGTCCCGGGATCGGCCCAGACCTCTGCCGGCGTCCCGATCCCGGCGATCCGCCCGTCGGCCATCACGGCGATGCGGTCGGCCAGGGCGAAGGCCTCGTCGTGGTCGTGGGTGACGTGGATCGCCGCCTGGCCCAGGCGCCGCAGCAGGAGGCCGAGTTCGTCCACGAGCCGGTCCCGCAGCGCCCGATCCAGGGAGCCCAGCGGCTCGTCCAGCATGAGCAGCCGCGGCCCCGGCGCCAGCGACCGGGCCAGGGCCACCCGTTGGGCCTCGCCGCCCGACAGCGTCGCCACGGACCGCTGTCCGTAGCCGGACAGCCCGACCAGGTCGAGCACGCGGCCGACCCGTTCGGCTCGCAGCACCTCGGGCATTCCCGCCATGCGGAGCCCGAACCCGACGTTGCCCGCCACGTCCCGGTGCGGGAACAGGACCTGCTCCTGGAACATGAGCCCGAAGCCCCGTTCGTGGGGTGGCACCCCGGCGAGGTCCTCGCCACCCCAGGAGATCGTTCCGGCCACCGTGGGCTCGAGTCCCGCCACTGCCCGCAGCAGCGTCGTCTTGCCACAGCCGCTGGGACCGAGCAGTACCACAACCTCGCCGGGAGTGACCGTCAGGTCGATGTCGTCGAGCACCGTCGTCCCGTCAAAACCGACCGAGGCGCCATCGACGGCCAGGCCGCTCACAGGTCCCCCCGGACCACACCCGAGCCGAACCGGCCGCGGGACTCGATCACCAGCACGCACGCCGCCGTCAGCAGCATCATCAACACGGCCAGCGCCATGGCCTGGCCCTGAAGGAGGTCGCCCGGGGTGCCCAGCAGGCGGAACAGCGCCAGCGGGGCGGTCATCCGATCGGGCTGACGGGGCAGGAACGAGGTGGCCCCGAACTCTCCCAGTGAGATGGCGAAAGCGAAGGCGGCACCGACGGCGACGGCCCGACCGGCGATCGGCAGGTCGATCTCGCGAAATACCCGTGTCGGCGAGGCCCCCAGGACTGCCGCTGCCTCGCGGAGGCGGTCATCGATACTGCGGAGCGTCGGCACGAGGGTGCGCATGACGAACGGAATCCCCACGAGGGCGTGGGCGACCGGGACCAACCAGCGGGAGGTGCGCAGGTCGAGAGGCGGATCGTCGAGGGCGATCAGCATGCCGAAGCCGAGGGTCACCGCCGAGACCCCCAGGGGCAGCATGAGCCCCAGGTCGAAGATCCGCGACACCGAGCCACGGCCGTGCACGACGACCAGCGAGGCGAGCCCGCCGACGACGAGGGCCAGCGCCGTCGCCACCACGGCGAACAGCAGCGAGTTGCCCAGCGCCACGAGGGCCGAGACCGGCAGCAGGTTCACCCGGTCGGCGAGGGCGCCGTAGTGGCGCAGTGAGTAGCCGTCGCCGACCGCCAGGGAGCGCTCGACCAGCACCGCCACCGGGAGCAGGAGCACCGTGGCGAGCAGCGCCAGGTTGGCACCGAGGAGCCGCTTCGTCGGGCGTTGTGGACGCCGGGCCGACGGCCGTCCCCCTATTGCCCGGCGCAGCTGGAGCCGGTTCGCCACCACGACCATCGCCACGACGGCCACGAGCTGCACCACGGCGAGTGCGGTCGCCGACGCCAGGTCGCCACGCCAGACGGCATGGCGCCAGATCTCCGTCTCGAGGGTCGCCCTCGTCGGACCGCCCAGGATCAGGATCACACCGAACGAGGTCGTGCAGAACAGGAACACGATCGATGCCGCTGCGGCGACGGCCGGCCAGAGCCTAGGAAGCGTCACCGACCAGAAGGTCCGCCATGGGCCGGCGCCGAGCACCCTTGCCTGTTCCTCGACCGCCGGGTCCAGACCCTCCCAGAACGCCCCGACGGTCCGCAGCACCACCGCCACGTTGAAGAACACGTGGGCGGCGATGACCGCCCACACCGTGTGCTGCAGCCGGAAGGCGCCGTCGTCGAGGCCGAAGCGGTCGAACAGGGCGGCGAAGGCGCTGCCGACCACGACCGTCGGCAACACGAATGGGACGGTGGTCAGCGCCCGCAGGACGGCCCGGCCCCGGAACCGGTACCGGGCCAGCAGGTGTGCACCGGGCAGGGCGACCAGGACCGTCAGGACCGTCGAGACCACCGCCTGCCAGAGCGTGAACCAGGCGACGCTGCGAAACGAGGCCGAGGCGGGAAGACCCACCAGGCGGTCGAGGCCTTCGCCCGTGAGCCCCCGGCCGACGATGGCCGCCACCGGATAGAGGAAGAAGACGCCGAGGAACGCCGCCGGCAACACGACCGCAACCACCCGGGCACTCCTGTGGGCTCCTGTCATGTGCCGGCTACCGCAACACGATCTCGGTCCACCGCTCGGTCCAGGCGTTGCGGTTGGCCCCGATGTCGGCGGGGGCGAGTGTGTGCGGGTCCTCCGGGAGCACCACGTGGTCGACGAACGCCGGGGGAAGGCCGGCGGTCGTCGATGCCGGAAACACGAACATGTTCAGGGGGACGTCCTCCTGGAAGGTGTCCGAGAGCAGGAAGTCGACGAGTGCCTCGGCGGCGACCCGGTGGGTGGTGCCGGCGAGGATGCCGGCGAACTCGACCTGCCGGAAGCAGGTGTCGATGATGACGCCCGTGGGCGCAGTGTCGACCGGCGGGTCCGCATAGATGACCTCAGCAGGTGGGCTGGAGGCATACGAGATGACGATCGGCCGGTCGCCCCCACCCGACACGAACTCGCCGTAGTAGGCATCCTCCCAGCCGGCGGTGACGACCACGTCGTTGTCGCGCAGCGACTTCCAGTAATCCTCCCAGCCGTCGCCGAACTCGGCGATCGTGGCCAGCAGGAAGGCGAGTCCCGGTGAGGAGGTCTCGGGATTCTCGACGACCAGCAGACCCCTGTACGCCGGGTCGGCGAGGTCATCGAGGGTGGCGGGCACCGGAAGGTCGTCGTCGAACCGGTCGATCCAGTAGTTGGCACACACGTCGCCGAAGTCGATCGGCGTGACCCGATGCCCGGGGTCGAGTTGCAGCGACATCGGCACGTTGACCAGCGCCGGCGACTCGTAGGCCTCGAACAGTTCGGCGTCGAGCGCCCGCTGGAGGAAGGTGTTGTCCACGCCGTACATGACGTCTCCGAGCGGGTTGCCGACCGTAAGGATCGACATGGCGACCATCTGGCCGGTGTCGCCGGCGCTCTGGACGACCACGGCCACACCGGTCTCGGTGGTGAAGGCCTCGAGGGTGCCCGGCGAGACCCGGAAGGAGTCGTGCGTGACCAGCGTGATGGTCTGTCCCACAATGGATTCGGGGCTGGACGCCGACGGCGGGTCGCTTCCACAGGCGGTGATCGCACCCAGGGCCACAAGCACCCCGACGCCGACAGTGAGAAGAACCCGTCGCATCGAAACTCCCTCCGCCGGCATTACCCGGTTCAGGTCGGTTCGGGTCGTCAGCACCCCGGCTGCACACGCGGCCGACGCTGCCCTCTCAGCCCGGCATCAGGTCCGAGCTCCCCGGTCGGTTGTCGATGCGCAGGCTAGCCCTCGAGCGTGAGTGCCATCACCGCACGGATGTCGGCGGACGATGCGCCCAGTCGCACCTCGTAGTCGCCCGGGTCCGCGTACCAGCCTGCCTCTTCACGGTGCCCCACGTGCCCACCACCGGCGGCGACCGGGACGCGGTGGTTGCGGTCGGCGTAGCCGGGATCGGCCGGGTCCCAGTAGGCGAAGGCCCGCTGGTCGAGCTCGATCACCACCTCGGCGGTCTCGCCCGGCTCCAGGTGCACCTTGGCGAAGCCCCGGAGCTCCTGGGGCGGTCGGGCGACCACCGGGTCGAGGTGGGCCACGTAGCACTGAACGACCTCGCTGCCCGGCCGGTCACCGGTGTTGGTGACGGCGACGGTGGCCGTGACGGTCGCCCCGGCGGCCAATGCTGCAGCACTCGGGACGTCACCCAGTCGGGCGGCACCCCAGGTGAACGCCGTATAACCGAGGCCGTGTCCGAACGGGTAGGCCACGTCGATGTCGCGGGCCTCGTACCAGCGGTACCCGACGAAGACTCCCTCGCCGTAGTACACCCGGCCCGACTCGCCCGGGTAGTTGGTGAACGCCGGCGTGTCCGACAGACGGTGCGGGACCGTCGTCGGAAGGCGTCCACCGGGCTCCGCGTCGCCGAACAGGACGTCGACGAGGGCGTCGCCCATCTCCTGGCCGCCGAACCAAGACTGCAGGACGGCCGGTGCCCCGTCGGCCCAGTCCATCGTGACCACCGACCCGGCGTTCACGACCACGGCGGTCCGGGGGTTGGCGGCGCACACCCGGCGGATCAGCTCCGGCTGGGCGCCCGGCAGGTCCATGGACTCACGGTCGCGGCCCTCGGTCTCCCAGTCGTCATTGGTGCCGACGACTAGGACGACCGCATCGGCCTCGGCGGCCAGCGCCACGGCCCGGTCCACGAGGTCGTCGACCTCGGGTGGACGGAGGCCGACCTGGGCACCGTGGAGGAAGCCACTGTCGGCGCTCGAGTACTCGACTACAACCTCCACCGTCTCGTCGGCGACCAGCGACACGCCAGCCCCGACCTCGACGCTCCCCGTCCCGAAGAACGCCTCGCCCAACGGGGGCGGGTCGGTGAACCCGTCCAGCACCACCTCTCCGTCGACCATCACTCGAGCGTGCCCGGCCTGCACGAGCGTGAGCGTGTGCTCGCCGGACTCCTCCGGTGTCAGTCGGGCCGCTGCGCGGAACGAGAACGGCTCCCCGTCGATCGTGAGCAGACGCCCATCGCGACCGGTGGCAACACGTCGAGGCTCGCCCTCCCACTCCGTGCCGTCGAAGTACTCGACGGTGAAACCCGGCGAGCCGTCTGCTCCCGTCAACTGCCGGCGCCGAACTGGGCGGGTGGTGCGCTCGATGAACGCCCCCTGCTCGTGGCGCACCTCGCAGCCCCCACCAAGTCGGGCGGTGATCGCCTCGAGCGGCGACGTGGCGTGCTGTGGCACGAGCGACGCCGAGCCTCCTCCCATGAGCATGGCGTCGGCGGCATTGGGTCCGATCACGGCCAGCGTGCCGATCGATTCGGCGTCGAACGGCAGCACCCCGTCATTGCGGTAGAGCACCATCGATCCGACACACGCCCGTCGGGCGAGCGCACGGTGCACCGGGTCGTCGAGTTCGACCTCGGGCCGGTCGAACGGATCGTCGAAGGCCCCCGTCCGTTCGAGCAGGGTGAGCAGTCGGCGGGCCGCTTCGTCCAGCAGCGCCTCGTCGACCTCGCCGGCCTCGACCGCAGCCACCAGCGTCGGGCCGTAGAAGCGGCCGGCCCCGGGCATCTCGAGATCCAGTCCGGACCCGGCCATAACCGCCGTGGACTTGGCGGCGAACCAGTCGGTGACGACGATGCCGTCGAACCCCCACTCATCGCGCAGCACCTCGGTGAGCAGCCAGCGGTTCTCGCAGGCGAACGTGCCGTTGACCCGGTTGTAGGAACCCATGAGGCCCCACGGTGCGGCTTCGGTCACGGCGATCTCGAAGGGCCGCAGGTAGACCTCCCGCAGGGCCCGGTCCGGGACGACCGAGTCGATGCTGTTGCGCTCGAACTCTGAGTCGTTGGCAACGAAGTGCTTGATGGTGGTGCCGACGCCGCCCCCCTGGACGCCGCGGATGAACGCCGCAGCGGTCCTGCCGGTGAGCACCGGATCCTCCGAATAGCACTCGAAGTTGCGGCCGCCAAGAGGCGTCCGATGGATGTTCACGGTCGGGGCGAGCAGTACGTGGCAGGCACGGGCACGGGTCTCGGCTGCCAGCACTGCGCCGAGTTCCTCGACCAGGTCCTGGTCCCAGGTGGCGCCGAGCGCCGAGCCGCAGGGGATGCAGAGCACCGGCGTTCCGGTGCCGAGTATGCCGGCGCCGCGAGCGCCGTTGGGTCCGTCGGTGACCTTGAGGGCGGGGATGCCGAGGCGCTCGACGGGATTGGCGTCCCAGATGCCACGGCCGGTCATGAGGGCGGCCTTCTCCTCAAGGGTCAGTTCCGTCAGGAGCATGTCGATGCGTGCGGTCGGCGGTACTCCCATCCGCTGACCCTTTCGCATCGACGGGCCTGAGCAGACATCGGGAAGCCCTGATGCTCCGTCAGGTGTCGGCAGGGGACGACGGGTAGCATCGGCGTCATGTTCGATCTGGTCATCACGGGCGGCACGGTGATCGACGGCACAGGCACGCCCGGGGTGCGTGCCGACGTGGGTGTAGCCGACGGGCGCATCGCCGCCGTCGGCGACCTCGCCGGCGCCGAGGCCGTCGAGACCGTCGATGTCACCGACAAGGTCGTCTGCCCCGGGTTCGTCGACCCCCACACCCACTACGACGCCCAGATCTTCTGGGACCCCTGGGCCACCCCGTCGAGCCTGCACGGCGTCACGAGCCTGGTCATGGGCAACTGCGGCTTCTCACTCGCCCCCATCGGCGACGAGTCCGACGCCGCATACATCGGCGCCATGATGGTCAAGGTCGAGGGCATGTCCCCGGCCGCCCTCGAGATCGGCGTCGACTGGGACTGGCGCTCGACCGCGGACTACCTCGACCGCCTCGACGGCAACATCGGCGTCAACGTCGCCGCCATGGTCGGCCACTGCGCCCTGCGCCGCACCGTCATGAAGGACGACGCCGTCGGCCGCGAGGCCACCGACGCCGAGGTTGCCGAGATGCAGCACCTCCTCCACCTGGGGCTCGAGGCTGGCGGATTGGGCTTCTCAACCAGTCGCTCCTTCACCCACACCGACGGCGACGGTGTCCCCATCCCGTCGCGAGTCGCGGCCGACGACGAGGTCGTGGCGCTGTCGTCAGTCGTCGCCGACCACCCCGGCACCACCCTCGAGTGGGTCGCCGACGGCTGCATGAACGGCTTCCGGGAGGACGAGGTCGACCTCATGGCCCGCATGTCGCTGGCCGGCCGACGCCCCCTCAACTGGAACGTCCTCACCGTCGACTCCGCCCGTCCCGAGGACTACCGCAACCAGCTCGCCGCCTGCGAGCAGGTGGCCGAGAGGGGCGGTAAGGCCATGGCACTCACCATGCCGATCCTCGTCGGCATGAACATGCACTTCCACACATTCTGCGCCCTCTACCTGCTCCCCGACTGGGGTGGGGTCATGGACCTGCCACACGACGAGAAGGTGACGAGGCTGGCCGACCCCGAGACCCGGCGCCACCTCGAGGACCGCGCCGCCTCACCGGATGCCGGGGTCTTCTCCCGTCTCACCGGCTGGGGTCGCTACCGCATCGGCGACACCTACTCGGCCGCAAACGAGGGGCTCAAGGGCCGACTGGTCAGCGACATCGCCCGCGAGCGCGGCGTTCGCGACTTCTACGCCCTGCTCGACATCGTGGTGGCCGACGACCTGCGGACCGTGCTGTGGCCAGGTCCCACCGACGACGACCCGGCCAGTTGGCTAATGCGCCAGGCCGTCTGGGACCACGACCACGTCATGATCGGCGGTTCGGACGCCGGTGCACACCTCGACCGGATGGCCGGTGCCTCATACACCACCGAATGGCTGGCCGACTGCCTGCGCGGCCAGCGACTGGCCAGCCTCGAGTCGGCCATCGCCCACATGACCGACGTTCCCGCCCGCTTCTTCGGCCTTCGCGAGCGCGGCCGTATCGAGGAGGGATGGCACGCCGACCTCGTCGTCCTCGATCCTGCAATCGTAGGAGCCGACGAACTCCACCTCGAGCACGACCTCCCCGGCGACAGCCCGCGCCTCATGTCGGCCCCCATCGGCGTCGAGCGGGTCTACGTCAACGGCACATTGACCGTCGTCGACGGTGCCAACACCGAGGCTCTCGCCGGCACGGTGCTGCGCTCGGGCACCCACACCGAAACGGTGCCCATCCCCGCCGACGCCTGATCGCCGGCAGACCGTGCATCCGCCGGACTAGCGCTCGGGCGGTTCCGGGATCTTCAACCCGTGGGGCACCCGGGCATAGTGGTCGTGGACCACCGTGAACCGACCCCGGCCGCCGGTCAGCGATCGCAGGTCGATGGCATAGCGCACCAGCTCGGCCTCTGGCACCTGGGCACTGACCACCTGGTCGCCCCACCGGTCGATCTCCGAACCCTGCACCGTGGCCCGCCGGGACGATAGGTCTCCCATCACGTCGCCGAGGCATTCACCAGGTGCGGTCACCTCGACGGCGGCGACCGGCTCGAGCACCACCGGCTGGGCCTGGACCATGGCCTCCTGGAACGCCAGCTTCCCGGCCATCTTGAAGCTCATCTCCGACGAGTCGACGGAGTGGTGCTTGCCGTCGTACACGGCGGCCCGCACGTCGACGACCGGGTAGCCCGAACTGCCGCCCTGGGCCATCGCCTCGACGACGCCGGCCTCGACCGCAGGGATGTACTGGCGCGGGATCACCCCCCCGGTCACCTCGTTGACGAACTCGAAGCCGGCACCGCTCTCGAGCGGTTCGATCCGCACGGACGCCACGCCGAACTGGCCGTGGCCGCCTGACTGCTTCTTGTATCGGCCATCGGCCTGAGCGGTCCCGCGGATGGTCTCGCGGTAGGCGACGCGCACGTCCTCGGTGTCGACATGGACGCCGAACTTGCGCTCCATGCGCGAGATCACCGACCGTAGGTGGGTTTCGCCGAGTCCGGAGAGGAGCGTCTGACGGGTCTCGTCGTCACGCCGCATCTCGAGCACAGGGTCCTCGTCGAGGATCCGGTGGAGCGCCTCGGCCATCTTCTCCTCGTCGTTGCGGCTCCTGGCCACTACGGCCCATGAGAGCACCGCCGGCGGGAACTCGATGGCGGGGGCCGCAGCCCGGCCCGAAGAGGACAGCGTGTCGCCGGTGAACGTGTTGTGGAGCTTCCTCACGACACCGATGTCTCCGGCCTGGAGGGCGGGCACGTCGACCGATTCACCGCCCTGCACCGTCATGATCCCCCGGAACCGCTCGGTGTCACCGGTGCGCCCGTTGACCAGGGTGATGTCTCTCGCGACGGTGCCGGCCAGCACCCGGAAGTACGACATGTGCCCCAGATAGGGATCGACGGAGGTCTTGAACACCTGTACCAGGGCATCCGCCGCCGGGTCCGGCACGACATCGACCGACAGGCCTCCCACGATGACGGGGATGCCTGGCCGGTCCTGCGACGAGGGCCCGACCTCGACGATGTAGTTGCACAGGCGGTCGACGGCGATCGGGATGGTCGCCGAACCGCACACCACGGGGAAGACGTTGCCCGAGGCGACGCCCTTGCCGAGCACCTTCTCCAGCTCGTCGACGCTGGGGATGTCGCCACCGAGGTAGCGCTCGAGGAGGTCGTCGTCGGCGACCACGATGTTCTCGACGAGCGACTCGTGGATCTGGGCCTCGCGGGCCTCCATCTCCTCGGGGATCTCGCCCAACTCAGCATGGCCGCTGTCGTAGATCCACGCGCTGTCGGTGAGCAGGTCGGCGATGCCATGAAACGACTCCGCCTCGCCGATCGGGATCTCGAGCGGCGCCACGCCCGACCCGAATACGTCCTGGAGCTCGGCCAGAACCGATTCGAAGTTGGTGTACTCGCGGTCGAGCTTGTTGACGAACACGAGGCGGGGGGTGCCACGGTCGACGGCCTGGCGCCAGAGCACCACGGTGGCGTGGTCGAGGCCGCTCGAGGCGTCGACTACGAAGACGACCAGATCGGCGGCGTGCACCGCTCCCACAGCCTCCCCGGCGAAGTCGAAGGTGCCCGGAGTGTCAAGCAGATTGATCTTGTGGCCCTGCCATTCAAGGACGGCGAGCGCCGTGGTCAGCGAGTGGCCGGACGACCTCTCCTCGGTCTCGTGGTCGCAGACGGTCGTACCGTCCTCGACGTTGCCGACCCGGGGGATGACCCCGGCCCGGTACAGCATCGCCTCTGCCAGCGAAGTCTTGCCCGAACCGGGTGGACCCACCAGAGCGACGTTCCGGATGCGGTCGGGCGTGAACGCCTTCATGCGGCACCTCCTCCGCCAACAGCCACCTCGGTCCCCCGGGTGTCGCCAGCCTCGTCGATCGTGCGATGGTGACCGTAGCCCCGACCCGCCCCGACCGCCAGAGCCGGGGCCGGGCCTGCGCCGGCCGCCGGTACCGATCCGGGTACCACGCCTAGACTTCCGGTCTGTGGGGGCGAGACTCGTACGTGCGCTGCCCTTCCTGATCGCCGCTGCCGCCGTCATCGTCCCCCTCCCGGGAATGCTGGCCATGGGCGCCACGACGATGGAGGAAGGCAATGTCCTCGTCGTGGCAGACCTGTTCCTCGACGGCCGCTGGCCCCACGGCGATGTCGAATACGTCTATGCGCCCGGCAACGTCTGGACGGTCGGCGCCGCCTTCTGGGCTCTGGGGCCGTCCGTCCTCGTCGAGCGACTCGTTGGCCTCGCCTACCGGGCGCTTCTGATCTGGGGCCTGTACCGGCTGGCCCGACCGTGGGGCCGGGGCACAGCGACCGTTGCGGCCCTCACCACCTGGGTACTGCTTGCGCCCTTCGGCCTGTTCGCATACCCCTGGTTGTGCGGCCTAGCGCTGTTGTGTGCCGGGACCGCCCTGGTGATCGACGGAGGCGCACGCCGGTCGACCGCGGTCGGTGCTGGCCTGCTCGGCCTGGCCGTGTTCCACCAGGTCGTACTCGGCCCGGCGGTCCTGGTCGTGCTCGGAACCGAGGCATGGCAGACAACCCGGGCACGCCGCCGCCGTCTCGCCACCGGCCTGGCCGGTGGGCTCTCGCCGTTTCTGCTGCACCTCGTCCTGGTCGGTCCGGTAGCGGCGTTCGAAGGGATGGTCGTCGACCCCGTGATCCGTATGCCAGCAGGACGGCGCCTGCCAATACCACCCAACCCGTCGGAGAGCGCCGACATGTTCGCCCGCCTCGACGACCTGCTCAGCGGCCCGGACCCGTGGCCCGGACTGTCCAGGCCGGCGCAGATCGCCGCAGTGTTCTGGCTGCTGCTCATCGTGGCGGTGGGCCTCGTCGCGCTGCCCCGCCTATGGCGGATCCCACACCGGCGGCGCTTCACGACCCTGGCGCTGATCGGCGTGGCGATCCTGCCCTACCTCCTCCAGCGGCCCAGCCCCAACCACCTCAAGTTCGTGGCCAGCTACATCTTCGCGGTCGCCGCGATCGCCATGGCCGTGGCGCTCGGACGTCGGCTTCCCCTTGCCCGCCGCCACCTGGCGGCACCCCTGGCGCTGACCGTCGTCGTGGGCCTGCTATTCGCCGTGGCCCCACACCACCTGGGACGCTTCACCGTGGATGCCTTCACGGGACGAGCGACCACCTGGTCGACGCCGTCGATCACCCATGCAGGCCGGACCCTGCCGGTGGGCGACGAGGCGTTCGTCGCAGAACTCGAGGCGCTGCTGGCCGAGGTCGACGCCCGGACCGAGCCCGGCGACTCGATATTCGTGGGGCCCGTCGACCTAACCCGAACGAACTACTCCGAGACCTTCCTCTACTTCCTGCTCCCCGACCTGGTGCCGGCCAGCCGGCACCTCACGATGAACCCAGGCCTCGCCAACCGGCCCGGCGGCCCGCTCGCCGACGAGTTGGCCGACGCCGACGTGTTGGTCCTCACCGACCGGTTCGACGGCTGGTCCGAGCCCAACACCTCGGTCGAGCCAGGCGCGCCCGAGCCGGCCCGGATCGTCGCCGACCGCTTCTGCGAGGCGTGGTCGTCGCCATTCCACGTACTGCTGGTTCCTTGCGACGAACGCTCCTCCTGAGCGCGAACACCCGGCGATAACGTTTCCGAGTCATGGCCGAGCAGGAGCGCCCCGCCTTCACCTACATTCCGGGGATCGACGGGATCCGGGGGATCTGGGTCGTCATCGGGCCGCTGCTGTACCACGCCGCCACCGACACCGTCTCGGGCGGCATCCTCGGCATCGACCTCTTCTTCACACTGTCGAGCTTCCTGATCATCTCGATCGCCCTCAACGAGTTCGAGAAGACCGGACGCATCGACCTCAAGGCATACGCCGGCCGTCGGGCGCGCCGCCTGCTCCCGGCCCTGTTCCTGGCGCTCGGTGTACTGACCCTCTACCTGATTCTGTTCGTCCCGGTCGACCAGTACCCCCGCTGGACCGGGGCGATCGTGTCGGCGCTGGCCTACTGCGCCAACTGGTTCGAGATCTTCTCCGGAGTCTCGTACTTCGAGGACTTCCAGCACTCGCCGCTGCGGCACGTCTGGTCGTTCTCGATCGAGGAGCAGTTCTACATCTTCGCCCCGCTGTACCTGATCACCGTCCTCCACTTCTTCAAGAAGCACGCCTACTCGGTGCTGCTCTGGACGATGGTCGCCGGGACGATCGCCTCGACCTGGTGGATGGGCCACCTCTACCCGGGCGGCGGCGACCCGTCGCGCGTCTACTACGGCACCGACACCCGGGCGCACTCGCTGTTCGCCGGCATCATCCTCGCCGTCATCGTGCGGCAACGGGGCCCCGTTCGCACGCGCCGTGCACAGCTCTGGTGGGTGGCCGGTGCGTATGCGTCCACCTTCTTCTTCGCCTGGGCCATCTTCGAGATCTCGGAGCAGAGCGCCTGGATGTTCGAGCACGGCGGCTTCCTCCTGGTAGCGGCCCTTTCGTGCGTGATGGTCTACGGCATCGCACAACCAGCCGAGCGGGCCTGGCATGCATGGCTGCCGACCTCCCTGTCGGCGCCCGATGCCCCGATCCGCAGCCGGATCTGGGTGGGCGCCATGTACGCCGGACTCTTCACGGGCGGCTGGGCGATCGTGAGCGCGGCGCGTGGCAACGCCCCGTTCGACCACTGGCCGTACCTGCTCGGAGTCGGCATCGGCTGGTTCTGGTATGGCTGCGCCGGTGCCGCCAAGGGACCGCTGCACTGGTTCCTCGAGTCGCCGATCATCCGCTGGGTCGGCAAGATCAGCTACGGCCTCTACCTGTACCACTGGCCGATCTACCTGCTGGTCACCCCCACCCGGGCCGCCCGCCTGGTGCCCGGCGTCAACGTGATCGAAGGAAACAACCTGATCTGGCTACACCTGGCGATCACGTTCGCCGTGTCGACCGCCAGCTTCTACCTGCTCGAACAGCCGGTGGTGAAGCGAAGGGTGCCCCTGCTAGACCGGCCGATGAAGCCGATCCCGGCACTGGCGGCAAGCGCCATGGCCGTGGTGGCGATCCTGGGTGGCCTGCTCTGGGTCAACACCCGGCCGGCCGACGAGGCGGCCGCCCCGAACCTCGGCCCGTGCGCCGAACAGGGCCTGCTGCCGCCCTCCACCGACGACCGCCTGCGGGTACTGGTGGTAGGCGACTCGGTGGCGCTGCAGATCGGCGAGGCACTGTGTACCTGGGCGATCGGGAATCCCGGAGAGATCGTGGTGCTCAACGAGGCACACCTGGGTTGCGTCGTCGGCCGCTACGGCCAGAAGCGCATCCCGGAGGGCATCGAGGGTCCGGTCGGCGAGCTCTGCTCGGCTTGGAACGACCCCGTCGAGCCACACGTGATGCTCGACTCCGAGGTGGTGTCGTGGCCTACGGCCGTCGAGGTGTTCGAGCCCGAAGTGGTGCTTTCGCACGTCACCCCGTGGGACGTGACCGACCGGCTGGTGCCGTCACTGGGCGACGAGTGGGTCAACATCGGGATGACGGTGTACGACGACTACATCTCTTCCGAGTATCGGCTGGCGTCCGAGGTGCTGGGTGCCACCGGCGCACAGGTGGTCTGGCTGGAGGGCGCCCACCTCAAGCGCGACATCCGGCCCCAGAACCACCCCGACCGAATCGACCGCCTCAACGAACTTGTCGTGGCCGCAACCGTCGACCTCGACTTCGTGACGACCGTGCCCTACCGGGACTTCATCGGCGACATCGGCTCCGAGCGCGAGCGCCACACCCGCTTCGACGGAGTGCACCTCTCGGAGGCCGGCGTGGCCGAGGTGGGCGCCTGGCTGATGGACGGGATCCTCAACCCCTGAGCCCATCCCTCAGGTCCGCTCGGCCCACCAGGCGTCGAGTCGCCGCAGCAGTTCTTCGGTCTCGAGGTCACCCGCCGACCGCTTGATCGCCAGCAGGAACGCCAGCGCCTCGCCGACCTCGCGGCCCGGTTCGAGTCCGAGGTGCTCCATCACGACCTGTCCGTCGAGGCCGGGGCGCTCGGCGGCGCGGCGTTCCTCTTCGGCGAGCGACTGGATTCGTGTCTCGAGGTCGTCCATGGCCGCCTGGATGCCGGCTGCCTTCTCCCGGTTACGGGTGGTGCAGTCGCACCGGATCATGTGGTTGAGCCTGCCGAGCAGCGGCCCGGCATCACGTGCGTAACGCCGGACCGCCGAGTCGGACCAGCCGTCGGAGTAGCCCTTGAAGCGGCCCGACAACCGGACCATCTCGACCACCTCCTCGACGAGTTGCTCCTCGTAGCCGAGTGTGGCGAGGCGCTTGCGGGCCATGCGGGCCCCGACGGCCTCGTGGTGTCGGAAGGTCACCTCGCCGTGCTCGAAGGAACGGGTGCGCGGCTTGCCGATGTCGTGGAACAGGGCGCCCAGGCGAACCGTGATCTCGGGCTCGGTCTTGGAGACAACGGCGATGGTGTGGGCGAGCACGTCCTTGTGCCGGTGGATGGGGTCCTGCTCCATGCGCAACAGGAGGAGTTCGGGGACGAGGTGGTCCATCTCGCCGGAGTCGACCGACGCCCAGAGCCCGGGCGCACAGTCGGGCTCGAGCAGGATCGTGGACAGGCGGTCGGCACCTGCGGTCGGGTCGGACATGTCCGGGAGTCTACGGAACCGGCACAGGTGAGCCGGGAGAGGTCCGCCGGGAATCAGGGCCTGGGAGGCGCCTCGATGTCGAGGTGGAGCATCCGGGCAGCGTTGCCCCGCACGATCTTCCACACCACGTCGGCGGGCAGGTGGCCCATCATGTCTTCGGCCACCTGCTTCGTGTCCGGCCAGGTGGAGTCGGTGTGCGGATAGTCGGTCTCGAACGTGATGTTGTCGACCCCGACCTCGTCGAGCGAGGCGAGACCATGGTTGTCCCGGAAGAAGCAGCCGTAGACCTGCCGGTAGTAGTAGGTGGACGGCGGCTCCGGAACGAGGTCGGCCACGCCACCCCACGCCCGATGCTCCTTCCAGACGTCGTCGGCCCGCTCCAGGATGTAGGGGATCCAGCCGATCTGGCCCTCGCTGTAGGCCAGGACCAGTTCGGGGAACCGCACCAGCACGCCCGAGAACAGGAAGTCGCTGAGTGAGGCGATGGCGTTGTTGAAGCTCAGCGAGGCGGCGACCGCCGGTGGCGCATCGGGCGAGGCGGCCGGCATCTTCGATGACGAGCCGATGTGCATGCACACGACGGTCCCGGTCTCGGCGCAGGCGGCGAAGAAGGGGTCCCAGTAACCCGTGTGGATGGACGGCAGCCCGAGGTTGGGGGCGATCTCCGAGAAGCACACGGCGTGGCAGCCCCGCTCGGCGTTGCGGCGCACCTCGGCGGCAGCCAGGTCGACGTCCCAGAGGGGGATGATGATGAGCGGCACCAGCGCCCCGCCCGAGTCACCGCACCACTCCTCGACCATGAAGTCGTTGTAGGCCTTCACGCAGGCGAGGCCGAGTTCGTGGTCGGAGGCCTCCCAGAAGGTCTGGCCGCAGAAGCGGGGGAAGGTCGGGAACGACAGCGACACGTCGACGTGGTTGGCGGCCATGTCGGCCACCCGGGCCTTCGGCTCGTAGCAGCCGGGGCGCATCTCGTCGTAGGTGATGGGCGAGAGCGTCATCTCGTCGCGGTCGAAGCCGACGGCGGCCACGTGGCGCTTGTTGGGATGCACGAGGTCCTCGAAGAACCAGACGTCGCACCACGGGGCGTCGGGGGCGTCGAGTTCGTACTCGTACATCTTGGCGCCGCCCACCCACTTCATCTCGCCGAGGCGCCGACGTTCGACGCGGGGACCGCGCTCGCGGAACCTTTCGGGCAGCCAGGCCTGCCAGAGGTGGGGCGGCTCGACGATGTGGTCGTCGACGCTGATGATCCGGGGGATAGGAGTGCGTGCAGCGGTGTCGGTCATGCAATGTCCAGTTTCTGACGGTCCGTCAGATTCTAGGCGGGACTTCAGCGGTCCAGCGAGTCCAGCCTTGCAACCCTCCGCTACCGTCCGGGGATGGGCGATTCCAAACACGACGGGCCGCACGGCGAGGCCGCCACGTACGAACGGCTCGGGCACGTCGCCACGATCACATACAACCGGCCCGAGGCGCTCAACGCCGTCAACGGCGCCCTGCGGCGCGACCTCAACGCCGCCTGGGAGCGTTTCGTCGCCGACGAGGAGGCCTGGGTCGGGATCGTCACCGGCGCCGGCGACAAGGCGTTCTGTGCCGGAGCCGACCTGAGGGACGGCACCGGATCGGTCGGCGAGTTCCCCGGCACCTTCTGGGAGATGCCTACCGTGAACTCCTTCGAGTCGGGCCTCGAGGTGTTCAAGCCCACCATCGCCGCCGTCAACGGCCACTGCATCGGCTACGGGCTCACCGCCGCCGCCGCCTGCGACTTCGTCATCGCCGCCGACCACGCCACCTTCTCCTGGCCCGAGGTCACCATCGGCATCCCCACCATCGTGGGGGCCATCCGCATGCCCCGGAAGGTCGCCTGGGCCGACGCCATGGAGCTCCTCCTCACCGGCGAGCCCATCGACGCCGAGCGGGCGAGGGAGATCGGCCTGGCCTGGAAGGTCGTGCCCGGCGACCAAGTCATGGACGAGGCACGGGCACTCGCCGGGCGCCTCTGCCGGGCCGCCCCGCTGGCCGCCCGGGCCACCAAGGAGGTGGCGACGCGCACCGCCACGATGCCCTGGGCCGAGGCCGTCCGCTTCGGCGAAACCATGCGCCGGGTGGCCGCCGCCACCGACGACGCCGCCGAGGGCCGCCGGGCATGGTCCGAGAAGCGACCGCCCGACTGGCAGGGCCGCTAGACACACCGCGAGACTCAGGAACTCTCCCTCGACGACTGGATACCAATATGAAAGTCGGCATCATGTTCGCCAACGCCGGTCCGTTCGGTACCGCCGAGGGCTGTACCGCCATCGCCACCCACGCCGAGGCCGCCGGTTTCGATGCCCTCTGGACTGTCGAACACGTCGTCTTCCCCGAGGCCTACCAGTCGGCCTACCCCTACGACGACAGCGGGAAGATGGCCATGGCGTCAGACACTCCGCTCACCGATCCCCTCATCTGGCTGACCTGGGCCGCCGCCCACACCACCCGACTGCGCCTCGCCACCGGCATTCTCATCCTCCCCGAGCGCAACCCGGTCGTGCTGGCCAAGGAACTCGGCACCCTCGACGCCATGAGCGGTGGCCGAGTCGACCTCGGCATCGGCGTGGGTTGGCTGCGCGAGGAGTTCGATGCCCTCGGCATCCCGTGGGAACACCGGGCCGCCCGCACCGACGAGTACGTCGCCGCGATGCGCACCCTCTGGAGCGGCGACAAGGTGTCGTTCGACGGCGAGTTCACGTCGTTCGACCAGGTGTCGAGCAACCCCAAGCCCGCCAACGGATCCGTTCCGATCATCGTCGGCGGCCACAGCGAGGCCGCTGCCCGTCGAGCCGGCCGCCTAGGCGACGGCTTCTTCCCCGCCAAGGGCGACCTCGACGCCCTGCTCGACGCGATGCACCGCGAAGCGGAGGCCCACAACCGCGACCCGGCGGACATCGAGGTCATCTGGGGCGGCGAGGGTGTCATGGACGCCTCTGCCGTCGACCGGGCCGCCGAACTGGCCGCCAAGGGCGTCACCCGCCTGATAGTCCCCGCCTTCCTGTTCTGGGGAGACCCCGAGGAGTCCCTCGCCCGATTCGGCGAAGAGGTCGTCTCCCCCCTCGCCGAGGTCTGATTTCCGGACTCTGACCGGTCGAAGGGGCCGGTGAGGGAGCCACGTGCGTGACCAGCCGTCCGATCCGGCAGGCTGGAGGCATCGACACCGGAAGCGACCACCCATGACCGGCAGCCGATGACAGGCTGGATGCGCGACCCGCGCGACCGCCGAGGACGTCGCGGCCGCCGCATGGGGCCGGGATTCGGCGCCGGCCGGCGCCATGGCGGAACGCGTGGCCACGGGCCACCCCGACGCAGTCGCCTCACCGAACTGGTCGCCGAGCGACGGACCCTGCTCCTCATCGTCCTGCTGATCGGATTCTTCGTCGTCGTCGCCGTCGGCGGCACCGGGAGCGAGGGCCCCGTCGACGAGCAACAGGACCTCTCCAGCCAGGTCCAGGCGGCGATGGTCCGGGCAGGGCTGCCGACGGTCGAGGTGCAGGTGGTCGACTGGACCGTCGTGCTCCGTGGACGGCTGGCCTCCGACGACCTCAAGGTGGCTGCAACCCGGGTCGCCCAGGCGCAATCCAGTGTCGTCGGGGTCGAGAACCTGATCGTCGTGCCGGCGCCCATCGTGGAAGAGGTGGTCCCCGAGGACGAGTCGCCCGACCTGCCCGCCAACCAGGCAGACCTGCTCCTCCAGGCCCGCCTGAGCGCAGCGGCGGCCCGGACGCCGATCCAGTTCGGGAGCGGCGGCGACCGCATCACCGAGGACTCGGTCCCCACCCTCGAGTTGATCGCCGAGTTCCTCGTCGCCAACCCGTCGGTACGCGTCCAGATCATCGGCCACACCGACAGCGACGGGGAGGAGGACGCCAACCTCACCCTGTCGCGGATCCGGGCCGAGGCGGTCCGCGCCCAACTGATCGCCCGAGGCGTCGAGGCCGAGCGCCTCACCCCACTCGGCATGGGCGAATACGACCCGGTGGCCGACAACCTCACCCGGGAGGGCAAGGCACGGAACCGCCGCATCGAGTTCCTCGTACTGCCCGAGGGCCAGGAGGGCCTGTCCGCCCCGACCACCACGGCGCCCGTCGAGGAAGAGGCCTCCACCACCGACGGCTGACCAGGCAGGTGGCGGTCGGCGGACGGTGCTGCGAGACTGGGCACATGGAGCACGCCGTCGACAAGACCGTCCGGGCTGCCACGGTGCTCGACGGGCAGGCCGATCCCGATTGGCGCGGCGTGCACCACCTCGCAATGGTCACGCCCGACATGGACACGACGGTCCGCTTCTACGTCGGAGTCCTCGGCATGCCGCTCGTCGCCACCCTGCGCGCCGGGCCGATGCGGCACTACTTCTTCGAACTCGGACCCGGCAACGCCATCGCCTTCTTCGAGGTTCCCGGCGCCGAGACCTTCGCCAAGCCGGCCGGGGCATCCTCCTCGCGAACCATCCAGTTCGACCACGTCTCGTTCGGCCTCGACGACGAGGCGGCCCTGGTCGCCCTCCAGCAGCGGCTCCTGGCCTTCGGCTGCGAGGTCACCCCCGTGGTCGACCACGACATCCTGCGGTCCATCTACTTCCACGACCCCAACGGCATCGCCCTCGAGGCCTCCTGGTGGACGGTCGACGGGGAGACACTGGCGTTCGTGCCGGACGACCCGCAGTTCTTCGCCGACCCCGACCCGGTTCCGGCCGTGGCCGAACTGGCGGACGGTGGCCTCCGGTCGATGCCCTCTACCCGCCTGCGGTGAGCCCGGGCTGGCGGGAGCGCATCACAGAATCGGCCGTCGGGCTCTTCAGCCACGCACCGGATCCGCTGGCGGACACCTTCGACCACCGCGGCGATCCCGGGCTGTTCGGTCCCGGTTCGGTCACCTGGTGGCTCATGAGCGATCCCGCTGCGTTCGTCGGCGGCATCCGTTCCCTCCTCGTACAGGCCGCCCACCCCGAGGTGGTCGCCGGGGTCGGCGACCACTCCGCCTATCGGGAGGATCCGCTGGGACGGCTCTCGCGCACCGCCGCCTACGTCACGGCCACGACATACGGGTCACTCCCCGAGGTGGATACAGCTCTCGGGGTCGTCCGGGCCGCACACCGACCCGTAAGCGGCACCTCGCACCGTGGGTTCTCCTACGACGCCGCCGACCCGGGTATGGGAGCATGGGTCCACAACGCCCTCGTCGACTCCTTCCTCGCTGCACATCGGGCCTACGGTGCGACACCCGTGTCCGACGCCGATGCCGACGCCTACGTGGCCGAACAGGTCCGACTCGGCGAACGACTCGGCGTCTCGCCGCTTCCCGACACCGCCGCCGAGCTCTCCGCCTGGCTGGCCGGGCACCCTGCGGTCGCCCCGTCACCCGCCGCCGCCGACGCCATCGCCTTCCTGACCGGCCCCCGGTTGCCGTGGCCCACCCGGTTCGCCTACCACCGACTCCTCCACGCCGCCGTGGCCACGATCCCACCCCGACTCCAGGAGTCGATCGGCGTACGGACCCACCGCGGCGCCCGTACGGGAGGGCGTGCCGTGACCGGCGTCCTACGCACCGCCATGGGAAGTTCGCCCGCATGGGCCGCAGCCCTCGACCGCTGCGGCGAGCCCCGGCCTTCAGGGGTGCGGTTCCGGAACACGCCGGGCACGACGCAATAGGACGCCCTGGCCCGGGGATAGTGTCCAGAACCATGCCTGCAACGGTCATCGACGGAGGGGCGATCGCCGCCGAGTTGCTGATGTCGCTGCGCGAGGACATTGCCTGCTCCGAGCACGGTGCACCGGGCCTCGGCACGGTGCTTGTCGGGGACGACTACGGCGCAGCGGCCTACGAACGTCGGCTTCGTCACCTGGCCGAGGGCATCGGATGCCACTACGACCATCGCTACCTCCCGGCCGACGTCGAACTCGCCGAGGTACTGGCCACGCTCGGGGCCCTCAACGCCGATCCCCGTATCTCGGGCATCCTGATCTTGCGGCCCCTCCCGCCTCAGATCCCCGAGGAGGCCCTCTACCGGCGCCTCGACCCCCTCAAGGACATCGAGGCCGTCCACCCGTGGAACGCCGGTCTCGTCGCCCTGGGAGAGCCCCGCTTCACCCCGTCCACCCCGGCGGCGGCGTTCCACATGCTGGACCGCTACCTCTTCGACTCGGACCGCAAGCCGTCGGAGTTCTACGAGCAGTCGACGATCGTGTGGGTCGGGCGCTCGAACAACGTTGGCAAGCCGGGCATGTGGCTCGGACTCGAACGACACGCCACTGTGATCTCCTGCGACCGCTGGTGCGACGAACACGGCCGCATGCGCCACTTCGCCAGGCAGGCTGACGTCCTGATCGTCGCCGCCGGCGTGCCGAACCTCATCGGAGCCGACGACGTCCGCGACGGCGTGATCGCCATCGACATCGGCATCAACCCGGTCACCGATCCCGAGACCGGCAAGGTGCGCCTCGTCGGAGACCTCGACTACGACGGCGTGGCGAGCAGGGCCGAGGCCATCTCCCCGGTACCCGGAGGGGTGGGTCCCATCACCGACGTCTGGCTGTTCGCCAACACGGTCAAGGCCGCCGGCCTGCCACGCTGGGTCCACGAACTGGGGCAGCCGCGGTGAGCACCCGGATCCCGCGGGCCCTGATTTCGGTGGAGGGTGTGGGAGGCGCGGGTCGTTCCGCCTAGCCTGCGGCGGCCGCCGACGCGAGGAACATCGTTCATGGGAATCTTGTGGCTTCTCGACCTGCACACAAAGGTCGTGTATTTCGTGTTGCTCCTGGGAGCGTTGGGCCTGACATTCTGGGAGGCCCGCGAACAAGGCTACGACCGGCGGCTCACCCTGTGGTGGCTCTCGGTCGTGGGCATGGCCCACGTCCCGGCATACCTGGCTCTGCGGGGATGGGTCGCCTGGCAGAAGCGGAGCGCGCGATGAATCCGATCCGCAATTTGTCCACCGCGGCGAAGATGTTCATCGTCCTAGCCGTCATCATCACCACTGGCTACTTCGGAGGATGTCTGGGGAAGACCACAGTCGAGCGCGACGAAGCGATCCAACTCGCGCGTCAGCAGATCGACTTCGTGCCGGAACAGACCAATGCCGAACTGGGCCGCCAGGGCTTTCCCCCGAAGGGGGTGTGGGCGATCACGTTCTGGATCGAAGCCAAAGACGGCGGGAATGGTTTCGAGCGTCGGACGGCGGTGGAGGTACACGCTGACACCGGCGAGATTCTCCGCATCCACAGCGACCCCTAGGCCCCGACATCCCCCGACAAGTCTTCACTCTGGGGAAAATGATTTTGTTACCCAGGTGGATCCCCTAATGCTACGGTGACTTAAGTCATACAACAGGTTGAGTGCAGTCTGGCTGTCCCTGTATGGGGCCCTATGAAATGCTCAACTTAATCGTCAGCCAACAAGGGGGAGACAACGACATGTCCATGCCCGCAACTAGTCCCGGCGAGGAGGTGTTGGCACGATGATGGGCGATGACATCTTCATCGAGAATTACTACTTCGTCACCGTGGTCTTCATGTGGTTCCTCCATGTGGGATTCATGTGTTACGAAGCCGGCGTCAGCCGTCGCAAGAACGTCATGTCGACGGCCATCAAGAACATCATGACCATCGCTGTGGTGACACCGGCCTTCTACTACGCAGGCTGGTGGGCCTACTTCTGCATGGCAGAGGGGCTTATCCCGTCGAGTGGCGACAGTTGGCACGCCGGGGAGTGCACCATGGTTCTCCCATGGGAAGACGTCATGGGTCCCAACATCGGCGACCACGTCATGGCCGTCTTCTGGGCGGCGTTCCTGCTGTTCTCCTGGACCACCGGTTCGATCATGTCGGGCGCCACCATCGAACGCATCCGCGTATCGGCATATCTGGTGCTCACCGTGTTCCTGGGTGCGTTCGTGTGGATCCTGGGTGCCGCCTGGGGCTGGAGTTGGCACGGCTGGCTGGTCGTCCACTTCGGGTTCCACGACTTCGCCGCCTCGGGCGTGGTGCACGGCATCGCAGGGCTCTTCGCCCTCGGGGTGCTGTTCAACCTCGGACCACGGATCGGTGCATTCGATGATAATGGGGGTGCACGGGCCTTCAAGCCCCACAACCTCCACATGACCCTGATGGGCCTCATGATCATCTTCACGGCGTTCTACGCGTTCTATGCGGCGTGTCTGGCAGTGCTACCGGGCGAGGCTCCGGGTTGGAACAACATCTACTACAACCCGACCACGCTGGGTGCAATCACCTACACCATCACTATCGCCTTCGCCGGTGGCTTCATGAGCGGCTACATCTGCTCGAAGGGCGATCCGTTCTGGACGCTCTCCGGCGGTCTGGCCGGCGTGATCGCCGTGTCGTCCGGCGCCGATGTGTACGCCCCGTCGCTGACCTACCTGCTGGCCATGCTGGGAGCTGCGTTCGCAGTCTGGATCGGCACTTGGCAGCAGGAGAAGATGCGGGTAGACGACGCTGTCGGAGCGGTCGCCGTCCACGGTTGGACCGGCTTCCTGGGAGTCATGCTGATGGGCATATTCGCCAGCGGCTATCCCACCGGCTCGGGCTCAGGCAACGTCGAAGTAACCATCCTGGGCCAGTTGGTCGGCGTCGCCGCCCTGCTGCCTTTGGCCTTCCTATCCGGCTACATCATCTCGTGGCTGCTCAAACAGGGGAACCTGCTACGCGTGCCACCTGAGGTTGAGCTCGAAGGTCTTGACGTCGCCGAGTTTGGTGGCGACTTCTATCCGGACTTCGGCTCCAGCGAAGAGATAATCGTGGAAGCCGACGGCAACGAAGTTCCAGCAGGGCCAGTACTCGCCCATGCGGCCAACCAACTCATCCGAGGTTGATCGATGCTTGAACTCATCGGGGCCATCGCGCTGATGTACGCCGTCGTACTGGCGGCGGGCATCTGGGCGACTCGCAAGTCGAAGGCCCTGCGTGAGTTGGCAGAGAACAACATCGACAGTTCAATTTAAGAAGGAGTGTGAAAAGATATGGACACCTTTCCATATGCCGATTGGGCTGAGGCTCTCGAAGCCAACGGTGCGATCTACACATGGGCCGACAACAACGGCGCGATTTACGTGCTTACGGCCCTCGGAATCGCAGCGTTTCTCTTGAGCCTCATCCACATCATCAGGAGTGAGGATCGGAACCTCAACCATGCGGCTTCCCGACTGGCCGCCCAGAATGCACCTAGTGCACCGATGGGAGGTGAGTGAGATGGCCGGTAAGCAGGTCGAGTTCCAGGAGAACCACACGCATAAGAAGAGCTATGAACGTGGGATGCTGATCCTGTCACTCGCGTGCATCGTGTTCGTCATCATCGCGGTGAACGTCGTCGGTGGCGGCGGTTCCTGTATCGAACCCGGAGGCGCGAACTGGGCAATCTGCTAGTCGTTTCTGACGATTAGTAGACGCGACCAGTAGAACAAGAAGAGAAGCAGTCAGATGACGGCGGCGGTGCGCCTCCGAATTGCGGAGGTCGCCGCCGCCCTCATCGTCATCTCGCTGTTGCTTCCCTGGGTGGTCGACGACGGCAGGACCATGCGAGGTATCCAGGTCGGAGAAGGGCAGGTAATCCTGCTTGCCTCCATAGCGACGATCGTGATGATCCGGCTCGGCAGTCGCCTTTCGTGGTTTGCCGCGGGGTTCTCCGCCGCCGTCCTCTGGCGCCAATGGCTGGAAAGCAGCGAGATCCTCAGAAGCATGGGTCCCCTCATCGGAGCACTAGCAGCAACCACAGCGAGCATTTTCCTAGTTTGGAACATGCTCGCCGAGGTACGTGCCTCGGCACCCGGCGACTGAACGCCATCCCCCTCCCCCCGGTCAACCGGTGAGTACCGGACACGTCGACGTCGCTGTCGTCGGACAGGGGATGCTCGGGAGCCCCTGTGCCCGATTCCTAGCAGAGGCCGGCTGCTCCGTCCTACTGATCGGACAGGGTGAGCCCGCTGACCGCCGTGCCCACAACGGAGTCTTCGCCAGCCACTACGACGACACCCGCATCACGCGAGTGATCGACCCCGACCCGCTCAGAGCCTGGCTAGGCCACCGGGCACTCCACGGCTTCCGACGCCTCGAGGCAACGACCGGCGAGAAGATCCTGACCGAGGTGGGCCACCTCTGGATCGCCCCGCCCGACGAGGTCGACCTGCTGGCCGGGGCCGGCGCCCGCTTCGACCTCGGCTGCATCCGACACGACCCGGCTGGCCTACGGGCCGCCTTCGCCCACCTGAAACTCCCGGACGGCCTGGACGGGATCCTTCAGGGGCCGGGGGCCGGGCACCTGGACCCCCGGGCCTACGTCCGCGCCGAGGGCACGGCCTGCGCCATGGCCGGGGGGACCGTCGTCGACGCCCTCGTCGACTCGGTGGTCGATCGGGGCACCGTCGTCGAACTCGAGACGTCGGCGGGAACGTTCCACGCCGATCGGGTGGTACTCGCCACGGGGCCGTTCTTCGCCCACGGCGAAACCCCGGCCAGAGACCTGGGCCTGACCATCGGCACCCACACCATGCTCCACGTGGAACCCTCCCCCGCCGACGTCGAACGCCTTGTCGACCTCCCCAGCCTCATCGTCAAGCCGACCGACGAGGACCGCCACTGCTTCGTACTCCCCCCGAAGGCCGGATCGGACGGGAGGGTCGTGGTCAAGATCGGCGTCTCACACCAGGGGCAGGAACTCGGAGCCGACCGCATCGCCGACTGGTTCCGCACCGACGGCGACCTCGACGACGCCGCCCACCAGGAACGGCTGCTCCGCGACCTGTTCCCCGACCTCGAGGTCATCCGACGCCAGACGGTCCCCTGCGTCACCACCTACACACCGTCGGGCCATCCGGTCATCGACGACCTGACCAGCCGGGTCAGCGCCCTCATCGGCGGCAACGGCTACGCCGCCAAGTGCGCTCCCGCCCTTGGTGAACTTGCCGCCGGAAGGCTCTTGGGCGAGCCGTGGCCGATCGAGGTCGACCGAGGCCTGTTCGAGCGGGCGCCCACCTCCGCCAACTGACTCGCAGAGCCAGTTTCCGCTAACTCCAGGGATATGGCGAGTTGCTCAGCGGGTGCAGCCTGCCGGTGGCGTACCGAGAGTACCGGAACGGCTCGAGCAGGGCCTGTGTCTCGCCGACAAGTTCCTTCGCCACGAGGGCGCCCACGCCGATCATCTTGAACCCGTGGTTCGAGTCGGCGACCACGTAGACGTTCTCGCAGAAGGTGTCGAACACCGGGAAGCTGTCGGGGGTGAAGGCGCCGATGCCGCCCGAGGGTGCGCTGCTCATGAGGCTGGCCTTGCCATCGAAGCGCTCCTGGCAGTGCGAAAGGGCCGACGCCCACACTGCTCGGAAGTCCTTGCCGACGACGAAGTCGGGGCTGGCCGGACCGTACGGATCGATGGCGACGTCGCGCCAGGGGCGCTCCACCGGGTAGGGCATGTAGCCGCCCTGCACGCCGCCGAAGTTGAAGTCGGGCTTGTAGTAGACGCCCCACTTGCCGTCGACGAGAAGGTTGCCCTTCTCGTCGTAGAGCGGCGCATCAGCGTCGACGTGGACGACCGGGGGCATCGTGCCCTCGTTGTCCACGAGGTAGCCGGGGTCAACGTCAAGGGTGCCCTCCTGGAGGGCCCAGAACTTCCAGGTCGGCTGGGTGATGACCTCGCCGTCCACCAGGATGTCGGTGTTCTCGGGCAGGTCCAGCATCTCCCAGAGCTTCGGCACCCAGGGACCGGCGGCGGCGACCACCTGTTCAACGGTGATTACGTCACCCCGGTTCGTGACCACGTGGGTGACTGCCCCACCGTTCACGGCCAATTCGGTGACGAGGATGTCGGTGACCACCCTGACGCCCTCCGCCTCGGCCTTGGCCAAGAGGGCGTTGACCGTCGCCATGTTGTGGGCGTAGCCGCCCTTCTTCTCGTGCAGCACACTCGTGACGCCGGTGCAGCGCCAGTCGTCGAAGATGCCCTTCATGTAGTTATGGGTCTCCTGCTCGCCCTCGACGAAGACCGACTCGTAGCCGATGGCCTCCTGCTGGGCGGCGATCGTCGCCACGTCGGAACGCATCTCCTCGTAGGAGATCTGCAGGTAGCCGACCGGGTGGTACTCGAACGCCTCGGGATCCGTCTCCCATACCTGGACCGAGTGGGCCATCAGTTCGCGCATGGCGGGCTGGAAGTAGTTGTTGCGAACCACACCGCAGGCGATGCCCGAGGGTCCGGCACCTGCGTGCGACTTCTCGAGGACAAGGATGTCGCTGCCGTCGCCCGTACCGCTGGCCTTGAGTTCGCGGGCCAGGTGCCATGCGGTCGACAGGCCGTGGATTCCGGCACCGATGATGCAGTATCGGATCGACTCGGGAACTTGCGAGGCATTCACGAACGAGGCTCCCTGCTTGAAGGTTCAGGTGGGACGCCCCGCCGACACAGTGGCTGGCGGGACAGGTAATGGTTGGCTTCAGCGGTCCCTTTGGACCGGGGTCAGTGGGCCGGGGGCTCCCAGCCCTCAAGCACCGGCGGCGTGTAGTTGTCGCCGACCGACCTCGAGTCGGCGACCCAGGGACCCAACTCAACTTGGTGGAACTTACAGTGCTTCTCCTTGAGCTGGATGCCGTAGGAGTTGCCCGAGACGAGGTGCTTCATCAGCACCTTGCGTGCGAACTCGTCCTCTCGGCCCTCCGGGATGTCGAAGTAGATCTTGAGGAACGAATTCGAATTGCGGTCGAACACGGCCGGCGTGTCGTCCTCCTCGAGGAGGCGAATGTCCTCAAGCCAGTTCAGGTCCCTGCCCGGGGTCAGCTCGAGGAGGTCGAGATCCTCGACCAGGGACCTGTCCTCCTGATACTCGAACCGCCTGCCGGCAAGTTCCTCGGCGTCGATGGCGACTGACTTCTGTGCCATGGCTGTCTCCTAGTTCCCGGTTTGGGCTATGCCCTTGGCCAACATGTCCTTCATCTCCTGCAGCGCCCGCTCCTCGCTGACGCCCGGGATATAGGTGGTACCGGCCAGCGGAACCTTGGCCATGGCGGAGGCCTCGTGGGTGAGTGCCGCCAGGTCCTCGGGCTCCAGGCTGTGGATGTTGGTCTTGCCGCAGGCACGAGCCAGCAACTGGACCTCCATCGTGAGGGTGTGCAGGAAGTTGTAGACGCGAAGGGCAGCCTCCTCGACATCGAGGCGCTTGCGCAGTTCGACATCCTGGGTGGCGACACCCACAGGACAACGACCGGTGTGGCAGTGGTAGCACTCACCGGCCGGTACGCCGATCGTGCCCTCGTAGTCGGTGACGCCCTCGATGTGCTTGTTGCAGTTGAGGGCCATCAGGGCGGAGGTGCCGAGCGCCACGGCCTTGGCGCCCAACGCCAGGCACTTGGCGACGTCTCCACCGTTGCGAATGCCACCGGCGACGACTAGGTCGACCTCGTCGGCCAGGCCCACGTCCTCGAGCGCCCGACGGGCTTCCGGGATGGCAGCCATCAGCGGGATGCCCGTCTCCTCTGTGGCGAGGTGCGGGCCCGCACCGGTCCCACCCTCGGCCCCATCCAGGTAAATGGAATCGGGGCCGCACTTGGCGGCCATGCGCACGTCGTCGTAGACCCGCGACGATCCCAGCTTGAGCTGGATCGGGATCTGGTAACTGGTGGCCTCGCGGATCTCCTGGATCTTGAGCGACAGGTCGTCGGGACCGATCCAGTCGGGGTGGCGGGCCGGGGAGCGCTGGTCGATGCCGGCGGGCAGCGAGCGCATCTCGGCCACCTGCTCGGTGACCTTCTGGCCCATGAGGTGACCTCCGAGGCCGACCTTGCAGCCCTGGCCGATGAAGAACTCGACGGCATCGGCCAGCATCAGGTGGTGCGGGTTGAAGCCGTAACGGCTCTGGATCACCTGGTAGAACCACTTGGTCGAGAGGTCGCGCTCCGGCGGAATCATGCCGCCCTCACCCGAGCACGTGGCCGTGCCGGCCATCGAGGCACCCTTGGCGAGTGCCATCTTGGCCTCGATCGAGAGTGCACCGAAACTCATGCCGGTGATGTACACGGGGATGTCAAGCTCAAGGGGGTTGGCGGCGAAGCGGCCGCCGATAACCGTCTTGGTCTCGCACTTCTCGCGGTAGCCCTCGATCACGAATCGGGTCAGCGTGCCAGGCAGGAATACCAGTTCGTCCCAGTGCGGGATCTTCTTGAAGATCGAGAATCCCCGCATGCGATAGCGGCCGAGTTCGGCCTTCACGTGGATGTCGTTGATGACCTCCGGCGTGAAGATCTTGCTCTTGCCGATCACGTCGGTCGGGCGGTTGGTGTCGATCTGGACGTCGACGCCCTTGATGTCGTTGGCTTCTGGCATTGTTGCTATCTCCTAGAGGACGAGCTTGCGCTCGGAGGGCTCCAGCGCGTCGTAGTTGTGAAGCACCTTGCCGCACTCGAACTTCTTGAGGTCAGGCGGTGTCCCGAGTCCGTAGATCTCGAACTTGCGGTTGATGAACTCGTGGTCAGCCTCGTCCATCTCGCCGGGTACGCAGTCCACGCCGAGCGAGGCAATGTTGCCGCCGACGTAGATGGTGCCGTCGTACATGGAGTCGCCCAGGCCGTCGTTGGCATCGCCGCAGATGATCTGGCGGCCACGCTGCATCATGAACCCGGTGTTGATGCCGGCACTGCCGAGGGCGATGATCGTGCCGCCCTTCTGGTCGATGCCGGTACGGGCGCCGACGTTGCCCTTGATGACCAGGTCACCACCGCGCAGGCCGGCACCTGTCAGGGATCCGGCGGGGCCTTCGACGACCACGGTGCCGGACATCATGTTCTCGGCCAGCGCCCAACCGACCCTGCCGTTGATCTGAACCTCGGGACCGTCGATCAGGCCGCAGGCGTACCAGCCGGGACTTCCCTCGAAGGTGATGCGGCAGCGCTTGAGGATGCCGACACCCAGCGAGTGCTTGGATCCGGGGTTGACGATCGTGACGTCGTTGACGCCCTCGTCGTACACGATGCGTTTGAGTTCGAGGTTGATCTTGCGCGTTGTCAGGTCGGTGGCGTCAATGACAGCCCGGTCGCCGTCGATCTCGGCCGTCATCGGCGGCTCGGGATCCGGCTCGACGAGCCCCCGGGCGTCGTAGACGACGCCGCTCTTGGTCAGACCTGCCACGTGAGTACCTCCCGCTCGAAGGGATCCCTGGTGTCGACCTCGCGGCCGACCAGGGCACGGATGGCGATCTCCTCGGAGGCCATGGCCACCAGGTCGTCGCTCTCGAACAGCACCAGTGGCTTGGCCGCCATCTCATCCTTGGCGATTCCGAGTGCGTTGCTGGTGGCAACCAGGTAGGTGAAGACTCCGTCGAAGTCGTCGAGGCTGTATTTCATGGCAGTGTTGAGGTCCATGCCGCCCTCGAGCTTCTCGGCGAGGTACACGGCGATGATCTCAGAGTCGCACTCGGACTGGAACCTGTGGCCGGAACGCTCAAGGCGGCGTCGCCACTGGTGGTAGTTGGTGAGCTGGCCATTGTGGACGACCGCCACGTCGGCGAAGGGGTACGCCCAGTAGGGGTGAGCGCTGGCCAGGTCGACGTCGGACTCGGTCGCCATGCGCACATGGCCGATGCCGTGGGTACCGCGAATGCCCGCCAGGCTGTACTGCTCCTGCACCGTGGTGGCGTCGCCGAGGTCCTTGACGATCTCGAGGGAGTTCCCGAGCGAGAGCACCTTGCACCCTGGAATGTCCTCGAGGTAGTCGGCCAGCGGCTTGAGGTCGCCGTCATAGCGGACCGTGGCTCGGAAGGCGTAGCCGGTGTCACTGTGGACCGTCGCCAGGTCGGCGCCGATCTTGGCGAGCCGTGATTCAACCTCGGCCCGGCCTCGCTCCAACCGTTCGTCGATGCCGAATCCGCCGTACTCCTTCGGCTCAGCGAGCATGAACCGGATTGTCACGAGGTCGTCGGGCTCGCTGTAAAGGGCGTAACCGGTCGAGTCGGGACCGCGGTGTTTCATGGACTGGAGCATCTTGGTGATCTCCACGCCCAAGTCCGAGGGCCCATCACGATGAATGATGCCAGCGATGCCACACATGTTTGGTTTCTCCTGATGGTCGGCCGGAGTTGATCCGGTGGCCGGGTGCGCCTACGGGAGGATGTCGAGGTACTCGGCGACGTCCCAGTCGGTCACGGTGTGCATGAAGCGCTCCCACTCATCGCGCTTGTAGTGCTCGAAGACCTTGAACATCTCATTGGGAAGAGCGCTCTTGATAACCTCATCGGCCCTCAGAGCCTCCAGGGCCTCGCCAAGGTTCATCGGAATCTTCTTGACTTCCTTGCCTTCTTCCATGGCCTCGTAGATGTTGCGCTCCTCTGGCGGGCCAGGATCCAGGTTGCGATCCAGCCCGTCCTCCATGGCCTTGAGGAGACCCGCGAAGGAGAGGTAGGGATTAACCGCCGAGTCCACGGACCGGTACTCGAAGCGGCCCGGGGCGCTGATGCGCAGGGCGGTGGTGCGGTTCTGGAATCCCCAGTCGGCGAAGACTGGTGCCCAGAAACCGGTGTCCCAGAGTCGTCGGTACGAGTTGACGGTTGGTGACCCCAGGCAGGTCAGCGCATTGAGGTGCTCCATGATCCCGCCGATGGCCTGCATCCCGATCGCTCCGGGGATCTGGGGGTTGTCGCCCTCGGGCATGAACTTGTTCTCGCCACCCTCGTCGGGTTCGCCGGTCCACAGGGAGATGTTGTGGTGACAGCCATTGGCCGACACACCCATGAACGGCTTCGGCATGAAGCAGGGGAAGGCACCGAGTTCTCGTCCGACCTGCTTGCAGATCTGACGGTAGGTGGTGAGCCGGTCGGCGGTGAGTTCGGCCCGGTCGAAGTTGAAGTTCAACTCGAGTTGGCCGGGAGCGTCCTCGTGGTCGCCCTGGATCATGTCGAGGCCCATAGCCTCGCTGTACTCGACCACCCTGTGGATGAGTGGCTGCAACTCGGCGAACTGGTCGATGTGGTAGCAGTTCGGCTTGGTCAGGCCCTCGACAGTGGGCTTGCCGTCAGCGTCGGCCTTGAGCCACATCATCTCAGGCTCGGTGCCGGCCCGCAGGTGCAGGTCGAACTTCTTCTCGAACTCGGTGTGGATTCGCTTGAGGTTGCCGCGGCAGTCCGAGGTGAGGAACATCCCCCCGTCCACCTCCTCCTCGCGTCCACGGAAGAGGGTGCAGAAGACTCGGGCGGTCTTGGGGTCCCAGGGGAGCTTGCAGAAGGTCTCGGTCTCGGCGACGCCGACCAGCTCGCGCGACTCGGGGCCGTAGCCGATGTACTGGCCATGCCGGTCGACGAAGAGGTTGGCCGTGGAGCCGTAGACGAGTTGGAAGCCCTTGTTGGCGATCGTGCCGAAGTGCTTGGCCGGGATGCCCTTGCCCATGATCCGTCCGGTGACGGAGACGAACTGGCAGTAGAGGTACTGGATGCCTTCGGCCTCGATCTGCCGCTGGATCTCGGTGACCTGGTCCTGGCGCCCTTCAGCTTCGATGAATCGTTCGATATCGGTAGCCATGTCTCCCCCTGGCTCGTGGATGGTTCCGATCTAAGTGAAGACGGCGAACCCGCCTTCACTCAGATATCATATACATCAACTACACACACTGCCAGTGAAAATTTGACCCAGACGTTGGACCACCCGGTACAGGGACGAATTCCGGTATCTCCGCTGGTCAACGATCATTTCGGGTGACAGAATCGGAACATTCGACAGCACGAGCCGTGAGAGGCCTACGCTAATGAGCAGCGTGACGACTACTGACACCGAACCCCGACTGCTGCTCCCCGGCCTGGCCGACATCGCCCCGGGCACCGAGCGCTACCGCGTCAAGGGCGGTGCCGTCACCGCCCTCCTGCTCGAGCCCGGCGACGAGATCCAGGTGGTCGACCCCGAGGGCTGCCAACCCGTCGAGGTCGCCGCCTTCGACCACTCCGGTGCCAGCCACACCGGACTCCTCGGCGTCGAGCGCGGTGCTCCCGCCGCCGGCATCGCCGACATCCTCGCCGACGGCCGGGAGCACGGTCGACAGGACGCCAAACGCGTCGCCGACGCCCTCGCCGCCCAGGACATCGACCTGGGCACTGCCGAGGCGATCCACCTCTTCGCACCCGACTCCCCCGCCGGCGAGACCACCAGCCTCACGGCACAGGCCCCCATCGTCTGCGTGGTCGGCGTGCCCGGCTCCCGAATGCTCCCCCACGAGCAGAATCCGCCCACCGACGTGATCGTCTGGATCTACCGGGCCCGGCTGCCCGAACCCGGCAGGGAGGTCCTCCCCGACCCGCTGGCCGACCAGAACCAGGACATCCGGATCCCCAAGGCCACCGCAGTCACCTACCAGGTGGCCGCCGGCGAGTTCATCCAGGTCATCGACGTCGAGGGCCGCGAATGCTCCGACTTGCAGGTCTTCACAACCGCAGGCCTCGATGCCGGAGTCGAACAGGCCCTCGATGCCACCATGACCCGCAGCCTCATGGGGTCGAGCTACCCGATGCCGGGCCTGTTCGCCAAGTACTACGCCGCCGACGGCCAACCCCTGGTCGAGATCGTCCAGGACACGGTCGGCCGCCACGACACCTTCAACACGGCCTGCAACCCCAGGTACTACGAGGAGATGGGCTACCCCGGCCACATCAACTGCAGCGACAACTTCAACCGGGTCCTGGCCCCCTTCGGCGTGGCTCCCCGCAAGGGCTGGGAGGCCATCAACTTCTTCTTCAACACCAACCTCGACGACAACAACCAGATCTTCTTCGAAGAACCCTGGTCCCGACCCGGCGACTACGTCCTGCTCCGGGCGCTCACCGACCTGGTGTGCGTCTCATCGGCGTGTCCCTGCGACATCGACGCCGCAAACGGCTGGATCCCAACCGACATCCACGTCCGCGTCTATCCGGCGGAGAACACCTTCAAGAAAGCGACGGCCTTCCGTATGAGCACCGATGCCGAACCCGAGTTGACCAAGGAGACCGGATTCCATGCCCGAACCTCCGAGCTCACCCGAAACTTCACCGAATACGCCGGCTACTGGCTCGCCAACACGTACACGAAGCATGGCGCCCTCGACGAGTACTGGGCCTGCCGGGAGAAGGCCGCCGTCATCGACCTCTCCCCGCTGCGCAAGTACGAGGTGGTAGGCCCCGACGCCGAACTGCTGCTCCAGACCTGCGTCACCCGCAACATCCGCAAGCTGGCGGTCGGACAGGTCGTCTACACCGCCATGTGCTACGACACCGGCGGCATGATCGACGACGGCACCGTGTACCGCCTCGGCCAGGACAACTTCCGGTGGATCGGCGGCTCCGACGCGAGCGGGCTGTGGCTACGCAGGCAGGCCGAGGAACGCGGCTTCCACGCCTTCGTCCGGAACTCCACCGACCAACTCCACAACATCCAGGTACAGGGCCCGCTCAGCCGCGAGATCCTCGGCGAGGTCATCTGGACCCGCCCCGACCAGCCGACCATCGAGGAGTTGGGCTGGTTCCGCCTCACCGTGGCTCGCATCGGCGACGACCAGGGCATTCCCCTGGTGGTGTCGCGCACCGGCTACACGGGCGAACTGGGCTTCGAGGTGTTCTGCCACCCCGACGACGCCCCTGCAGTCTGGGACGCCGTCTTCGAGGCGGGCAGCCCCCGGGGCATGGCCCCGATGGGGCTCGAGGCACTCGACCTGCTCCGGATCGAGGCCGGACTCATCTTCGCCGGCTCCGAGTTCACCGACCAGACCGACCCCTTCGAGGCGGGCATCGGCTTCACCGTGCCGATCAAGACCAAAGAGGACGACTTCGTCGGCCGCGATGCCCTGGTCGAACGCAAGGCCAACCCGCAACGCTCCCTCATCGGATTGGAACTGACCGGGGACGAGGTCGCCGGAAACGGCGACGGGGTCTTCGTGGGCCGCAACCAGGTCGGCGTGGTCACCAGCGGCATGCGGTCGCCGATCCTGCGCAAGAACATCGCCCGGGCCCGCCTCGCCGTCGAATACACCGAACTCGGGACCGAGGTCGAGGTCGGCAAAATGGACGGCCACCAGAAGCGCCTGCCGGCAACCGTTGTTGGCTTCCCGCACTACGACCCGGACAAGGAACGCGTGCGCTCGTAGCCTCCGGGCTTCGACCAACCCCAGGTCAGGCGTCGATCAGGCCCAACTGCTTCTTGCGCTTGTCGGCCCACACCGAGATGATCATGTCTATCGACATGCCGATCGCGGCGACCGACATGCCGGCGATGATGGCCCGGCCGCTGTCGATATTGGGCTGAGCCTCGATCAACTCACGAGCGAGACCAGTCGTCTTGATGAGGCCGCCGATCATGACCATGAAGAGGCCGAACATGATCGTCTGGTTGATTCCCAGCATGATCTCAGGCACCGCCAGCGGCACCTTCACCTTCCACAGGGCCTGGCGCTTGGTGCAACCCGACATGGTCGACGCCTCGACAAGGTGGTGTGGAATGTTACGGATGCCGAAGATCGTGTAGCGGATGGCCGGCACGCCCACGGACAAGACGACGGCGAAGATGACCGCCGTGTCCGAAACGGTGAAGAACATGATGGCCGGGAGCAGGTAGACGAACGACGGGAACGTCTGAAAGCCGTCGAGGAACACCTGGACGACCGAGTTGCGCCGATCCGTCGCCGATGCCCAGATGCCGAACGGCACCCCGATCGAGGCGGCGATGAACACGGCGACCGTGAGCTGGTAGAAGCTGTACATCGCCGGTGCCCAGAAGCCACTGAGGGCGATGAAGGCGAAGAAGGTCGAACACATGATGGCCAGACGACGGCCGTCTACCAGCCAGCCGACCGTGAATAGGAGCAGCACAGCGGCGACCCATGGGACGGTCAGGAACGCGTCGCGGACGGGCAGCAGGACAAACCGCTCGAAGTGGTCCCGGAGCCAGATGGTGCTCTGGTAGAGGTTGATCTCCTGGCTCCTGGAGACGACGGTGCCCGTCGCCCCGGCCATCGGCCCCTTGAACAGCAGGGCGAGGACGATGCCCGTACCCGCCGTCGCCGCCGAAGCGAACAGCGTCGGAAAGCCTCCGACCACCGTTGCGGCCCTTCCGGCCGGAGCCATGGCGGCACCACTGAAGCCCCGCCGCAACGTGTCGAACACGAGGCCGACGACAAGGACGACAAGGACGATCTTGAGTGCATCGACGTCCCGGCTGACCGGACCGTCGATGATGATCCCGATGAGGCCCACTAGTGCAGCACCGACCGCCGATCCGGACGCCAGCGCGCCAGGTAAGCGCTTCCATCCGGCTGACGTGCCATCGCCGCCGGGCATGGCGCCGACGGCGCGACGGAGGAGGTCGAGGCCGAGGAAGGCCACGAGCACCACGACCACCACCTGCAAGATCCCGCCGAGATTGTCACGCACCTCGCCAAGTACCAAGGCACCGACGCCGACGGCTGCAACGACGGCCGCAGCGCCGCCGGCAAGGCCGGGGTACTGCTGCCACGGCGCCACACCCTCGACCCGGGGCGAGTCCGAAACGGTGGTGATCCCCCGCCTGACCGCCTCGACGAGGGCCACGCCGAGCCCGATGATGACGAGTACCTGGACGACCGGCTTGGCGTTCTGGACTACCCCGAGGTTGAGGACGACGTCGAGGCTGACTCCGAGTGCCAGGGCCCCCGAGGCGCCGAGCAGGTAGGGATGGCGAACGACGAACGACCCATCGTAAGTGGCGTCGGAAGAAGAGACGGTGGCGACGATGGCGCCGAAGACCCGCTGCAGAACCAGCAGGATGCCGGCGAGGATCAAGACGACCAACGCTGACTGCATGACCCCGAGGCGGTTCTCGCCCAACAGGAACAGCAGGCCGGTCACGGCGACGGCACCGCCGCCGCCGTAAATCGCCCGGGTCTGGTCGTCGAGGCCCTCCATGCGCAACGCTGACCGCCGGCAGAAGTCGACCACCAGTCCGATCACCAGCAAGGCGACGATCAGGACCAGGGCATTGTCGAGTCCCTCGCCGGCGAGGGTCTTCACCGGCAGGATGATCTTGTCGTCAAGGTGCCACTTGAGCCAGTCAATCCAGTCGTAGATCGTCCAGATGAGGGCGTTGTCGACGAACCAGTCAGTGGCCTGACGGACGTGGTTCTGCATCCAGCCCCTCGGGATCCGCTGGGCGGCATCCCAATTGTTGGCCATCCAGAGGCCGACGGTGAGGACTGCTGCAGAAGCCAGCAGGTAGGGGTGCTTCTTCGTGAACGAGGCGTCGTTCTGATGACGGACGGGCTGCAGGTTGCCGAGGCCCTGGCTGAGCCGGTCGAGGGTGATGGCCATGACCACGATGGCGATGCCAATCTCCACGCCGGAACCGATATGGAGGCCCGTCACGCGGAAGAGCAGATCCTGGCCGAGGCCGGCGGTGCCCACGAACGAAGCGATGACGACCATGGCGAGGCACTCCATCACCACCTGGTTGATACCCACCAGCATGGCGCTGCGGGCCGCAGGCAACTCGACCTTCCAGAGCATCTGCCGTGGAGTGCAGCCGGACATGACGCCGGCCTCGATGACCTCCTTGGAAATGCCCTGGATGCCCAGAATGGTGAGGCGCGCCATCGGGGGCATGGCGTAGGCGATGGTGGCGATGACGCCAGCCTTGTGCGAGAGGCCGATGAACACGCCGATCGGGATCATGAACGTGAAGTGCGGCATCGCTTGGGTGAGGTTCAGCAACGGGTTGAGGAACTCCTCGACCCGGCGGCGCTTCGCGGCGAACACGCCCAGCACGCCGCCGATGGATGCGGCGATCGGGACGCTGACGAGAACCGCCGAAAGCGTGACCATCGTCTTGTCCCACCGGGTCTCGGAGCCCGCCTTCAGGGGCGGCTCGCCGATGAAGGAGGAGTAGACGATGAACCCGACAGACAACAGGGCCAACCTCCATCCACCCAACTTCCAGCCGGCGATGCCGAAGAATCCGGCGATCACGATCCAGGGGAGGGCCGGGATGTCCCACGGCTCGTAGAAGCCGACGAACGCATACCAGGCGACGCCGAGGGTGATGACCGCCCAGCCGCCACTACGCCTCTTCCAAGCCGTGAAGGCGCCGCCGCCGACCATGCCAGCGAGCAGGACCGCCCAGGGTAGGACACCGAGGTGCAGCCACTCGCGGTCGCCGAGCCAGGGGAAGTCGCCGAACTGGTGGGGGTAGCCGCTAATGAGTAGTCCCTCGGTGATGTCGAGCGGCGCCTCGAGCCATACGGCGATGCGTCGAAGGAGAACCTTGACCTGGAACGACTCCTCAGAGGTCTGGAACAGGACCCAACCGACAGTGGCGATGCCCGTTGTGGCCGCCAGCCACGGAAAGCCGCTCACGCGGTCGCGGATCCACATCACCGCGGTGGCGAGGCCGGCAGCGAGGAAAACCCAGGTCAGGATCCCTGTTTCACGGTGGAGGCCGTCGAAGAGGTCGGCCGACCAGGCCAGCCAGGTCACGGCGGCGAAGGCGGCCAGCCAGCGACCCCGGCGCTCGGTCCGGACCTTCCACGCACAGGCGGCGAGCAGGACGACCGCCAGAATCAACCAGGGCACCGGGGAGAGGTGCCAGTTGACGGCGAAGTCCAGCAACTCCTTCTTGCGGAGGTGGTTGAACCAAACGTTGACCCAGCCGGTGGCCTTGAAGGTACCGATATCACGGCCTGCGAAGTTGAACCAGTCGACGGTCCATGTCCGCGGCACGCTGTAGAGCCACTCGGTGATGCCGGTTTCCTTCTTCTGGTGGAGGCGAAGGTCTCCGAGGCGCCACCAGAGCAGCCAGAGAACGGTGAAGGGTCCAAGGGCCAGCAGGAACTTGGCACGAGTCGACATCCCTTTCGCGGGACCGTCGGCTGAAGCGGCACCGTGTTCCACGGACTGCGTGGACAACGGCATTGAGGTCGCCTCGCTCGTGGAAGAAGTCCCAGTCGTGGGAGCGTCGGACATCGTCGCGGCTCAGTCGTCCACGAATAGAGCTTCGGTCACCTGGCCACCGCTGATGGAACCGACCACCTCGCCGTCCTCGACGACCCGGACCGGACCGGCGGCGTTGAGGACCTGTCGGGCCACGGCGGCGACCTTGGCTTCACCGTCCACCTCGCCCTCGGCGTCCGCAACAACCGGCCCCATGAGGGTTCGGACCCGCAGCAGTTTCGATCGGGGGACGTCCCTGGTGAAGGCGGCCACGTAGTCGGTGGCCGGATCGGTGATGAGGTCCTCGGCGGTGCCGAGCTGCTCGATGAGGCCATCGTGCATGATGGCGATGCGGTCGGCGAGCCGGATGGCCTCGTCGAAGTCGTGGGTGATGAACACGATCGTCTTGTGCAACGTGGACTGGAGTCGAAGGAACTCGTCCTGCATCTCCCGCCGGATCAGCGGGTCGAGGGCGGAAAACGGCTCGTCGAGGAACCAGACGTCCGGCTCGACCGCCAACGACCGGCCGATGCCGACGCGCTGTTGCTGGCCGCCGGAGAGTTCGCGGGGGAAGTAGTCGCCCCGACCCTCGAGGCCAACAAGGTCGATGATCTCAAGGGCTCTGGCGTGCCGGGTCTCCCGGTCGATGCCCTGCACCTCGAGCGGAAACGCCACATTCTCGGCCACCGTGCGGTGGGGGAAGAGGGCAAAGTGCTGGAACACCATGCCCATCTTGTGGCGACGGAGCTCGATCATCTCCGCTTCAGTGGCGACAAGGAGGTCCTGGCCGTCGAAGTCGATTTGACCCGCCGTGGCATCGATGAGCCGCGACATGCAGCGCACCAGGGTGGACTTACCCGAGCCACTGAGGCCCATGAGCACGACGATCTCGCCTTCGTGGACCTCGAGCGAGGCATCACGGACGGCGGGGATGTAGCCGTTCTCCTTGATGGTCGCAAGGTCCGGGTGACCGTCATGGGCGGCGAGGAACTTCTTGGGCTCCGGCCCGTACAACTTCCAGACGTTCCGGCAGATGACCTTCGGGTGGCTCATGTCGTAAGGACCTTCTCGGAGTCTGGGGGTCTGGGGAATTGACACTCGCCGACGGTGCCCGACCCGGGACGAGCAACGGGCCGGTCATAGGGGAGGGTGGGATCCCCCACGACCGACCCGACACTAGGTCACCGGCGTTGCCGGTGCGAACGGTCCACGGAGAGGGGGCGGGGCCTTGCGGCCCCGCCCCCGTCTCACGTGTTGATCTTCAGGTTGCTACAGGATTCAACCGGCAGAGGCGGCTTCGCGCCATCCGGCAACGATGTCGGCATTGTCTTCCATCCA
>Ga0315338_1001021_pt1 | contig 42398 bp, 38 predicted proteins | sample ASW8metaG_FD_204518 | JGI IMG/M metagenome (GOLD analysis project Ga0315338, IMG submission 204518) | Ammonia-oxidizing marine archaeal communities from Monterey Bay, California, United States - ASW #8 | ecosystem: Environmental > Aquatic > Marine > Coastal | place: USA: California | collected... | reverse complement strand
CAATTACAGGATACCAAGAAATACTATCAGACCCTTCTTATAACCAACAATTAATTGCACTAACATATCCACATATCGGTAATGTTGGAACAAACATCGATGATCAGGAGTCACGTAGTATTTTTGCGAATGGGTTAATTGTTCGCGATATCTCAAAACAGCACAGTAGCTGGCGTTCGTCGTCTTCTATAGAGAATTATTTATCTCATCATAAATTAGTTGGCATATCAAATATTGATACAAGAAGACTCACTGTTTTATTAAGAGAAAATGGATCACAAAACGGTTGCATCATGTCAGGGGATATCAATGAACAATTCGCTATCGATAAGGCCAAAGAATTCCCAGGATTAAAGGGTATGGATTTAGCTAAAGAAGTCTCAACAAAAGCTCCATACGTTTGGGATGAGGGTGTATGGGTATTGGAGAATAAAAAGAAAACAAAACTTCTCACACCAAAGTTGAATATTGTTGCTTATGATTTTGGTATTAAAATAAATATACTAAAAATCTTACGCACACATGGTTGCAAAGTGACAGTTGTTCCTGCAGAAACAAGCGCAAATGACGTGATTAGTTTAAATCCTGATGGTGTTTTCTTATCCAATGGACCAGGAGACCCTGAGCCATGTAGTTATGCAATCACCGCTATAAAAGAAATAGTAGGCAAAGGAATCCCAACATTTGGTATTTGTTTAGGGCATCAATTACTTGGGCTCGCATGTGGAGCTAAAACTGTAAAAATGAAGTTTGGGCACCATGGTGCAAACCATCCTGTTATTGATCTTAGCACAGGAAAAGTAATGATCAGCAGCCAGAACCACGGTTTTGCTGTTGAAGAGAAAAGTTTACCACCTACTTTGCGCGCAACACATCGTTCTTTATTTGATGGTACATTACAAGGGATTCATCATGTGAGCCAACCCGCGTTTAGTTTTCAAGGACACCCAGAAGCGAGTCCTGGCCCAAAAGATGTTGAATCTCTCTTCGATTATTTTATCAACCTCATTCATAAAGCAAATAAAAATGCCTAAACGCGATGATCTTAAAAGTATTTTAGTGATTGGTGCAGGTCCAATTATCATCGGGCAGGCGTGTGAATTTGATTATTCTGGCGTGCAAGCATGCAAAGCATTAAAAGATACAGGATTCAGGGTGATTTTGGTTAACTCAAATCCAGCGACAATCATGACGGACCCAGAGGTTGCTGATGCTATTTATATAGAACCAATTAACTGGACTACTGTTGCTAAAATTATTGAAGAAGAAAAACCTAATGCAATTTTACCTACAATGGGCGGGCAGACTGGATTAAATTGCGCACTTGACCTAAGGCGTAATGGCGTATTAGAGAAACACAATGTAGAAATGATCGGGGCTTCGCCAGAATCTATCGATATGGCAGAAGATCGTGAGCTATTTAAAAAAGCAATGTCAGAAATAGGATTACAATCTGCACGATCATTTTTAGCACATTCTCTAGACGAAGCTGTGAAACTGCAGCAAAAAATTGGCTATCCGACAATTATTCGACCATCTTTCACGCTAGGTGGAAGTGGAGGAGGAATTGCAACTAATGAAAGTGAATTTTTAGAAATAGTAACACATGGTCTTGAGATATCACCCACAAGCGAGGTATTGCTTGAAGAATCATTACTTGGGTGGAAGGAATATGAAATGGAAGTTGTACGGGATTGTAAAGATAATTGCATTATTGTTTGCTCTATTGAAAACCTTGATCCAATGGGAATTCATACGGGTGACTCCATTACAGTTGCTCCTGCACAAACATTAACCGACAAAGAATATCAAATCATGAGAAATGCATCGATTGAAGTGTTACGTAAAATCGGCGTAGACACTGGCGGATCGAATGTGCAATTTGCTGTTAATCCTGATGATGGGCGGTTAATAATAATTGAGATGAATCCAAGAGTTTCTAGATCATCAGCGTTAGCATCAAAAGCAACCGGCTTTCCAATAGCGAAAATTGCTGCAAAACTTGCTGTAGGTTTTACGTTAGATGAGCTACAAAATGATATTACCGGTGGGCTTACTCCAGCATCATTTGAACCTACTATTGATTATGTTGTTACAAAAGTACCTAGGTTTACATTTGAAAAATTTCCAAAAGCTAATGACAGATTAACTACGCAAATGAAATCTGTTGGTGAAGCTATGGCTATTGGAAGAACTTTTCAGGAGTCTATACAGAAAGCATTACGGAGCTTAGAGATTTCAAGTTATGGTTTTGAAACAATTTTGGAACCAAAAAATAAAAATAACCATGATATTTTAAATAAAGAACTAAAAGAAGCTGGACCAAGAAGGCTTTGGTATATAGCAGATGCCTTTAGGTTTGGAATGCATATCAATGAAGTTAATCAACTTACAGGAGTTGATCAATGGTTTCTTTCTGAGATACAAGATATTGTTAATACAGAGAAAGACATTCAAACACAAAAATTAACATCTTTAAATAAAGAGTCATTATTTTTATATAAGCAAAAAGGTTTTTCAGATAAAAGACTTTCTATTTTAATGAACACAAATGAACAAGCTGTCAGGCGTTATAGATATTCTTTGAATATCCATCCAGTCTATAAACATGTTGATACATGTGCTGCAGAATTTTCTACATCAACAGCTTACTTGTATTCAACTTATGAAGAATACTGTGAGGCAAACCCAACAAAGAATAAAAAAATAATTGTATTAGGGGGAGGGCCAAATAGAATTGGTCAAGGCATTGAATTTGATTATTGTTGCGTACATGCTGCACTTGCCGCCAAAGAAGAAGGGTTTGAATCTATAATGGTAAATTGTAACCCTGAAACAGTCTCCACAGATTACGATACTTCCGATAGACTTTATTTTGAGCCTTTAACTTTAGAAGATGTGCTTGAAATAGTTCGATTAGAAAATCCATATGGAGTGATTGTTCAGTATGGTGGGCAAACACCTCTTAAACTTGCAAACGAACTAGAAGAAGAGGGCGTTCCAATCATAGGAACAAGCCCAGATTCTATAGATTTAGCTGAAGATCGTGAGCGCTTTCAAGCTTTACTACAAGAATTAGAATTATTGCAGCCACCTAATGCAATTGTGCGCGAACTACAAGAAGCTAGGCAACTCGCAGATAATATTGGATATCCTCTGATAGTTAGGCCGTCTTATGTGTTGGGAGGGCGTGCAATGGAAGTAGTATTCAATCAAGATGAGCTGCTGCAGTATTTAGAAGAGGCTGTTAACGCATCTGATGATTCACCTGTATTATTAGATAAGTTTTTAGACGACGCCATAGAGGTAGATGTCGATGTTATTTGTGATGGTCAGAATGTTCTTGTAGGAGGCATTATGCAACATATCGAACAAGCAGGAGTGCATTCTGGAGATTCAGCTTGCTCTTTGCCAGCATATTCTATAAATAAAGAAATTGAAGAACAAATAAGGGAAAATGCAGGGAAACTAGCACGAAGATTAAATGTTATAGGTCTTATGAACGCTCAATTAGCTGTGAAAAATAACAAAATATATGTTTTAGAGGTCAACCCACGTGCATCTAGGACAGTACCTTTTGTTTCAAAATCGACAGGCAAGCCATTAGCTAAAATTGCTGCGAAATGCATGCTAGGAAAATCCTTAGTGGAACAAAAACAAACACAAGAGGCAAAACTTAATTACTTTTCTGTCAAGGAAGCTGTTTTTCCTTTTGTAAAATTTCCTGGCGTTGATCCAATTCTCGGCCCAGAAATGAAATCTACTGGAGAAGTTATGGGGGTGGGCTTCAGTTTTGGTGAAGCTTTTGCAAAAGCGCAACTTGCTGCCGGTATAACTATTCCCACTGAAGGGACTGTATTAATTAGCGTCAGAGATGAAGATAAGAAGTCTATGGTATCTGTCGCCTCTGAACTCATAAGTCTTGGTTTTAGTATCGTTGCAACAGCGGGAACACATACAGCATTACAAGAGAGCAATATAAAGTCTCAAAGAGTTAACAAAGTTGCACAGGGGTCACCGCATATAGTTGACATGATTAAGAATAACGAAGTTAGTCTTATAGTTAATACAACTCAAGACAAAAAAGCAATTGTAGATTCTGCTCTTATTAGAAGAGAAGCTTTACAACAAAAAGTTTGTTACACAACAACCTTAACTGGAGCAAAAGCACTTATTGAGGCCATGCGGTGCGGACCATTAGACGCAGTGCGCAGCTTATCGTTAATACAATCAGAATATGTTAGTTAGAAAAAATTAGATGAACAAAATACCTATAACAGTTAGTGGAGAGAAAAAGCTAAGAAAGGAGCTTAAGCGTTTAATAACAAAAGAACGTCCAGAGATTATAGAATCAATAGCAACAGCAAGAGAACATGGAGATTTGAAAGAAAACGCAGAGTACCATGCTGCAAGAGAGCGCCAAAGTTTTATTGAGGGAAGGATAAAAGATATTGAAAGCACTTTATCTGATGCTGAGGTTATTGATCTTGCAAATATTAACGCTAATGGAAAAGTAATTTTTGGTTCAACTGTCAGTATTTGTGATGCTGAAACTGAAAATGAAATTTCATATAAAATTGTTGGTGATGATGAAGCAAATATAAAACAAAATTTAATTTCATATACTTCTCCAATAGCAAAAGCACTCATAGGAAAAGAAAGCGGTGATGTTGTTATTGTCAAGGCGCCTGCAGGAGATAGGGAATTTGAGATTGTTGATATAAAATATTTGCAAGATTAACTATGCCTAGGCTCAATAAACGTTGGTTGCATGCCCACAAGAGAGATCAATTTTTTAATCTTGCTGCTCAAGAAGGTATGCGTTCAAGATCAGTTTACAAGCTTAGTGAGATCGACCAGAAATTTAATTTATTAGTTCCCGGTATGAAAGTTTTAGATCTCGGCTCATCGCCAGGCGGATGGAGCCAGTATGCCGCTTCAAAATTAGGCAAGAGCGGGAAGGTTTTTGCTGTAGATATGCAAGATATGAAACCAATCAAGAATGTGCATTTTTTACAAGGAAATGTCACAGATAATGCGATATATAGGAAGATTCAGGAAGAAATGCCAAAAATTGACCTTGTATTATCTGATATGGCCCCCAATATTAGTGGTATACCATCTGTAGATCAGCCGAAAAGCATATTTTTAGTTGAATTAGCTATAGATTTAGCAGCTAATATTCTTGTGCAATCTGGGTCAATGTTAGTTAAAATTTTTCATGGAGACGGTTTTGAGGAAACAGTGGCAAGAGCAAAATTGATTTTTAATAAGGTGAGAATTTTTAAACCTAAAGCATCAAAAGCGTCAAGCAAAGAAGTTTATATTTTAGCAGCAAGTTTAAAAGGAATTAATATAAATGAGTGATTTAATAAAAAATTTAATTTTATGGGCAGTAATTGCAGCTGTTCTAATGTCCGTGTTCAATAACTTTTCACCACAAAGACAGGTTTCAAAATCGCTTTCTTATTCAGAATTTATACAAAGCGTAAAAAAGGGAGAAATTAGCTCAGTAAGCATTGCTTCTGATAATCGAACTATTAACGGTGTGTATAAAGAAGGTGGTAATTTTAAAACTTTTGGTTTGAATGACCAAAAAATGGTAGATGATTTACTTGCAAATAATGTAGAAATAATCACAGAGCCTAAAGAAGAGCAATCATTTTTTAAAGAGATCTTAATACATTGGTTTCCTATGTTACTGCTTATCGGTGTTTGGATATTTTTTATGCGCCAAATGCAGGGTGGCGGAGGCGGAAGAGGCGCCATGTCATTTGGAAAAAGTAAAGCGCGTTTAATGGGTGAAGATGAAGTTAAAGTCACATTTGATGATGTTGCAGGAGTTGATGAAGCAAAAGATGAAGTTCAAGAACTTGTAGAATTTTTACGTGAGCCACGTAAGTTTCAAAAGCTAGGCGGAAAGATACCGCACGGGGTGCTGATGGTTGGTTCACCAGGTACGGGTAAAACACTTTTAGCAAGAGCTATTGCAGGGGAAGCGAAAGTACCTTTTTTTACAATATCTGGATCAGACTTTGTGGAGATGTTTGTAGGAGTGGGGGCTTCACGTGTTCGTGACATGTTTACTCAAGCACAAAAACATAGCCCTTGTATTATTTTTATTGATGAAATAGATGCGGTTGGCAGGCATAGAGGAGCAGGCTTAGGAGGTGGGCATGACGAGAGAGAGCAAACTTTAAACCAACTGTTAGTAGAAATGGATGGTTTTAAAGGTCATGCGGGTATTATAGTTATTGCAGCAACAAATAGACCTGATGTTTTAGATCCTGCATTACTTCGTCCTGGTCGCTTTGATCGCCAGGTGGTTGTCCCACTGCCAGACATCCGTGGCCGCGAACAAATACTAAAAATACATATGCGACGAGTCCCTGTAGCTGCGAATGTTAAACCAAGTGTTATTGCTAGAGGTACACCTGGGTTCTCAGGCGCAGATCTTGAAAATCTAGTAAATGAAGCAGCATTATTTGCAGCACGTCTAGATAAGCGCAAAGTTACTATGGAAGACTTTGAGCAAGCAAAAGATAAAATTATGATGGGAACTGAACGTAAGTCAATGGTAATGAGCGAAGATGACAAGCGTCTAACAGCTTACCACGAGTCTGGACACGCAATAATTGGAAGAGTAGTTCCTGAGCATGACCCTGTACATAAAGTGACAATCATCCCACGCGGGAGAGCGCTTGGTGTAACGATGTTCCTTCCTGAAGAAGATAGATACAGTAATAGCAGACAGAGATTGGAGAGCATGATATGCACTTTATATGGTGGGCGCATTGCAGAAGAACTTATTTTTGGCACAGACAAGGTAACTACAGGGGCGCAAAATGATATAGAACGTGCAACAGAATTAGCACGCAATATGGTAACGAAATGGGGGCTTTCAGAAGAATTAGGACCTTTAGCTTACAGCGAAGAAGATGGGGAAGTTTTTTTAGGCCATTCGGTTACTAGACATAAAACAATGGCTGACGATACAGCAAAGTCAATTGATTCTGAAGTCAGATCCATTGCGGAAAGAAATTATAAAATGGCACGAAAAATTCTTGAAGAGAATATTGATAAAGTTCATCTAATGGCTGATGCTCTTATTAAGTATGAGACTATCGATAGAAAACAAATCGATGATATTATGAATGGAAAGAAGCCAAGGCCACCAGAACACTGGGATGATGAAGATCCAGATTCAACTTCACCCGAAGAGAGTAAAACAAAAGCTGATAGCAAAATTGGTGGACCAGCAAGCTCTCATTAAAAAGCGCGGATGAAAAATCAACAAAAGAATGAAAATGTTTCAAGCTTGAGCTTGGAGTATTGTCAATTGCAGCCTGTATGAAAAAAAAATTATTTGGCACCGATGGAATAAGAGGAAGAGTCGGCGAACCCCCAATGACGCCAGATTTTATTTTAAAGCTCGGACGTGCCGCTGGAGAGGCTTTAATTGAGACCACAAAGAACAATAAAATAATTATTGGTAAAGATACCAGAATTTCTGGTTATATGTTTGAATCTGCATTAGAAGCAGGGTTATCTGCTGCCGGTGCGGAGACTTATTTGCTAGGTCCAATGCCAACACCAGCAATTGCATATTTAACAAGAACGTTGCGTGCAGCTGCGGGGATAGTCATAAGCGCATCACATAATCCTTATCATGATAATGGAATAAAATTTTTTTCCTCAGAAGGAAAAAAATTACCACCAAGCCTAGAAGAATTAATAGAACAAAAGCTTGAAATATCACAATTTAATGCAATTGAACTTTATGTTGGGAAGGCCCACCGTGTAGACGACGCTGCCGGGCGCTATATAGAATATTGCAAGAGCACAATACCAGGAAAAACACGTTTAGTAGGCTTAAAGTTAGTTATCGATTGTGCAAATGGCTCGACTTATAGTATAGCACCTAGGGTTTTTTCAGAATTAGGCGCAGATGTTGTTGCAATATGTAATGCGCCTAATGGTATTAATATAAACGAAAAGTGTGGAACAACTGATACTACTTTATTAGCAGAAACTGTAATAAAAGAAAAAGCTGACTTAGGTATCGCTATAGATGGAGATGGAGATAGGTTAATTATGATAGATGATCAAGGGAATGTTGTTGATGGGGATGAACTTTTATATGTACTTGCCAGTGGGTATCAAGAAATCAACTTATTAAATGGCGGTGTAGTAGGAACTGAAATGAGCAACCTTGGATTGGAAAGAGCGTTTAGTAAGAGAGATATCGATTTTAAAAGAACCAAAGTTGGAGATAAATATATTCACGAGTTACTCCAAAAACTCGGATGGCGTCTTGGCGGTGAACCTTCGGGACATATATTATGTCTTGACCGTGCTACAACTGGAGATGCTATAGTAGTTGCGTTGCAAGTCTTGTCAGAAATTTTGCGGACTGAAAAAAACTTATGTGAACTAAAAGACCCTATAAAAAAACTCCCACAGATTATAATTAATGTCCCCTTGCATTTAGAAAACAATATACTTAAGAGCCAAAAAGTACAGCAGGCAGTGAGAGATGCTGAAAATATCTTATCTGAGCGTGGCCGTGTTCTTTTACGTAACTCAGGGACAGAACCTATTGTTAGAGTAATGGTTGAAGGAGAAGATTCTACTCAAGTAAAAGAATTAGCAGATATGCTTGCTACAGCTGTGAAAGAACTCTCTCAACAACAACTGCATTGAATTTATATTTCTGAAAAATTTAACAATGAGAAAACCAACAGTAGCAGGTAACTGGAAAATGAACGGTGATTTAGAAAACACCAAATGCCTTGTTGCAGCAATATTAAAAGGACTAGAAAAAATAGAGAATACAGAAGTTATTATTTTTCCACCCTACGTTTATTTAGACTCTGTAGGGCAACAAATTAGAAATGTAAAAATTTCCTATCACAGTCAATTATTATGCGGTGTCCAGGATATTTGTGAAAATGACAACGGGGCTTTCACAGGTGAGATTTCAACTACAATGCTTAAAGATTTTTATTGCACACATATTATTATTGGGCACTCTGAAAGAAGACATATATACAAAGAAAATAATGAGCTATGCGCAAAAAAATTCTTGATATCAGCAAACGAAGGTTATGTTCCGATACTATGCTTGGGGGAGACCTTAGAAGAAAGAAATAATGACCAAACACAAGAAGTAATTGCAGCACAACTAGAAGCAGTTATTGCTACAGCTGGAATTGAAAGCTTTCAAAACTCAATAATTGCTTACGAGCCTGTTTGGGCGATAGGGACTGGACAAACTGCCTCACCTGAGCAAGCACAAAATGTACATGAATATATAAGAACTGTTATAACTAAATATTCACAAGATTGTGCAAATGATATTAGAATACTATATGGTGGAAGTGTTAATGCTAAAAATGCAAAAAGTATTTTTTCAATGCCTGATATAGATGGAGGGTTAATAGGTGGCGCATCTCTTAATGAAAAAGATTTCTTAACGATATGTGAATCAATATAGACTATGGTTTATACAAGTTTATTTATAACAGCAGTAGTTCTTGCCATTCTTATTGTGGGTTTAATTTTGATGCAACAAGGCAAAGGTGCTGATGCTGGCGCAGCATTTGGAGCAGGTGTATCAGGAACAGTCTTCGGCGCACGTGGAGCCACATCTTTTTTAGCAAAGCTAACAGCTTTTTTTGTCGCATTATTTTTTTCAGTTTGCTTAAGTTTGGCTTATGTTGCAAAAAAAGTTACAGGGCCGGAGGACAGTATTGTAGAAAAATCATCAGGCGCTGTAGAAAAAATAGAAGAACTTACCCCTGAATTGGATCCAACTTCAGATATTCCTGAATAAAATTTTTCAATATATCTATACTATAAACCTATCAGTGCCGATGTGGTGGAATTGGTAGACACGCTGTCTTGAGGGGGCAGTGGCGAAAGCTATGCCGGTTCGATTCCGGCCATCGGCACCACATAAATTTTTCCCTTACATATTTCTTAATCTACACGTAAAATCAATTGTATTAAATCGATTGTATTGATAACAGGAAACATTATGTTAGAAAATTACTTACCAATATTGATCTTTTTGCTAATGGCATCATTTATTGGCATGGGAGCTATTCTACTTGGTAGACTTTTGTCTACAAATAAACCATCAAAAGCAAAAATGTCTGCATACGAATGTGGATTTGAAGCTTTTGGAGATGCGCATATGAAATTTGATATACGTTATTACTTGGTTGCAATTTTATTTATTATTTTTGACCTTGAGATTGCTTTTTTATTTCCTTGGGCGATAACACTAAGTACCACTGGTTTGTATGGGCTTATATCCATGGGATTCTTTTTATTAATTCTTACCATCGGCTTTATTTATGAATGGAAAAAGGGTGCCCTTGAATGGGATTAAGATGAATATTGCAGCCCAACAAATGGAAAAAGGATTTTTCACAACCACCTCAGATCAGTTGATTAACTGGGCTAGGACTGGATCCATGTGGCCAATGACATTTGGTCTTGCTTGTTGCGCAGTAGAGATGATGCACGCAGGAGCGTCACGTTATGATATGGATAGATTTGGTATGTTATTTCGACCAAGCCCACGACAATCAGATGTCATGATAGTGGCTGGAACGCTAGTAAACAAAATGGCGCCAGCACTTAGGAAAGTCTATGACCAGATGACTGAACCAAAATGGGTTATATCCATGGGCTCATGTGCTAATGGCGGAGGATATTATCACTACTCCTACTCAGTTGTTAGAGGGTGCGACAGAATCGTACCTGTTGATATTTATGTCCCTGGATGCCCACCAACTGCTGAGGCACTTCTTTATGGTGTATTACAGTTGAAAAATAAAATAAAAAACTCTAACACGATAGCTAGATAATCGAAATATAGATAACAAACATATGGAAAATCTGTTATCTAATCTAGAAAGGTTTTTTGGAGAAAAAATAAACAGTTCAAAAATTTCTTTCAATGAACTTTCTGTTACTACTTCTCCAGAGAACTTGTTAGCAGTAATGCAGGCTTTAAAAGATAAAGAGTCTTTCAAATTTGACATGCTTGTTGATATTGCTGGTGTTGATTATTTAGAGTATAAAGAAGATGAGTGGATTTCAAGAGAGTCAACACAATCTGGATTTTCAAGAGCTGTTAATGAAAAAAGTTCTGGACGCTCTTCATATCAAAAACCAAAACAAGCAAAAAAACAAGAACAGCCTCGTTTTGTCGTTGTTTATCATTTGCTTTCATTAAAACATAATCACAGACTTAGGGTTAAAGCTATATGCAAAGATAATCTGCAGCCGTCAGTACCATCAGTTATAAACATTTGGAAATCAGCTGACTGGTATGAAAGAGAAGCTTACGATTTGTTTGGGATTGTTTTTACTGGACACCCAGATCTTAGGCGCATTCTTACCGATTATGGATTTATCGGTTATCCTTTTCGAAAAGATTTTCCTTTGATAGGAAATGTAGAAGTTGTATATGACGAAAAACAAGAAAGAGTTATATATCAACCAGTAACTATAGAACCACGAGTTGTTGTACCAAAAGTTTTGCGTGATGACAATCGTTACACAGTAAATAAAAAAGGAATAAAGAGTGACTGAAATAAAGAGCTACACTATGAATTTTGGACCACAACATCCAGCGGCACATGGTGTTTTAAGATTGGTCTTAGAGCTTGATGGCGAAGTGGTAAAACGTGCAGACCCACATATTGGTTTACTGCACCGAGGAACAGAAAAGCTAGTAGAAAGTAAACCATATAACCAAAGCATAGGTTATATGGATAGATTAGATTATGTTTCAATGATGTGTAATGAACATGCATATGTTTTAGCGATTGAAAAACTATTGGGTTTAGAAGTCCCAAAAAGAGCCCAATATATACGAGTGATGTTTGACGAGATTACACGAATACTTAATCATTTGTTGTGGTTGGGTGCTCATGCTTTAGATGTTGGCGCCATGACAGTATTTCTGTATGCATTTCGTGAGAGAGAAGATTTAATGGATTGTTATGAAGCTGTTTCAGGAACCAGAATGCATGCAACTTATTACAGACCCGGCGGTGTTTATCGTGATCTCCCGGAGACTATGCCACAGTATAAGCAATCTAAATGGAAATCTAAGACAGAAGTAAATAAATTAAATAAATACAGGCAAGGAACATTATTGGATTTCATAGAAGATTTTACTAGAAAGTTTCCTGATTACATTTCTGAATATGAAACTCTCCTTACTGATAACCGTATTTGGAAACAGCGTACTGTTGATATTGGCGTTGTCAGCCCAGAAAGAGCAATCGCACTTGGCTTTACAGGGCCAATGTTGAGAGGTTCTGGAGTTGCGTGGGATTTAAGAAAAAAACAACCTTACGCAGTATATCCTGAATTAGATTTTGATATTCCTGTAGGTACAGCTGGCGATTGTTATGACAGATATCTAGTTAGAATGGAAGAACTGAGACAGTCTAATGAGATAATAAAGCAGTGTGTTGTTTGGTTAAAAAATCACCCGGGAGAAGTGTTTGCTGAGAAATCTAAAGTAACTCCTCCAAAACGTTTAAACATGAAGAGCGACATGGAGTCTTTGATACACCATTTCAAACTTTATACTGAAGGGTATGTATTGCCTGAAGGTGATGTTTACACTGCAATTGAGCATCCAAAAGGTGAGTTTGGTATTTATTTAATCTCTGACGGAGCAAATAAACCTTATCGTGTAAAAATACGAGCGCCAGGGTTTGCTCATTTATCTGCGCTTGATGAGATGTCGCGTGGGCATATGATCTCTGATGTGGTTGCTATTATAGGAACACAAGATGTTGTATTTGGTGAAATCGATCGTTAAAAAATGAATAACAAAAAAATAAAATTATCAGAGAGCGTATGTAGAGAAATTGATGATTATTCAAAGAAATTTCCTTCTGAACATAAGCAGTCAGCTGTAATCAAAGCCCTACATTGTTTGCAAGAGGAGGATGGCTATCTTTCTTCTGAGAAAATGGAAGCTGTTGCTGATTATTTAGGTATAGAACCAATTAATGTGTATGAGGTTGGGTCTTTTTATTCAATGTTTACATTGAAACCTTCGGGCAAGCATCATATATCAGTTTGTACAAATATATCATGCATGTTGAGAGGCGGTGATGAAATATTGCAGTGTGTTGAAAGAAAACTTGGGATTAAAGAAGGAGAAAGTACGCAAGATGGTAAATTCTTTTTAAAAAAAGAAGAAGAATGTCTCGCAGCTTGTTGCGGCGCTCCTATGATGCAAATTGATAATGTCTATTATGAGAATCTAACAAATGACGAAACTGAAAAAATAATTGATAGCATAGATTAGGTGTGCAGTTATGACAGAAAAAAATCAAGTTTGTTTTAAAACTTTAGGAATAAAAGAAGGTTGGACTTTAAAAGCCTACAAGAGCATTGGTGGTTATGAAGCTTGGAAGAAAATACTAGATGAAAATATCCCACCACGTTCTGTTATCGATATAGTCAAGAAATCTGGTTTACGTGGGCGCGGTGGTGCTGGTTTTTTGACGGGTTTGAAATGGAGCTTTTTGCCTACAGAATCAAAGGGCCAGAAATATTTAGTTTGTAACTCTGATGAGTCTGAGCCTGGAACTTGCAAAGACAGAGATATTATAAGATATAACCCGCATGCTTTAATAGAGGGTATTCTAATATCAGCATACGCAATTGGTGCAAGCGTGGCTTATAACTATATACGAGGAGAATTTTTAGATGAGCCATATAGCAGATTTCGAGATGCTCTACAGGAAGCCTACAAAAACCGCTTAGTAGGCGGTAACATTTTAGGCACTAACATTACCATCAATATTTACGATGTAACAGGCGCAGGAGCTTACATTTGTGGAGAAGAAACTGCTTTATTGGAATCATTAGAAGGAAAACCAGGAAAGCCACGATTTAAGCCACCCTTTCCGGCCCAACAAGGTTTATATGCAAAACCTACAATAATTAATAACACAGAAACTCTTGCTTCAGTTCCAACTATTATCCGCCAAGGTGTTGATTGGTTCATGCAAAAAGGAGTAAGCAATAGCTCGGGCACAAAATGTTTTTCTGTTTCTGGGCATGTAAATAACCCAGGAAACTTTGAAATATCATTAGGCACACCTTTTAAAGATTTGCTTGATATGGCGGGAGGTGTACTAAACAGCAATGAATTGAAGGCTGTCATACCTGGAGGATCATCAGTTCCAGTCATTCCTGGAGCACGCATGATGTCATGTAATATGGACTACGACTCAATTGAAAAAGCAGGTTCTCTCCTCGGTTCAGGTGGAGTGATTATCATGGATGAAACAACAGATATGGTTAAGGTTCTCCAAAGAATCTCGAAGTTTTATTTTGCAGAATCTTGTGGACAATGCACACCATGTAGAGAAGGCACTGGATGGTTGTTCAGAATGTTAACAAGAATTATTCAAGGACAGGGATCAGCTTCTGACGTAGAAAATCTTGAGAATATAGCAAACAATATATTTGGTAATTGTATCTGTGCGCTTGGTGACGCAGCTGCGATGCCAGTTTGTAGCTTCTTAAAGCACTACCCAGATGAGTTTGAGTACTACATAAAAAACGGAAAAAGTTTAGTAGATTTACAGAACAATACAAAAAGTAAAATATGAAAAGTGAAACAATACAAATAAAGATTAATAAAAAAAGTTATAAAGCTTTTAAAAATGAAACAATAATAAGCGTTGCAGATCGTGTGGGAATTTATATTCCTAGATTTTGCTACCACAGTAAATTGTCAATAGCAGCAAATTGTAGAATGTGCATGGTGGAGGTTGAAGGTATTAATAAAGCATTGCCTGCTTGCGCAACAGTTGTTTCCGATAATATGAATATTTGTACTAACTCAGATATTGCCATACATGCACAAAAAGGCACAATGGAGTTTTTATTAATTAATCATCCATTAGACTGCCCGATTTGCGATCAAGGCGGAGAGTGTGAACTGCAAGATTTAGCAGTGGGTTATGGAAAAAGTGTTTCTCGTTTTACTGAAAACAAACGTGTTGTGCAGGATAAACCAATAGGCCCTCTAATTTCTACCGATATGACTAGGTGTATACATTGTACGCGTTGTGTGCGTTTTGGAGAAGAAATTGCAGGAGTACGCGAACTTGGGACACTAGGACGAGGTGAATTTATGGAGATTGGAACATATGTTGAGCACTCTATCGCGTCAGAGCTATCAGGGAATGTAATCGACCTATGCCCTGTCGGCGCATTAAATGCAAGACCATCAAGAATGAATAATAGATCTTGGGAAATGGTGCAATTTTCAAATATTTCACCACATGATTGCGCGGGTTCAAATTTATATTTACATGTTCTTAGAAATAAAATTATGAGAGTTGTTCCAAAGGAGAATGAAGAGATAAATGAAGTTTGGATATCTGACAGAGATCGTTTTAGCTACGAAGGTTTATATCATGGTGATAGAGTTGGCACACCAATATTAAAAAAAGATGGCAAATGGGAGACGATCACATGGGATGAGGCATTAAATATTGCACACCAGAAACTTGCTGCAGCAAAACCATCTGATATTGCAGCACTGATTCATCCTAATTCTACACTTGAGGAGCTATATCTTTTTCAAAAATTACTAAGAAGGTTAGATGTAAACAATATTGATCATCGTCTTCGACAAACAGATTTTGAAAACCAAGACAAGGCACCGTATTACCCTAGTATTCCTATCAGTCTAGATGCATTTCAGGATTTAGATAATGTAGTACTTATTGGCTCGAATGTTAGAAAAGATCAGCCAATTATTGCTCACAATATACGTAAGTCTTGCTCCAAAGGTGCAAATGTCTTTTCATTATCTTGTTATAACTATGATCTTAATTTTAATAACCAATCATCCGCTATTGTCAAACCTTCCGAGCTAGTAAGCGAGCTTGCTTCACTGGTTTCCAGAGTTTATAAAAGAAATAAATTAAAATTTCCCAGTAGCATTTCTAATGAGTTAAAAGCTTTTATTCAGGAAAATAGTAAAAGCACGTCTAAAATTAACATCAGTCAATTATCAGGTAAAAAAGAAAACATAGTTTTATTAGGGGTTTTCGCATTACATCACCCGCAAAGCTCTCTTTTATATGCATTAGCAAACCTTCTTGCCGAAGGTATAAATGGGAGTATTGGTTACTTGCCTGAAGGGTCAAATACCCCTGGAGCTTGGATTACAGGATGCGTACCACATCGCCTTTCTAACGGAAAATTCTTAAAAGAATCTGGAAAAAATACAAATGAAATGTTTGAAAACTCTATGTCTCTCTATGTGCTATTTAATATTGAGCCAAGTAATGATCTAGATAACCCGATGCTTGCAAAGCAGAGACTTACGCAAGCTAATTTTACTATAGGCTTCAATACATTTTGTAAAGATGAAGACAAAAATTTATTTGATCTGCTTATTCCATTAGCAGCATTTTCTGAAATAGACGGCTCCTACATAAATATTACAGGAGTCAAACAGAGTTTTATGAAAGCAAGCCCAGCATTTCTAGACTCTAAATCTGGGTGGAGAATATTGAGAAAGCTTGGATCGATGATAGATGCAGCGTTATTTAACTATACTAGTATAAATGATGTTTTTGATACGGACTTGCATCAGGATAAGTTTAAAAACAAGTTTGAGAATGATTACAATATAAAAGTATCAACTATTGATACAAGTTCTAATGGAGCATTATTCAGATATGGTAGCACTTCAATTTACCAAATTGATGCTCTAACCAGACGTTCATCTTCTTTGCAAAAAACTATTGATGGCTCGAAAAGAGGCTTATTTATAAATAAAAAAACTGCAAACTTGAAAAAATTAACTGAGGGTGAGGTAATATTAAAGCAACAGGGAGTCAATAAGAAATTATCATTACACCTGGATGATAGTGTTCCTGATGATTGTGTCTATATTCCTACTGGTTTCGATAGCCTTTCTGAGATCGGTAGTGCATATGACATCGTTGAGTTAGAAAATGCTTAATTCATTGCTAGAAATTTGGCAGTCTATATCTACCGATAGCCAAACAGTTTTAATTATTATCTTAAAGATAGTAGCTATATTGATACCATTATTGTTGGCGGTTGCATACTTCACTTACGCAGAACGCAGAATTATAGGTTTTATGCAATCACGGATAGGTCCAAATAGAGTAGGGCCTGGTGGAGTTTTACAACCGATTGCGGACGCAATGAAGTTATTATTCAAGGAAATTGTTATACCTTCTCAGGCTAGCAAGAACCTTTTTTTATTTGCACCGATATTGGCTATTACTCCTGCATTGGCTGCGTGGGCAGTTATACCATTTGATGATACAAAAGTTTTATCTGACATCAATGCCGGACTCCTCTATGTTCTAGCTCTAACGTCAATGGGTGTGTACAGTATTATTATTGCAGGATGGGCATCAAATTCTGTTTATGCTGTTTTAGGAGCAATGCGTTCTGCTGCACAAATTGTCTCATATGAAATTGCTATGGGTTTTGCATTAGTCGGTGTACTTATGATGAGCGGTAGTTTGAATATGGGGGATATTGTTAATGCGCAAAAAGGGGGTATTTTCAGTTGGTTTTTTATTCCATTGTTACCATTATTTATAGTTTATATGATTTCAGGCGTTGCTGAGACTAATAGAGCTCCATTTGATGTTGCAGAAGGAGAGTCTGAAATAGTTGCAGGTTTTCATGTTGAATATTCTGGGATGGCGTTTGCAGTTTTTTTTCTAGCTGAATATGCAAATATGATCTTAATAGCCGCGTTAGCAAGTGTTCTGTTTTTTGGTGGTTGGATGTCCCCATTCGGAGAGGTTGCAAATGATGTAACACAGCCGGAGATTCTTGTAAGTTTTTTATTACCAGGAATACACTGGTTTTTGATCAAGACTGCCTTTTTTATGTTTTGTTTTTTATGGTTTCGTGCCACATTTCCTAGGTACAGGTACGATCAAATTATGAGGCTCGGGTGGAAGGTTTTAATTCCGATAACTTTGGTTTGGATCGCTGTTGAAGGGGTGGCAATCGCCTATAAAATTGACCCGTGGTTTAATTTATGAAAAATAAGCTAAAAGTTATAGTTAGTTTTTTGCAAAGTTTTTTGTTGTTAGAGCTTTTAAAAGGAATGGCACTTACTCTCAAAAAGCTGTTTACAAAAAAGATAACGATCCAGTACCCAGAGGAAAAAACGCCCCAATCACCTAGATTTAGAGGTCTTCTTGCACTTAGAAGATATAAAAATGGTGAAGAAAGGTGCATTGCCTGTCAATTATGTGAAGCCGCATGCCCAGCTTTAGCAATTACTATCGATACAGAAGAGCACAATGATGGAACAAGGCGAACTACTAGATTTGATATTGATTTGTTTAAATGTGTCTTTTGTGGTTTTTGTGAAGAAGCGTGCCCTGTGGATTCAATCGTACTAACACGAACATTTGAATATCATTTTGAAGAGAAAAATAAAAATATTATTCATAAAGCAGAGTTGTTGAAAATTGGCGATCTACATGAGGAGCAAATTTCTCAAGACAGGATGACTGACCGCCGGTATCGGTAAAAAGGGATTACCATGGGATTTAAAGAAATTATATTTTACTTTGCATCAACAATAATAATTATTGCTTCCCTTTATATGGTTTCTGTTAGAAATACAGTCCATGCAGCATTTTCTCTTGTCCTTATTTTTTTTCTTAGCTCTATTATTTGGTTGCTACTGGAAGCTGAATTTTTAGCAATTATTCTTGTCCTTGTCTATGTAGGTGCTGTGATGGTTTTATTTTTATTTGTTGTGATGATGATAGATATTAAGCAACAACCTATCGAGAAAAACACTAAAACAAAGTACTTTTCTCTTGGAATTATTGTGGCATTAGGCTTATTGATTGAGTTTTTAATAATGTTAAGCGGTGATTTTTCTGATAGCGCAATTTCAATGAAATTTGATAGTGCAGATAACAACACTCACTCAATAGGTTCTATTTTATATACGGACTATATATTAGCTTTTGAACTTGCATCAGTGATATTGCTTGTCGCTATAATATCTGCAATAACACTAACTTTGAGAAAACGTAAAAAAGTTAAATATCAAGATCCATCAAAGCAAGTGCGAGTAAAAAAAGAAGATAGGCTTAAGCTGGTAAAAATGGATTAATTATGCCCGCATTAACACATTTTCTATTACTAAGTGCAGTATTATTTGTCGTTGGCGTTGCCGGCGTTTTTATGAATAAAAGAAATTTATTGATAATGTTAATGTCTATCGAATTGATATTGTTATCTGTAAGTATGAATTTCATATCATATTCTTACTTTATAAATGACCTGTCAGGACAAATTTTTGTCTTTTTCATACTTACTGTTGCAGCAGCAGAAGCTGCGATTGGACTAGCAATAATAGTTACATTATATAGAAACACTGGTAGCGTTGATGTAGATCAAATACGTAACATGCGAGGGTAATTGTGGATATAAGTTTTATATCAAAGACTATTTTATTTGCGCCACTCGTAGGTTCAATATCAGCTGGTTTTATTGCCAAACGTTTCAGCAATTCTTTTGCACATTGGAGCACGATTCTACCTTTGTCGCTTACATTTTTTTTATCCTGCTATCTTTTTTATATTTTCATGGCAAATAATGCACAAACCACTGAAATTACTTTGTACTCATGGTTTTCTATCAGTAATTTTGTATTTGAATTAGGATTTCTAATAGATAAGTTAACAGTAGTGATGATTTCTGTGGTGTCACTAATTTCCCTTTTGGTGCATATATATAGTATAGGGTATATGAAAGGTGACCCTGGATACTGCCGTTTTTTTTCTTATATTTCATTATTTACATTTGCGATGCTGCTTTTAGTTATGGCGAATAACTTTTTGCAGCTATTTATAGGGTGGGAGGCGGTAGGTCTTGTCTCATATCTGTTGATTGGTTTTTGGTTTACAAAAGAATCAGCAATAAGGGCAAATCTAAAAGCTTTCCTCATCAATAGAGTAGGTGATCTTGGATTTTTGTTAGGTATATCCGCTATTTTCGTAATTGCTGGAGATTTAAATTACAACGCTGTTTTTTCAGCAGCGGGACAAATGTCAGCTATTAGCTACGAACTTTTACCCGGCTATTCATGTAGCATGATCACTATAATCTGTGTCCTATTATTTGTTGGTGCAATGGGAAAATCAGCGCAAGTGCCTTTACATGCATGGTTGCCAGATTCTATGGAAGGTCCTACTCCAATATCTGCCTTAATACATGCAGCCACGATGGTGACTGCCGGGATATTTATGGTAACGCGACTTTCCCCTCTTTTTGAATACAGCGATGCAGCATTGAGCTTATTATTAATCATTGGAAGTCTCACAGCGTTTTTTATGGGTTTGATTGGGATTGTTCAAAATGATATTAAACGTATCATCGCCTATTCAACTTTGTCCCAACTAGGATACATGACAGTAGCGTTGGGAGCCTCAGCATATACATTTGCTTTTTTTCATCTACTGACCCATGCATTTTTTAAGTCGTTATTATTTTTAGCGGCTGGGTCTGTAATCATTGCTTTACACCATGAGCAAGATATAAGAAAAATGGGAGGCCTGAAGAAGCTAATGCCAGTTACTTATTGGACATTTTTAGTTGGATGTTTAGCTTTAGTTGGTATGCCTGGTTTTTCTGGGTTTTTCTCCAAAGACTTAATTATTGAGGCTGTGCGAGTCTCAGAATTACCAATGAGTGATTTTGCATATGCTTTAGTTTTATCAGGTGTATTTGTTACAACCCTGTATACATTTCGCATGTTCTTTCTTGTGTTTCATGGAGAAGAAAGATATAACACTAGCCAGTCGTCTAGTGTGAAAGAACCAGGTTTTCCTATTCTTGCCCCTCTTTGTTTGCTTGCTATTGGTTCATTTTTGTCTGGGTATTTTGTAGAACCGTTTATTGTAAAAGAAACTTTTATTGAGTCTATACAAGTTTCAGCAGAACATGCAGCCCCTCTGCAGGCTATAGAGTCTAATTATCAAAATATTTTTGTCTTTATAGCACACGGGGTCACGCTTCCCGCATTTTTATTATTAGTTCTAGGTTTTTTTACAACTTATCTTATTTATATTAAAAATATTAATATTAGTGTTTTAAAGAAATCAACGTCATGGCTACAATATGTGCTGGAGAATAAATTTGGTTTCGATTACTTTTATGAAGAAGTAATTACAACATACGCGAGGAAAACGGGACTCCTGCTATCTAAGTACTCAGATCAAAAAATTATAGACGGATGTGTAAATGGCGTAGCGAGTGTAGTTAGATTTTTTTCATTGAAAGCACGCACCATGCAAACTGGATATTTATATCACTATGCATTTGCTATGGCAGCAGGGTTAGTTGTTTTGCTTTTTATTGTCATATTTAACATAAGATTGTGATGGTTTTGGAAAACTATATTTTATCTAGCTTAATCCTTGTGCCAATTTCTGGTGGAATACTTATACTTTTCTTTAAAGAATACAGTAAAACTCTAGCTTTTCTTACATCAGTTATAGCATTTTTTCTAAGCATCCTTTTGCTTTCTAAATTTGATTTATCAAATCCTAGTTACCAATTTGTAGAAAAGCTTTCTTGGGTTGAAATGTTCGATGTTTACTACCATTTAGGTGTAGATGGATTGTCACTTCCATTTATTATCCTTTCAACATTTATCACATTGATTGTTGTGATAGCAGATTTAGACCCTGTCAAAAAGAACTTACATCAATATTTTTCTGCTTTTTTAATTTTGGAAGGGTTGCTTGTCGGTGTATTTTCTGCATTAGATTCTATTCTCTTTTATGTTTTTTTCGAGGGAATACTAATACCAATGTTTTTAATTATTGGTCTTTGGGGTGGGGAGAACAGAATTTATGCCACAATTAAGTTTTTTCTTTACACATTTTTTGGTTCTATTTTTTTCTTAATATCTCTTATATACATGTATAGTCAGGTAGCGACATTTGATATCGCGACGTTGCAAAATATTAAATTTTCTACACAAGAGCAAATATTTATCTTTCTTGGCTTTCTTGTTGCTTTTGCAGTAAAAATTCCTATGTGGCCAGTCCACACTTGGTTGCCAGATGCTCACGTCGAAGCACCTACGGGTGGTTCTGTGATTTTAGCTGCTGTGCTATTGAAAATAGGAGGCTATGGGCTTGTCAGATTTAATTTGCCTATCACCCCGGACGCAAGTCTCATGCTGGATTGGCTTGTTATCCTTTTTTCACTTATTGCGATAATTTATATCGCCTTTGTAGCTCTTGCTCAGCAAGATATGAAAAAGCTGATTGCATACTCATCAATCGCACATATGGGTTTTGTTACTTTAGGTGTGTTTATAGTTTTCCGTATTGTAGATACAACTAACACAATCGAAATTGCAAATATGAGCTTAACGGGAGCTATGATTCAAATGGTTTCGCATGGTTTCATATCAGCCGCATTATTCTTATGTGTAGGCGTGTTATATAACAGAAAACATACACGCATGATTGAAGATTACGGTGGGGTAATAAATGTTATGCCAAAATTTGGAGCTTTTTTTGTATTTTTCGCTCTTGCTAATGCAGGTTTACCCGGCACCTCAGGATTTGTCGGGGAATTTATGATTATTATGAGCCTATTTAGTGTAAGTTTCTGGTATGCATTTGCTGCCGGAACCACCATGGTGTTAGCTGCCGCATATTCATTATGGCTTATTAAGCGCGTGGTTTTTGGTGAAATCAAGAAAGAGCATTCTGAAATACTTGAATTTGAGGATTTAAATACAAACGAATTTACAGCGCTTTTTTTATTAGCAATTGCAGTATTGTTTTTTGGATTATGGCCTGCACCGTTAGCAGAAATTTTTGAGTTTTCTATTGAAAGTATTATTTCTGATATTTTTTTAGCTAAACTCGCAATAGGTTAAAGGAAAAGTATGTTTTTAGATGACTTGATTAAAACCGCACCAGAGATCGTGATATTAACATTTGCATGCTTAATTCTTCTATTAGGTGCTTTTTTACCAAAGAAATTACAAGTATATACATATTACATAACACAATTGGGCCTTGTCTTTGGAGTGTGCTCGATATTTTTAACAATGACAGGTACTAAGGATTTTGCATTTAATGCTCTTTTTATAAGAGATAATTTGTCAGATTTGTTAAAAATTATTTCTCAAATAACATTATTATTTGTTTTTCTTTATTCAAAAAAGTTTCTTTTATATATGAAGATTCTTTCTGGTGAATATTTTTGTCTTGGCCTTTTTGGCTTATTGGGTATCATGATTATGATATCTGGAAACAACCTTATCACCTTATACTTGGGTCTTGAATTATTGTCATTGTCATTGTATACCATGATTGCATTTGTTAGAGACTCGTCTGTAGCTTCTGAGTCAGCAATGAAGTATTTTGTGCTTGGATCGCTTGCCTCTGGAGTGCTCCTGTATGGTTTTTCACTACTATACGGTGTTACACACACCTTAGAGATTAGTTCTATCAATTCGTATCTTATGTCAAATGATATGAACCAGCTTCAGTTAGTTTTTTCGTTAGTTTTCATTTTGTCAGGCTTGGCTTTTAAACTTGGTGCTGTACCTTTTCATATGTGGTTACCAGATGTGTATGAAGGTTCGCCGACAAGCGTTACACTGTATATATCTGCTATACCAAAGATTGCAGGCGTAGCATTACTGCTAAGAGTGCTTGGCGGAGCCTTGCCTAATATGTATTCAGATTGGCATTTTCTTTTAATTTTCTTGGCAGTTCTATCTCTTACTTTTGGAAATATTATTGCTATTGCGCAAAATAATATTAAAAGGATGCTTGCTTACTCAGCAATTTCACATACAGGTTTTATATTACTAGGCGTTTTATCAGGAGCTGACCTAGGTTATAGCTCTGCAGTCTTCTATGTTATTGTGTATTCAATCATGGTTACTGCTGTGTTTGGCATCATTCTGTTACTTTCTAGCAAAAATTCAGAGATGGATTTATTAAGGGATTTTCAAGGACTAGCTCACAATAGCCCCTGGCTTGCATTTTTAATGCTAATTATTATGTTTTCGATGGCCGGGATACCATTGACAGCAGGGTTTTATGCCAAGCTGTTTGTTTTGCATGCTCTAATTGATGCAGGGCTAATATGGTTAGCCGTTTACGCAGTTATATTTACCGTTGTTGGCGCATATTATTATTTACGTGTGGTCTGGTACATGTATTTTGAAAAACCCCAGGCTCCAATAGCCATGGAACCTAGTTTTGTAGTAAGCTCTGCAGTGAGTGTAAACACCTTGTTGCTATTAATATTATTTATATTTCCACAAACATTACTAGGCATTTGCGTTGTAGCAACAAATTTTTAAAGCTACTTGAAAAAGATTTTTTCAAACTTTACACTCACAAACCTTTCTGATGCGGGGTGGAGCAGTCTGGCAGCTCGTTGGGCTCATAACCCAAAGGTCGCAGGTTCAAATCCTGCCCCCGCTACCAATCACTATATTTAGATCTATAGAATGGTAAAAAATAAAACAAAATTTTTAAGGGTACTCAGCTGGAATATATCTTTTATTGCTGCTGCAGTTATTTTTGTTGAGCTTTTCTTTGGCTCATGGTTGCCGTGGAAAAAGATAGATCCAATATTGCTTTTTTCACAACCAAGAAACGTCAATATTTCATTCCAAACACCATGGGGTTTAGCAAAGTATTCTAGAGATTCACGCGGACTACGAGGTCTTGGAAGTAAAATTGAAGATATCAGAATAGTGTCAGTTGGTGGAAGCACAACTGACCAAAGGTACATTGATGATCGAGATACTTGGAGTGAAGTTCTTGAAAGGTGTATATCAAATTCAAAGACTATAGAAGTTGTGAATGCTGGTGTAGATGGCCAAACAACATTTGGACATTTAAAGAGTCTGCAACAATGGCTAAGTAAAATAGATGGTTTACAGCCACAATATTTATTGTTTTATGTGGGGGTAAACGATTGGTTTTTAAAAAAAGAAAAAGTTTTACAAGATACTTCTCTGCTTAAGAAAGCACTGTGGATACATAATTCAGCTCTTTATGCTATGTATATTCATTCAAAAAATTTTTTTAGTAAAAGAAAAGAGAGGCAGCCAGCTCATACATTCAGATCCTCAGAAATATACACATTAACCGTGCCGCCAAACGCAACTGATATTAGTGTACATGCAATGCAAAATAATAATTTTTTGCAGCTTGATTTACATGCGCTTGCATTGCGCATTGATGCTCTAATAAACGAAACTTACAAAATGGGAAGTATTCCTATCTTTATATCACAGCGCACTTCTTTATGGGGTCATTATCAAGGTAAAGTCTATGGACGCAAAGCATTATCATTTCCCCCAGAATACGAGACACTTTCAAAATTATCGCCAATGACAGGTATTGATTTTTTTAATTTAGAAAGAGTGCAAGCAAAACATATTCAAAACATTTGCGACATGTCTGGTAGCGAGTGTTTATTTATAGATGCTGGATTAGTTCCATTTGATCTGAGTAAGGATTTTTATGACGATTTTCACAATACTCCTGCAGGGTCAAAAAGACTGGGTAATTTTATTTGTAACGAGTTAAAAAGCCTAACTTGATTTTTTTCTCATAAATATCATATATTTAATTTATTCGCTTGCTCTCTAGGGGGCTTATTTCTATAATAGCCATGTTTTATGGAATACCGGCGTAGTAAAGCCCTGTAAGTAGGGCTTTTTTTACATTCAGAGTATCAAAAGTTAGGGGCGTATAGCCCTTTTTTTGTTTTTGAAAATGGAAAATTATGTCTGATCTTTTAAAACTAGAAAAGATAATAGAGCCCGTATTAGGGAGCATGGGTTATGAACTTTGGGGGCTTGACTGTAACCCGCATTCAAGCCATGTAATTTTGAAAGTTTTCATAGATAGCGCCGAAGGGGTGAATCTTGATGATTGCACAAAAGTAAGTGAGCAGATAAGCGCGATGCTAGATGTTGAAGATCCTATAGGTTCTTCATATACATTAGAGGTTTCATCACCTGGTGTAGATCGCATATTGCTAAAAGATGAGCATTTCATAAAGTATATAGGTGAAGAGATTTTTGTAAAACTTAAATGGCTTATTAATGGAAGAAGAAAAATAACTGGCACAATCAAAAGCATAAATGATGGCGAGTTATGTTTACAGATCGATAATGAAGAATTTTTTGTTCCAACAAATTCCATCAATAATGCTTGCTTAAAACAAAACACGTAAAAGTATGAATAAAGATATTTTAAAAAGTATGAATAAAGATATATTACTAGTTGTAGATTCTATCTCAGATGAGAAAGGCGTCGAAAAAGAAATCATTTTTCAGGCTATAGAAGCAGCATTAGCAACCGCTACCAGAAAGAGGTATAAGGAGGATATTGATGTTGCAGTTAAAATAGACCGCGATTCTGGTGAATATGAAACTTTTAGACGCTGGGAAGTTTTGTCAGATGATGATCCTGAATTCACAAATAAAGAGAGTCAGATATTGCATGGATATGCTTTAGAGAAAGATTCTAGTCTAGAGGTTGGAGATTATATTGAAGAGCAAATTGAATCTGTGAGTTTTGGGAGAATTTCTGCTCATACTGCAAAGCAAGTGATTGTGCAAAAAGTGCGAGAGGCTGAAAGACAGCAGGTCGTCGATGCTTATGCTGACAGGATAGGCGAACTTATGATGGGTGTTGTAAAAAGAACGGAACACACAGGTGTTTACATAGATCTTGGTAATAATGCAGAAGGCTTCATTCCACGAGAAGAATTAATACCCAGAGAAACAACGCGCGCCGGAAATCGTCTAAGAGCATTTTTAAAGGAAGTGAACGCAGAAATGAGAGGTCCACTATTAATTCTATCGCGCACTAGGCCTGAATTTCTTGTCGAATTGTTTAAGCTAGAAGTTCCAGAAGTAGGTCAGGATTTAATAGAAATTATTACAGCTGCAAGAGACCCAGGGCTACGCGCTAAGATTGCTGTACGCTCCAACGACCCTAGATTAGACCCAGTAGGCGCATGCGTCGGCATGCGCGGATCTCGCGTTCAGTCGGTTTCTAATGAACTTTCTGGAGAAAGGATAGATATTATTCTTTGGGATGATAATCCTGCGCAATATGTCATAAATGCGATGTCTCCAGCTGCTGTGCTATCAATAATTGTAGATGAAGAATTACACAGCATGGATATTGCAGTTGATGAAGAAAAACTTTCTCAAGCTATCGGGCGTGGTGGTCAAAATGTGAAGCTTGCTAGTCAGTTAACTGGTTGGGAAATTAATGTTATGACTGAAGGGCAGGCAAATGAAAAAAGTGAGTCAGAGTCTAAGGAAATTCAAAAAGTTTTCATGGAATACCTAGATGTTGATGAAGAGGTAGCTATCATTTTAGCGCAAGAAGGTTTTACTGCAATCGATGAGATAGCATACGCTTCACCAAAAGATATGCTTGCTATAGAAGAGTTTGATGAAGATATGGTCGAAGAATTGCGTGGAAGAGCAAGAGATTCTCTGTTAACAATGGCAATAAACCCTGCACAAAAGGATGAAACAACAAGTGAGTTGCTAGCAATGGAAGGTATGGACAGTGAGTTAGCAGCAGTATTAGCATCCCGTGGAATTGTAACTGTAGAAGGCGTTGCCGAGTGCGCTATCCATGAATTACTCGATATTGATGGGATGGATGAGCAGCGTGCTGGAGACTTAATTATGAAAGCACGCGAGCCATGGTTTGAAGAATAGTATTACGAAAATAAGGTTTTTTTATGGCTGAAATAACAGTTACAGAATATTCAAAAAAAATCGGGATTACCCCAGATGCGCTTGTTAAGCAGCTCAGCAAAGCGGGGATCATAAAAAATGTAGGCGATACAATTAGTGACGAGGAAAAGATGCAGTTGCTTCAGCATATGAGAGACTCCGATTTAAAAAGCGATGGAGTCCAAAAAAAGAAAAAGATTACACTTCAAAAGAGAACTGCAAGACAAAGAGTTAAAACAACACAAGGACGGTCTGTTAATACAGTCAAAATTGAAATTAGAAAGAAAAAGCAGTATCAGAATGAAGAAGAGTTAAAAGAAGACAAAGATTTGAAAGAGCAGCAAGAAACACAAGAACAACCTCCTCAAAAAAGCACAGAGAAGCCAGATCCTAGTACTACTAGCGATGAAAAGAAGGCAGAAAAACCTAAAAAGAAACAACCTGAGAAGAAATCGAAAAGTTATTCAGACAATAATTCTAAAAAAGCCGATAAAGCAAAAGCTGATAGGGCTAACTATCGTAAGAAGAAAGAAAGGTCTGAACTTCATGTCGATAAAGCAAACAGAGGAAAAAGAAAATCAAGAATTAAAAAAAAGGTTACTAGTATAAGTGCATCTGATAAGCATCAGTTTGAAATGCCTACTGAGCCAGTTGTTCGTGACATAGTTATTCCTCAAAATATTACGGTTTTCAAACTAGCTCAGGAGATGGCGGTTAAATCTGCTGAGGTTATTAAGGCATTAATGGGTATAGGAGTGATGGCAACAATCAATCAAGTTCTGGATCAAGACACAGCAATACTTGTTGTAGAAGAGATGGGGCATATTGCAAAAGCAGCAAAAGAAGAAAGTATTGAATCAACACTTCTACCTAAGACTGTTGTTTCAGGAAAAAAAGGCAGCCGTGCACCTGTTGTAACAATAATGGGTCATGTAGATCATGGAAAAACATCTTTACTTGATTTCATTAGAAAAAGCAGGATTGCATCTGGTGAGGCAGGCGGAATTACACAACATATAGGGGCTTACCAAGTCAAAACAAAGCATGGAAAAATTACGTTCTTAGATACTCCAGGCCATGCTGCATTCACGTCGATGAGAGCAAGAGGTGCAAATTGTACCGACATTGTAATTCTGGTAGTAGCTGCAGATGACGGAGTTATGCCGCAAACTGAAGAAGCAGTTATGCATGCTAAAGCAGCTAATGCTCCAATCATAGTGGCTGTCAATAAAATTGATAAAGAAAATGCAGACAGTGAGCGTGTTAAAAATGAGTTATCTAAACTTGAGGTTGTACCTGAAGACTGGGGTGGAGAGACAATATTTGCTGATGTTTCTGCAATCACTGGCGATGGTGTGGATAATTTGCTCGAAGCTATATCTTTACAAGCCGAACTTTTAGAATTACAGGCTGTAATCAAGGGACCTGCAAGTGGTTACATCATCGAGTCTAGCTTAGATAAAGGAAAAGGTGCTGTTGCAACAGTGCTTGTTCAAAATGGGACTTTGCAACAAGGCGATATCATCCTGTGTGGCAAAGAATACGGCAGAGTAAGAGCCATGTTAGACGAGAATGGTAAGAAAATCACCGAAGCAGGCCCATCAAGAGCTGTATCTGTTTTAGGTTTATCTGGTTCTCCCAATGCTGGTGATGGAATGATTACTGTAGATGATGAAAGAAAAGCAAAAGAAGTCGCATCCTATCGTGAAGATCAGCAAAAAGATGCTTACTTTGCAACACAAAAGACCACAAGTCTTGATCAGTTTTTCGATGAATTGGATGGCGCTAAAATATTAAACGTATTCCTGAAATGTGATGTGCAAGGTAGTGCCCAAGCATTGAGAGAATCTTTAGAAAGCCTTTCAACTGATGAAGTTCAGTTAAAGATAATTAATGCTGGAATTGGTGGAATCAATGAATCTGATGTAGTTTTGGCTAGCGCTTCTAATGCAATAATTATGGGATTTAATGTAAGAGCAGACAAGGCTGCAAAAAAGCTGATTACTGACGACGAGATAGACCTTCGTTACTACAGTGTTATATATGAATTAATTGATGATGTGCGCAAAGCAATGAGTGGATTACTTGACCCAGAATTACATGAGACCATTATTGGTCTTGCAGAAGTTAAAGATATCTTTAAATCATCAAAAATGGGTGCTGTTGCGGGATGTCAAGTTATAGAAGGTTTAGTTAAGCACGGGAGTCCTATACGTGTGCTCCGAGAAAATATTGTTATATTTGAAGGAGAGCTTGAGTCACTGCGTCGACATAAGGACGACACAAAAGAAGTCAAAGCTGGCACAGAGTGCGGTATAGCTGTAAAAAATTATAACGATGTTAAAGTTGGAGATAATATCGAAGTATTCGAAAGAAAAGAGGTGGCGCGTACTCTTTGAATACGTTTGATTATGAGCGACTTTTCAAGAACATTGCGTATCGGTGAGCTCCTTAGAAGGGAAATTTCTTTACTTATACAGAGAGATATAAAAGATCCACGATTAAAAAATGTCAGTATTACAGAGGTGCAGGTTTCAAAAGATTTGCTATCAGCTAAAGTTTTTTATTGTACTTTTAACTCCAAGCAAAACATAGATTCAGAAGATACTAAACGAGGTCTTTCTAGCTCAAAGAGTTACATAAAACGAGTACTTGGGTCGAGAGTTAAAATCAGAAATATACCAGACCTTAAATTTTTAGAAGACTGCACACAAAAAGATGCTGAAAAGATTGATTCGATTTTAAATAGAGAGCTGAATTCATGAAATTAAAAGCTTCTAATAATAATGTGGTTATACATAAAAATGTAAAAGGATGCTTACTACTTAATAAACCAAGCGGTATAACGTCAGCTCATGCTGTTTCTATTGTTAAGAGATGCTTCCAGGCAAAAAAAGCTGGACATACAGGAACACTAGATCCTCTTGCGACTGGCATGCTTGTTATTTGTTTTGGAAAAGCAACTAAGATTGCTCAATTTTTATTAGATTCTGATAAGGAGTACGAAGTAACTTGCAAGCTTGGGATTAGAACTTCAACAGCAGATGCATGCGGAGAAATTATTCAAAAAGAAGATGCATCTATGGTAAAAAAGGAGCAGTTAATAGCAGTATTGAATAATTTTACAGGTGAAATAAAACAAACACCTCCTATGTTTTCATCAATTAAACATCGTGGCATCAGGCTGTATAAGTTAGCGAGACAAGGCAGAACTGTGAAAAGAAATTCAAGATTGATAAGTATTAAAAAACTCGAATGTCATGACTTTAATGGAGGCATATTTAAACTTTTTGTAAGATGTTCCAAAGGTACATATATTAGACAACTAGTTGATGATATTGGGTTATCACTACACTGCGGAGCACATGTGACAGAGTTACATAGACTCTCAGTAAATAATTTTAAAAAAGACTCCATGGTTGAATTAGAAACTATTAAAAAGCTTGCCACAGAAGCTCCCGAGAAACTGGATGACATCTTAATGCCTGCTGACCAAGCATTATCACAGCTACCTAACTGCATAGTTTCGGAGGGTGAGGCGAGAGCTATAAACACAGGGCAACTAGTAAGAATGAATAATTTTCAAGAAATAGGGCACGTAAAAATATATGATCCTGACATGCATTTTTTAGGTGTAGGAAAGCTTGCGAGAGACGGTACTTTGGCGCCAAAACAAGTTTTCTGTTAAAACAATGTTTAAGCTTGTACCTTTCTCAATGCATGGTAGAATCGCCGCCAGAAAGAATTAAAAATATGCCCCTAACTACTCAGAAAAAAGCAGAGATCATACAAAAGAGCCAGCAAAGCGATGGAGACACCGGTTCCCCAGAAGTGCAGGTAGCTCTTCTCACCGAAAGGATCAACACTTTGGGTCAACACTTTGAGCTTCATAAAAAAGACCATCATTCTAGGCATGGTTTACTTAAGTTAGTAAATTCTCGTAGAAAACTACTGGACTATCTAAAGTCGAAGAACTCAAAGCGTTACAAAGACCTTATTTCATCTCTAGGATTGAGACGTTAAAAATAAGAAAGTACCCATTTATAAAGGAAATTTAAATGACATCGAATATTAGAACCTTTCAGTACGGTTCCCAAGAAGTCACATTGGAGACTGGAACTGTAGCTCGTCAAGCCAATAGTTCTGTAATGGTAAATGTAGAGGGAACAGTCGTGTTGGTTACGGTTGTAGGGTCTGAAAGTAAAGAAAAAAGGGATTTTTTCCCTCTTACTATAAATTACCAGGAGCGCACCTATGCTGCAGGGAAAATCCCAGGTGGTTTTTTTAAACGAGAAGGAAGACCCTCAGAAAAAGAAACACTAACTTCTAGGTTAATAGATAGGCCAGTGCGACCTCTTTTTCCAGATGGGTTTTCATATGATGTCCAAGTCATAGCTACTGTTATGAGCTTGAATAAGGAAGTAAATGCTGACATTCCAGCAATGCTTGGTGCTTCAGCAGCACTTGCAATTTCAGGTTTACCTTTTCAAGGACCCATAGGCGCAGCACGAGTCGGATATAAAGACGGTGAATATGTATTGAATCCTACTGTAAGCGATCTTCAAAGCTCTACGTTAGATTTAGTTGTAGCTGGAACACACAAGGCAGTTTTAATGGTGGAGTCACAGGCCGCTATACTTACAGAAGATACAATGCTCGGCGCGGTTGTCTATGGGCATGAGCAAATGCAAGTAGCCATAGATGAAATTAATCAATTAGTAACAGATGTTTCCAAACCTTCTATAGATTGGGAGCCTGCCACACCAGATAAAGATATAGCCGAGAAGATTTTAACGTTCTCAGCAGACATAGAAAAGTCTTTCCAAGTTGCTGATAAATTAGAACGAAAAAAGTCTCTTTCTGCTGTTAAAGATAATGTTATTGATAGTCTTGGTGAAGAAGAAAATCCGGAATTAGAAGGTAAATTACTTGCAGAGTTATCGAAGCTTGAAAAAAAGATTATGCGTTCCAGGATCTTGGAGCAGAAGAAACGTATAGATGGCCGTGATCTCAAGACTGTTAGACCAATAAACATTGAGATAGGAAAGCTACCGAGAACTCATGGAAGTGCATTATTTACGCGCGGAGAAACCCAGGCTATTGTGGTAACGACTTTAGGAACAGAGCGTGATGCACAAATTATTGATGCGGTAGAAGGAGAATATAAAGATCCTTTTATGTTTCATTACAACTTTCCTCCGTATTGCGTTGGAGAAACTGGATTTATTGGTTCTCCAAAGCGGCGAGAAATTGGCCATGGAAACCTAGCAAAACGAGCTATCAAAACTGTTTTACCAAATAACGATGAATTTCCATACACGCTAAGAGTAGTTTCTGAAATTACTGAATCGAATGGCTCAAGTTCTATGGCCAGCGTATGTGGAGCTAGCTTGTCACTGATGGATGCTGGCGTCCCTTTGAAATCATCTGTAGCAGGAGTGGCTATGGGCCTCATCAAAGAAGGTAAAGACTATGCAGTTTTAACAGACATTCTGGGAGATGAGGATCATTTAGGCGACATGGATTTTAAAGTTGCTGGTACAACAGAAGGCATAACTGCATTGCAAATGGATATCAAGATTGATGGTATTACGGAAGAGATCATGAAAGTAGCTTTACAGCAAGCACTTGAAGGACGTTTGCATATATTAGAAAAAATGAACGGTATTATTAGCGAAAGCAAAAAAGAAATGTCACCTTATGCTCCAAGATATATATCAATGAACATAAACCCAGACAAAATTCGAGATGTAATTGGTAAAGGTGGAGCTACAATTCGAATGTTGACAGAGGAAACCGGCGCAACTATAGATATTGATGATGATGGATTGATTCGCATTGCCTCAGTAGACCAAGAAGAGGGCGAAGAGGCGAGAAGACGAATTGAGATACTCACTGCTGATGCAGAAGAAGGCAAACTTTATGAAGGCAAAGTTGTAAAGATCATGGAGTTTGGTGCATTTGTGAATATTCTGCCTGGAAAGGATGGTTTAGTGCACATTTCCCAAATATCTAATGAAAGAGTTGAAAATGTAACTGATAAGCTTTCCGAAGGAGATAAAGTCACAGTAAAAGTGCTTGAAATTGATAAACAAGGACGCATCAAGTTAAGCATGAAAGCAGTAGATCAGTAGATCAGTAGATTCCATATGCCAGCAAGCAAGACAAAAGAAGACTGGAAAAAAATCCTAACTAGCGAGCAATATACAATTTGCAGAGAAAAAGGGACTGAGCCAGCTTTTTCTGGAGAATTTTATGATTTTCAGGAAAAAGGTCAATTTTATTGCATCTGTTGCTCATCAATGCTTTTCAGCTCAAAAACAAAATTTGATTCTGGAACAGGCTGGCCGAGTTTTTATGCCCCAATAACAGAAAAAGCACTTAAATATCATGAAGATGCAAGTCATAACATGTCGAGGATAGAGGTACTCTGTGCTAATTGTGATTCTCATTTAGGCCATGTTTTCCCTGACGGGCCTTCGCCAACACAGCAAAGATTTTGCATAAATTCTATCTCTCTGGGTTTTAGTCCTAATAACAAAAACGTATAATGTACTCAGATATACTATAAAGATTCGTACAATCTAATAAAAAGAAGGTGGAGGAAGATTATGAAAGTATCATGGGATGAAAATGTTTGTATACATGCTGGAAAGTGTGTCGGCGGTGCACCGGAAGTATTTAAAATAGAAGATGGTAAGTTTGTAATTGATGCTGACGCGGCCCCTGAAGAAAAGGTAAGAGAAGTTGTTGGCCAATGTCCATCAGGCGCGCTTACTATTGACGACTAGTATAGTTAGTAAAACAAATATAATTAAAATAAACCTCAGTAAAGAGAGAAAGGGGGAGAAACAAAATGGCGATTGGAAATAAACTTGCAAGCGCAATGCGTTTGCATGGACATCCCGCTTGCATTAACACAGCAAAATGTCTCCAAACAGCGGCCGAGAAAGGCATTGATGTAGAATCACAATTAATTAATGGTCCTGATGAAGTAAGATCACTATCACCTTTAGGAGTGGTTCCAGTTTTACAAGATCTCGATAACGTTGTCTGTGGCACGGGAGCGATCATGTCATATTTGGATGATAAAGGATTTGGTCCTTCGTTAGTTCCAAGAAATGGAGTGGTGCGTGCTTTCATGTATCAATGGATAATAGTTGCTACTGAGTTAGCTCAACCGCAAGCAGCAGCCATGAAAGATGGTGGCGGTGATCGCGAGGCTTTAAAATTAGCATACAGTGAGCTTGCAAAAGCAATTGAAGAAAAACCATGCTTGCCACAAATAGCCCACAAAGGTGAATTTATTGGCGGTGATTTTACTCTCGCTGATATCCATTGGGCAGCTATTTCAAATATGATTATTTGTAGTGGTGGGGCTGATGTCATTGATTCTAATGGAACAATAAAGAATTGGTTAGAAGCTGTGAAGGCACATCCATCAACAAGCAAAGAAAAAATTATTCCATATACATTTTTACCAACATCTGAAGATATATCTGCAGGTAATCTCAGGAATGTCGGTATTAATGTTGTATAACTTTTAGCCTGAGCGTAACTGTTCTGGCAAAGGAATCATGCTAAGAGCATATCAGGCACATGTTTGGATTATTTGGTAAAAAACAAGACAGGCAAGCTACTGTCAACTCAACCGAGTTTGTCCTCACTGTAAAGGCTGGGGAAAATCTCCTTGAAGCAGGACTACAGGCGGGCTTACCATGGCCACATGATTGTCGAGTAGGTAGTTGCGGAACATGTCAATGCATTCTCAAAAAAGGAAAAATCAAAAAAACTTCTGACTACACCTATGTTTTAACAGGCGAGCAGCTCGATTCCGGCATGATATTAGCGTGTCAAGCAGAGCTTAAGTCTGACATTGAGGTCGAGGTAGAGCTGGATGATTCAGCGCCGGCGATTTCTACAAGAACATTCACAGGTAAGATATCTCGTATCACCAATTTAACTCACGATATAGTTGAGATGGTTATTAATTGCGAAGAACTAGAGCATGCCGGCAAGGCCGGGCAATATGCTGAGATCGCAATTCCAAATATTAAAATCCCAAGGTCATACTCATTTGCTAAAGCACCATCTAATGAGGCGCTTAATGAACTAAGTTTTTATGTTCGAAAAGTACCAGGGGGTGAATTTACAGAATGGTTATTTGCAAAAGACAGGTCTGAATCTTCTGTTGAGGTAAGTTTGCCATATGGCGCTTTTTACAGACGCGATGAAAAAACACCTATGATATGTATTGCTGGCGGCAGCGGCATGAGTGCAATAAAAGCAGTACTAGAACAAGCTGCAATAGATAAAGTAGAGCGCGATGCTTTGTATTTATTCGGTGCACGCACCCAAGAAGATTTATATTGCCTCAATGAAATGCAAGAGATAAAAGATAGCTGGAATAAAGATTTTAGTTTTGAGTATGCATCTGTATTAAATCTTGAGCCCGAAGATAGTGACTGGCAAGGCCCGAGAGGTTTGGTGACAGAATATCTGAAGGAGGCTTATATAGAGAAAAGTATTTTTGATATGAAAAGTTGCCAAGGATACCTTTGTGGCCCCCCACCTATGATAGATGCTGCAGTTGCGATGCTTAAAGGTGAAGGCATGTCGGATGATCAAATATTCTTTGACAAATTCCTAGATGCGAGCTCTATGCCAAAAGGCAGGGGTTAAAAGCAAAAATCTATCTTAAAATAAGATTTTTTGTGTATCTTTTGTTAGAAGCGTTATAATTATCATACTGTAATAGTTTAAATTTATAGTTTATTAGGAGTTTATGATGAAGGAACCACTCGGATATTTAGCCGCAATACTTTGGGTCATTGCAGGAATTCAATTTATGAATTGGTTTGGTTTTCAGGACCATTTACATGATGTACTGTGGAGCTTGGGAGCAGCAATAGCCGTCATGATTATTTTCCTAGGTGCGGTTTATATATTTTTACATATTGCGAAAGACGAGCCCTGGCTTTGGCCTACAAAATCAGATAAAGAATAATTCTTTTAAAGCCTTATTGCTTTATTTTTCTGTTACTTTGGCTTTAACTTGACCTTTTTTAAACCGTATCTTAATTTTTTCGTTTAGAGATAGACGGTCTGAATCTTTTATCAGTTCTAAATTATTTTCATGAGTCACAATCGCATAGCCGCGATCAAGAGTCGCCAACGGACTGATGCCTTTTAAAGTCGATTGTAATTGACTCAGCAGCAAGATTTTTCTATTTATATATTCTTTTTGCTGCACATGGAGTCTTAAGAAAAGCTCATCTAGTCTTTGCGCATATTGGTTTAAAATATTTGCTGGGTGGTAAAAATTTAGCGTTTTCGTGATCCACCCCATTTCTTCTTTTAGGTTATCTAACACATCGTGCATTATTTTAAACAATCTATTTTGTTTCTCGCTGACCATGTTTTTGATAATCATGTGTTCTGGGCTAATAGCCTCAGCTGCTGCAGAGGGAGTGGGTGCACGGAAATCGACTACAAAATCAGCAATTGTAAAATCGATCTCATGCCCAATACCTGAAACACAAGGAATATTGCATTTTGATATAGTGCGCGCCAATTTTTCATCATTAAAGGCCCATAAATCTTCTATTGACCCACCACCCCTCACTAGCAATAACACATCACATGCTGCGTGTTGTTGGGCTAGATCTATTGCACTAATAATATTATCTGCTGCAGCTTTGCCTTGGACAAGTGTTGGGTAAATATATATTTTTATTAAAGGAAAACGTTTATTGAGAACATGTAACGCATCTTTTATAGCAGCCCCAGTTCTGGATGTGATAATGCCTACGGTAGAAGGAAATGCGGGTAACTGTTTTTTATTTTCTGGATCAAATAAGCCTTCTTTTGCGAGTTTATTTTTTAGTTTTTCAAACTGGCGTTGAAGTTCACCCAGACCAGCGAGGCTAACATCTTCGACAATTAGTTGATAATCACCACGTACTGCATAAATACTTACTCTGGATTTAACAATTACCTCGTCTCCATCATTAAGATCAATGTCTAAATGTTGATTAAAGCCTTGAAACATCGCGCACCTTACTTGAGCATTCTCATCTTTTAAGGTGAAATATAAATGCCCAGAAGCTGGTCTGACTATTCTTGAAATTTCGCCCTTAACCCATACATTATCGAAAGAGTCTCTTAAAATTGCCGCGACTTCTTCATTTATTTCAGCGACAGTAAATATCTTCTGGTCTTCCATTTTTTATGCCATTATTTAAAAATAACCTAATATTTGCTTAGTTTGGCCCTACAGTGCAAGCGAATAATAATTTGTTTACCTGAATGCCAACTTACACTATAATTCGGCGCCAATTTAACACGAGAGGCTTCGGATGTTAAGAATACTACAAGAAGCACTAACATTTGACGATGTCCTCCTTGTGCCCGGACATTCCACAATTCTGCCGCGTGAAACAAACCTCAAAACAAAACTAACAAAAAACTTATCACTTAATATTCCTTTGCTATCTTCAGCAATGGACACCGTGACAAACAGCACGCTTGCAATAGCTATCGCATCAGAGGGCGGTGTTGGTGTTATACATAAAAATTCATCAATCGAAGAACAGACAGATGAAGTTAAATTAGTTAAGAAATATGAAAGTGGTGTGATACAAGACCCGATTACAGTTTCTCCTAATATGAGCATTGGAGATGTTCTTGAAATCACACGCGTAAACAATATTTCAGGGGTGCCTGTTGTAGAAGGTGAAAATTTGCAAGGGATCGTAACAAGCCGAGATCTTCGGTTTGAGACAAGATTAAACGAACCAGTTACAAAAATAATGACTCCTAAAGAAAAGCTTGTGACAGTTCAGGAAGGCGCGACAAGAGAACAAGCAAAAGAATTATTACATGAACACCGTATAGAAAAAATATTAGTTGTAAATTCTAAATTTCAGTTACGCGGCATGATTACAGTAAAAGATATTCAAAAATCAACTGACTTCCCCAACGCTTGTAAGGATACTCAGGGGCGTCTAATCGCTGCTGCTGCAGTAGGTGTGACCGGAGACACAGAAGAACGCATCAGTTCACTTGTCAATGCCAATATAGATATAGTTGTAGTAGATACAGCGCATGGTCATGCAAAAGGTGTATTAGATAGAGTGGCATGGATTAAGAAAAATTATCCAGAACTTCAAGTTATAGCTGGCAATATAGCTACGGCGGAAGCAGCAAAAGCATTAGCTGCATCAGGTGTTGATGGTGTAAAAGTAGGGATAGGCCCCGGTTCAATATGTACAACAAGAATTGTAGCTGGCGTCGGAGTTCCACAGATTACTGCAATTTCTGATGTTTCAGCTGCACTCAAAAAAACAAACATACCTGTTGTTGCTGACGGGGGAATTAGATTTTCTGGTGATGTTGCAAAAGCATTAGCAGCTGGAGCAGATAGCGTGATGATTGGTGGCTTATTTGCAGGAACTCTAGAAGCTCCTGGAGAGGTTGAGCTTTTCCAAGGACGGTCATATAAATCTTACCGTGGCATGGGTTCCTTGAGTGCAATGGCAAAAGGATCAAGCGAAAGATATTTTCAAGATAGTTATGATGATCTTGAAAAATTTGTTCCTGAAGGTATTGAAGGACGTGTTCCTTACAAAGGCCCTCTAGCTACAATAGTCCACCAGCTTTTAGGAGGACTACGTTCAAGCATGGGTTATCTAGGTTGCCGCGAAATTACAGAAATGCATAAAAAAGCATCTTTCGTAAAAGTAACTGCAGCAGGTATGAGAGAAAGCCATGTGCATGATGTCAGTATTACAAAAGAGGCCCCAAATTATAGGGTTGATAACTAGCCCATGAATAGCGATAGCAATGCCGACAAGATATTAATTCTTGATTTTGGTTCCCAATATACCCAGCTTATCGCCAGACGTGTCAGAGAATCAGGATGCTACTGTGAAGTTTTCTCCTGTGATGTTGCAGAAGACAAGATCAAGCTTTTTGCACCAAAAGGAATAATACTTTCAGGTGGCCCAGAATCAACATCTGCATCAGATGCACCAGAACCAACCGAGTTGATTTATAACATGGACACCCCTGTGTTAGGAATCTGTTATGGAATGCAAATTATGGCACAACAGCTAGGCGGTTCTGTTGCATCGTCATCAAAGAGAGAGTTTGGTCACGCACGCGTAAAAATAGGTAACACAGCAAGTATATTTAAGAATATTCAGAGTAATGCAGAATTTAATGCATGGATGTCACATGGAGACAAAGTAGATCGCTTGCCCGAGGGTTTTGAAGCTATCGCACAAAGCGATAATTCTCCCATCGCGGCTATGGAGCATGCTCAGAAGAAACTATATGGTTTTCAATTTCATCCTGAAGTTACCCATACAGAAAATGGGCAGCAAATAATAGATCACTTTGTCCACGAGATTTGTGATTGCGATTCTGCATGGAATCCAGAAAATATTATAAAAAATAAAGTTGCCGAAATTAAAAAAATTGTTGGCAATGACCAAGTAGTTTTAGCTTTATCGGGAGGCGTGGATTCCTCTGTTGCTGCATGTCTGCTTAGTAAAGCTATAGGGTCAAAACTTACATGTGTTTTTGTCAATAATGGTTTGTTAAGACTGAATGAGTCTGAGCAAGTTATGGAGACATTTGATAAGCACTTTAAAATAAAAGTTCTCTGTATAGATGCTCAAGACCGATTTCTCAATAAACTCTCAGGTGTTCAGGATCCCGAGGATAAAAGAAAAGCTATAGGCAACTTATTTATAGATATTTTTCAAGAAGAGTCTGTAAAACTTAAAAACGTAAAGTGGTTAGCTCAGGGGACAATATACCCTGATGTAATAGAATCAGCAGCTGCAAAAACAAACAAGGCCCATCTTATAAAATCACATCATAATGTTGGGGGTTTGCCTGAAAAAATGAATCTTTCCTTAATTGAACCACTACGTGATTTATTTAAAGATGAAGTCAGACAGATTGGAGTCGCCCTTGGTTTATCAAAAGAGATTGTTTTTCGACACCCGTTTCCAGGACCTGGTCTTGGTGTGCGTATACTTGGAGAAGTAAAAAAAGAATATGCAGATTTACTCAGAGAAGCTGACAATATATTTATTGAAGAACTCAGGGCAAATAATCTGTATGACAAAGTAGCTCAGGCATTTGTTGTTTTTATCCCGGTCAAAACAGTGGGTGTCATGGGGGACGGGCGTCGTTACGAATATGTAGTTTCATTACGCGCGGTTGAAACAACTGATTTCATGACTGCCCATTGGGCAAAACTTCCCTATGATTTTTTAGAAAAAGTCTCAACACGTATAATTAACGAAGTTGAGGGCATTGCTCGCGTTACTTATGATATTTCCACTAAACCCCCTGCTACTATTGAGTGGGAGTGATAATTCAATACAATTCAAATACTTATAAATGGTTATTGTAAGAATAAAGCCATTCATGTAGTCTTTTTAATTGATAATTATAAAAAAATAACTAACTAAATTTTTTCACCATGAATAAGCTTTTTTCAAAGACAAAGTTTTATTTTGTTGCCGCGATATGCATGTTGATACCGTATACGGCGAGTCATGGTGAGTCCGCCAAAGAAATGCTTATTAAAAATTTAGAAGCCGCCGCATTCAGCAAGACAAATAATTATTTAGATTTAGTGGCATCTGACCTAGCAGAGTCCCTTTCTGCGTTTGATCGAGTTAAGTATCTTGATATAAAAGTAGAAGTCCAAGACAACATGAAGACTTCATTGAGCATTACTAACGTCAATCAGATTTATGAGGGCGCGAACAATGCCTTTTTTAATCAGAATACGTTAACTTATTACGATGACAGCGCAACTATAAACTTTGGTCTTGGTTACCGTGAGTTATTTTACGACGATAAAATTTTACTAGGTGCGAATGTATTCGTCGATTATAGTTTCGATGAATATCATCAGCGAAGTGGTTATGGTGTTGAAGCGATTTCAAGTGTGTTTGATGTGCGTGCTAACTATTACAATGCGCACAGTGGCATCCGTTCTAACTCAAAGGGCTCCGAAGAAGCTTTAGACGGTTGGGATGCAAGGTTAGATTATCATATGCCGGTAGGTTTTGATTTGAGAATCTTTGGTACTTATTATGAGTGGGAGAACGATGCAGATACTTATAAGGAATACGGAGGCAAGTATGGTCTTGCTGGTCAATATGGGCATGTAAAATTTGAAGTTGGTTATGAAGACAACAATAAAGCAGACGAAGATCTTTTTGCTTCAGTGAATATGGTCGTGCCTTTAGGTGAAGAACAAATCTCTGCAAACGTTTCCAGAGGTTGGATGGAATATATTAGCGTACGTGATCAACTCTATGAACCTGTAGAAAGAGAAAATAAAATCAAAGTACTTAAGATTAAAAGTGGCTCTGTCATTGTGAGCGGATACTAAAGGGAAAGCAATATGACTAAATTAAAATTATTTTTTTGTACTACTTTATTCGTAATGTTTTTTCAATCTGCAAGTTACGCAGATGATTTAGAGGATGCATTTGACGCTTCAGGGTGCCGGAAC
>Ga0315338_1001020_pt1 | contig 42472 bp, 40 predicted proteins | sample ASW8metaG_FD_204518 | JGI IMG/M metagenome (GOLD analysis project Ga0315338, IMG submission 204518) | Ammonia-oxidizing marine archaeal communities from Monterey Bay, California, United States - ASW #8 | ecosystem: Environmental > Aquatic > Marine > Coastal | place: USA: California | collected... | reverse complement strand
TGACCGAGGCGGCGCGCGCCGGCCGGCCGCTGGGCGAAATCGACGACGCGCACCGACGCGCGTACGACGCGGCCGGTTATAGCGCCTCCCGCATGACGGCGTGCGGCTATTCGCTCGGCGCCAGCTTCCGGCCGACCTGGATGGACGTGCCGCCGATGCTGTACAGCGGCAACCCGCTGATCGCACAGCCCGGCATGGTGCTGTTCTTGCACGCCATCCTGATCGACGCCCCGGCGGACCTGGCCATGAGCCTCGGCCACACCATCGTCGTCGGCGAGCGCGCTGCGGAAGTTGTGAGCGGATTGACCCCGGACTATACCGTCTGCGCCTGAATTCCGGGCGGACACCTGAATACCGGACCGACTCCTGAATACCGGACCGACTCCTGAATACCGGACCGACTCCTAAATACCGGGCCTACGGACGAAAATATCCATTTAGCGCCAATTTGTTATTGAAAATTGTCAACAATTGACAATACTGCGCGTACCGTTCGCTATCAGGTACTTATTATACATTCCCGCGAAGCCCTGCGCCTATTGCGCTCCGAGTCGCTTTCCAGCGTCGTCCAGGACGAGATCGAGCAGCGCATCCTGTCCGGTGCGCAGGATGCGGGATCGCGTATCAACGAGAACGCGCTGGCCGCCGAACTCGGCGTCAGCCGCGGCCCGATCCGCGAGGCCTGCCGCGGGCTCGTCGAGATGGGGCTGCTGACCGTTATCGTGAACCGCGGGTTCTTCGTCCGCGAGGTCACCCGCAAGGAAGCCGTGGACGTCTACGCCGTGCGGGCGAGCCTGATGCGGCTCGCGGGCGAGACGCTGGCCGCTCGTATCACCGAACCGCAAATCGAAGCGTTGGAGGCACTCGTCGCGGATATGGACCGCGCCGAATCCGATGGCAACTTCGACGCCTTCTACACGCTTAACCGTGAATTCCACGACCGCATCGTCGACTTCGCCGAGAACGACCGGCTGCGCGCGCTCTGCGATGGGTTGGTCAAGGAACTGCATCTCTACCGCCGGCGCAGCCTGCTGCAGGGCGGCGGGCTCAACGTTTCCAACGACGAGCACAAGGAAATCATGGACGCCCTTCGGTCGCGCGATCCCGCCGCGGCGGGTGCGGCGCTCGAAACCCATATTCTAGCCGGCAAGGTGCGCTTTCTCGCCGCCTCGGCCGACACATCCGAAAATTCAGACAGGGGAGAAACACCATGAAGTTCAGCAATTTTCTGTTTCCGCAGGCCGAGCCGGAAGAAGACGGGCGCGTGATCGACGAAGCGCTCGCGGAAGCGATCCTCTGCGACGAATTGGGCATGGAGGTGCTGTGGCTGGCGGAGCACCATTTTGACGGCAACTGCGCCTATGTCGATCCGGTCAGCTTTGCCGCCGCACTCGCCACGGCGACCAAGCAGATCAAGCTGGGCTTCGCGGTAGCCCAAATGTCGCTGCATCACCCGATCCGCATGGCCGAGCAGATGGCGATGATCGATCATCTGTCGAAAGGACGGCTGATCGTCGGGCTCGGCCGCGGCACGGCGCACAATATCTACGACTATCGCGGTTACGGGCTCGCCCCGGAAGAAGCGCAGGAACGGCTGCTCGAGTCCGAAGAGATCATGATCAAGGCCTGGACGACGGAAAATTACGAACACAAGGGAAAATACTGGAATCTATGGTTGCCGAAGCTGCGGCCCGTTCCCTATACGAAACCGCATCCCTATCTGATCCGCGCCTGCTCCGGCGAGGAATCAATGCTCGGCATGGCGCGCGAAGGCAAGCCGTTCCTGATGAACGTACAGACCGACGACGTCACGCAGCACCGGATGGACCTGTACCGCAAGACGATGGCGGAGAGCGGCTTCGACGACGCCCATATCGCCCAGGCGGTCGACGAAACCTGGGTGTGGCGCAATATCTTCGTCGCTGAAACCGACGCCGAAGCCGAGCGGATCGGCATCCCGCTGTTCGAGGCCCAGCGCGAACAGCGCGGCAAGATGCGCGCCCGGATTCTCAAGGAGCGCGGCGAAAGCATGGCCAAGCTCGGTGAAACCGGAATAGCGCCCGTCACGAACCCGGCCGCGCCGGCCCGCAACGTGGTCGAACACAGCCTAATCTGCGGTTCGCCCGCCACGGTCGCCGAACGCCTCGCCAAGATCGACAAAATCGGCGTCGGCGGCATTATCCTGCAATTCCGTGTCGGCCCCTCGCCCTACGAGGTGACGGAGAACAGCATCCGGCTGTTCATGGAGAAAGTCGCGCCGGAATTCAGGGCGAAGGCTACCGCCTGATGGACAATCCGTACCGGCTGCGCCTGCCCGGCCCAACGACGGTGCCGAAGCGCGTCCGGCAGGCGCTCGCCCAACCGGTTGTGAACCATCGCGGACCGGAATTCAGCGCGGTCGTGCGGGATATCGAAACCCGCCTGCAGCCGATCATGGGAACGAAGAATGCCGTCCTGCTCTTCGCCGCTTCGGGAACGGGGATGATGGAAGCGAGCCTGGCCAACACGATGGTGCCGGGCGACAAGGCCTTGTTCATCTGCAACGGCCAGTTCGCCGACCGCTTCGCCGCCATCGCGGAAGGGCTTGGCCTGGATGCGGACCGTCTTGAGGTGGCCTGGGGCGACGCCGTCGATCCATCGAAGCTGAAGGCTCAGCTCACCGAATCCGATTACCGAGCCGTCATCGCGATCCACAATGAGAGCTCGACGGGTGCCGTCTCCGATCTGGAAACAATCGGCGCCATCGTCCGTGATACGCCAGCATTGCTGATCGTCGATTCGGTAAGCGGACTCGGCGGCATCGAGATGAAGCAGGACCGTTGGAACGTCGATATTCTGGTATCGGCCTCGCAAAAGGCCCTGATGTGCCCACCTGGCCTTGGTTTGGTCAGCGTCAGCGAAAAGGCGTGGCGAATCATCCAGAGCGATGCCCCTCGCGCCCGATTCTACTGGGACTTCCGCAAGGCCCGCGATAACGCCGTCGACGGCCAAACGGCTTTCACGCCGGCGGTCTCGCTAGGCTTCGGCTTGCAGGAAGCGCTGCACATGATCGACGAAGAAGGGCTCGGCACCGTATTGGAACGTCATGAACGGCTGGCTGCCGCGCTACAAGCCGGAGCGGGCGCACTCGGCCTGCCGGTCTTCACCCGTTCGCCGATCCGCTCGAACACGGTGACGGTCCTCCAACTGCCCGTGGGCAAGGACGCGGGACCGATCGTGCGGCATCTATACGAAAAATACGGCACGGTCATCGCCGGCGCGCGTAATAAGCTAGGCGGTACGGTGATCCGCTTCGGCACGATGGGTTACATCGACGAGACGGATATCATCACCGATTTGATGCATCTTGAAGGCGCGCTGGACGACCTTGGCTGGAAGACCGAACCAGGTGCGGCCGTTGCCGCCGCGAAAGAAGCCCTGCGCGCCGCTTAAGCCCTGTGTTACTCTGCCGCCTGGGGCACCGAGTCTTCGTCATAGACCGTGTCATATTGCCGATCCATCGTGATCGGCGACTCGTAGAAGGTCAGTTCCGGCGGGTGGTTGTACTTCTCCGTCATGTAGGCCTTCCACTCATCGCTGTAGGCCGCCTCCGCAGCTTCCCGCGATTCCCACAAATAGACTCCGCCGCCGAGTCCTTCATCGTAGAGCACGTTTTTTCGCAGCAGGCCGTCGGTCGCCATATAGCGCGGGATTGAGTCGCGAAACATCTGCACCGCTTCTTCCCGGTTCGTGCCTTCCGGCAGGCGGTAGGTCACGACGGCGATAGTCTGGGTCATGTCGGGCTCCTTCGATATACGAAGCGGTAGCTTCCGCCAGAAATCGCCTTTCGGCAACCTTAAACCGCCGAACCGCCCCCTAGCGCGCCGCGTTGCGACTTCGTAAGCTTCCGTCATCGAATTCCAACAGGCGAGGCAAACCGATGGGCAAGAACGACGACTGGCTGGCGCTGACGACCGAAGTGACGCTTGAGCCCGATCTGCCGATCTGCGATCCGCACCACCATCTTTGGGATACGGGCTACCAGCCCGGCATCGCCTTCCGCGCCGAGCAGGTCGCCAACCGCTACTTGCTGGACGAAGTCCTGGCCGATACGAGCAGCGGCCATAACGTTGTTTCGACCATCTTCATCGAGTGCGCATCGATGTATAGATCGACGGGGCCGGAAGCGTTGCGACCGGTCGGCGAAACCGAATTCGTCAACGGCATCGCGGCGATGAGCGCGTCCGGGCAGTACGGGCCGACGCGGATCGCGGCCGGCATCGTGGGCTACGCGGACCTCAACCTCGGCGCGGCGGCGGGCGACGTTCTCGACGCGCATATCGCCGCCGGCTGCGGCCGCTTCCGCGGCATTCGCCATGCCGGCGGTTATGACGAGAGCCTGGACGTGCGAAATTCGCACACCCACCCCTTCCCCGGCATGTTCGCCGACGCAACCTACCGCGAAGGCTTCGCCCAACTGGCGCTGCGCCAGATGAGCTTCGAGGGCTGGTGCTATCACAAGCAGATTCCGGAATTGACCGATCTGGCCCGCGCCTTCCCGGACACGACCATCATCCTGAATCATTTCGGCGGCCCGCTCGGACTCGGTCCCTACGAGGGCACACGCGAGAAATATCTGCCGCAATGGCGCAAGGATATCCAGGCGCTGGCCGAATGCGAGAACGTCGTCGCCAAGCTCGGCGGCATCAACATGAAGGTGAACGGCTTCAACTGGCACAAGAACGCCAAGCCGCCCAGCAGCGAGGAACTCGCCGCCGCGACGCGGGTTTATTACGACCATTGCATCGAAAGTTTCGGTGCCAACCGCTGCCTGTTCGAATCGAACTTCCCGGTCGACAAAGTGACCTGCAGCTACAACGTGCTGTGGAATACCTTCAAACGCATCGCCAGCAGCTGTTCCGCGGACGAAAAGGCGTCGCTGTTCCACGACACAGCGGCGCGGGTGTACCGGGTCGAGAGCGAGGGATAATGACCCTCCTTTAGAGAGGCCGGATCAGGCGACCTGTTTGGTCAGGGCAATACGCTGGGTCGGCTCAAAGCCGGCCCGGTACAGGAAGCCCAGCAGGTCGAAATTATCGAGCGCTACGGTCGTCTCAATGCTTTCGACACGCAGGCCGCGCAAATTCACCACCAATTGCGCCAGTAATGCACGCGCGACGCCGTGACCGGAAAAATCGGGGTGCACGCCAACGGTATCAATCACCGCCGCCGGTGCGGCACGGCCGAAATCACCGAAATCCAATCGTGCCATCAAAAACCCGACAACGATATTATCGTCTCTCGCCACCAGTGAGACCCTTATCCCGGAATCGAAGAGTGCTTCATCCACTTTCGCGGCGATATAGTCGCGGCGGTCGCGCCCGGTCAACTTCCGGTCAATTCTGACGAGGGCGTCCAAATCCTCTCGCTCCAGCGAGGCGACATCGATTCCGTCTTGCGACGACGCCTCTGTATCGTCGACCCTGTCCCAATCATCTCCGTGGTCGGAATCACCTGTCTCGTCGTCGTCGCCCCAGGTCTGACCCAATCGATCGATGCCGCCGGCAATTATGTGTCGTTGTGCCTTGACGAAATCGTTGGCTCCGAGAAACTTCGCCATCGTGTGATCCGTCCACAGTATCGACGTCTGCAACGTCTCGATGCCGCGGGTTTGCATTTCCGCTTCAAGCGCGGCTAGCAGTGATGCGCCATGTCCCAGATGCTGGCAGTCCGGCGCTACGTCTATGACTTCAAGAATGACCGTCTTCGCAGCATGGCCGAACTCGCCGCTCAGGACACGGGCCAGCAGAGTCGCCTCCAAACCATCTGGCCCATCGATCCCGAACTGGATATGAAGATCAAGATCACGCAACGCTGCCGCCAGCCGTTTTTCGAAATAGCCGCGCCGCGAATGACCTACAATGGCGCGGTCGATGGCGACCGTACCATCAAGGTCATCCGGCGTGAGCCGCCGAACGTTGATATTCGGCTTCGCATCATTCTGCTTTGTCCGGTCCGCCATTTTATGACCCTCATAGCCAGCCATCATATGCGGTATCCTGTTGGCCCTATCGCTGAGCGATCATTGATCTAACGCAATTGTCGCCAAATTACTGCGGAAGATCTCCCGCACTTTCCGATTGAAGGCTACCTGCCTGCTGTCAATCGCCCGCTAAATTCAACTGCGCTCAGCCAATCGACTCTGCGCGCGGCGGTGCGTATCAAATTTTCTTCGAGATATGCCGGTCAATCGCCTCGGCCACCAAGTCGGGGTGGGTCAGCGGGCACATATGTTCGGTGTCCGGCAGGGTAATGAATTCGCAGTTCGGGATCGCTTCGGCGACCAGTTCGACCATGCGCAAATCGAAATGCGTCGGGCGTTCGCTGCGGACCGCCAAGGTCGGCAGCGTGATCGTCGCCAGCTCCGCCATCGTCGTCGGATTGCTCTTGTTCGCATAGATATTCGCGACATGTCCTTCCGTACGGCTTAGGAAATTCTCACGCGTCTTGTCAGGGTATCCCTCCCAGGTGCCCGGGCCGTTGCGGAAATCGAGAAATCCCTTCCAAGCAGCTTCTGGGCCACCGGCCTCCAGGCTCTGGAGGAAGCCGTCCCACATGAGCGTCACTTCCTTGATGGCCTGTTCTTCCTGCCGCTCGAACAGCAGGCTGCCGATCATCGGCTCGATTATGACAAGGTCTCGGACGGTCGAGGGACGTTTCAGCAAATGCCGAATGCCCGAAGCCCCGCCATAGGAATGCGCGATCATGTGAACGGAGGTCGTGCCGACCTCTTCCATAACGGCATTGATCAAATCGCCCTGATCGTCATGCGTCAGCGTTTTCGGATCCGGCCAGAAGTCCGTCCGCCCGTGGCCGTACAGGTCCGGCGCGACAACCCGATACCGGTCCTCGAAATGCGGCGTCACGCCGCGCCATTGTCCGCTCGTGCTCCCGGCCGCATGCAACAAAAGAAGGACGTCTCCCTCTCCGGACTCTCGGTAATTGACGGAAGCGCCATTGTGCTCAAATGTGGGCATTGGGAATTCTTTCTATGCAGGTGATGCGTACGGCGGGGACTGGGTGCGCGTTACAGAAGGCGACGGGATTTGCCCTCATTCGCCCTACCGCGTCAAGTATGCGCCCTATAACAGTGCGGCGCTGGATCGGGCTCGATCATCCGGTTAGCCTCCTTATTGCGAACAGGCGCGGATCGAACGAGGTTTTTTCTATGAGTATCAGAGACCGGATCGGCGTCGACGTCGGACGCAAGCTCGCCGTCGAGGACGCCGTACATTGGGCCATCGACAATGATGTCACTTTTATCGACAGTCAGATCGACCTGGCGCCAAATGCCCTCGAATCCTTTGACGAAGCGCGCTGCGCCCCGATCCGAGACAAATGCAAAGCGAATGGCATTCATCTAGGCTTGCACACGCTTTCCGCGGTCAACATCGCGGAAGTGTCTCCCTTCGTCCGTGATGCGACCGACGCCTATCTCAAGGCCTATGTGGATGCCGCCGCGCGGCTTAACGCCGAATGGGTCGAGGTGCATGCGGGATATCATTTTACTTCCGACGTCGAAATCCGCATGCAGGCGGGGCTGGATCGGCTAAAGCGAACAACCGCCTATGCAGAGGAAAAGGGCGTCACACTGCTGCTCGAAAATTTGAACGGGGAACCGGAGCATGCCGAGGTCAACTATCTGGCGCACACGGTCGAGGAGTGCCGCTATTACTTCGATGTCATCGAATCTCCGGCCTTCTCCTGGGTCTTCACGGTCAATCATGCGACGCTGGTACCCGAAGGTATCGCGGGGTTTCTAGACGGAATGCCGACCGAACGCATGGCGGTGGTGCGGCTCGCCGACAATCACGGAAAATACGAGGACCACCTGTATCCCGGCGACGGCATTATCGATTTCACGGACATGTTTGCGCGGGTCGAGGCGGCCGGCTTTTCCGGCCACTATATGAGCGCCTATGGGTCGCTCGACGATATGCTGCGCGGCCGCGATTACCTGGTCGGCAAATTTCCCGGCTAAGTACCCTTTACGGCAAAGAAGCAAATCGTCAGATAGACCAGCACGTAGAGCATCGCGAAAAGGTCGCGCAGTTCGGTGGTGGCCCCCGTGACGCTCGGCACCGCCAGGATATAGAGATAGATCAGAAAGACGGCGAAGAGCAGGGCGGCGAGCGGCGCCGACAAGAGCAGTACGAGTAAGACGGAAGTGTTCTCCAATACCCGTTTGAAATCGCCCATCACCGTCCCCAGGGATACACACCGGCCGGCGGCATCGCCGCACCGATTTCTCCCGCGATGCGCAAGCCCTCGTTCCATTTCGCCATGCGTTCCGAGCGCGCAAAGGATCCGACCTTGAGTTGAAGCGCGCCCCACCCAACGGCGAGATGAACGATCGTAACATCTTCCGTTTCGCCGGATCGAGCGGAAACCACAGCGCCCCAACCCGCCTCCATCGCCGTATCGAATGCCGCCCGCGCCTCTGTCAATGTGCCGGCCTGGTTCGGTTTTACGAGCACGGCATTGCAGGCGCGCTTGCCGATCGCTGCGCGGACCCGCTCGGCATTTGTCACAAGATAATCGTCTCCGATAATCTGCACTCGATCGCCGGCTGCCGCGGTAAATGCGATCAGGCCCACCTCGTCGTCCTCACCCAGCGGGTCCTCGACCGAAACGATTGGGTAGCGATTGATCCACGCGAGCAGCATGTCCGAAAGACCATCACTGTCCAGCGCCCGCCCCTCGAGCCCCAACCGGTACTGCCCGTCGCGGCCGAATTCCGATGCCGCGACATCGAGGGAAATTGCGACCTGATCTCCGGGAATCAAATTCGCCGCCTCGATCGACCGCACCAGCATATCGAGCGCCGCGTCGTTGGTATCGAATGCCGGCCAGTAACCACCCTCGTCCGCGACACCCTGCAACTTGCCGGCGTCAGCCATCAGCTTTCCCGCCGCGAGATAGACGCGCGCGGTCCAATCTAACGCTTCCTCATAATTCTGCGTGCCGACCGCGATAACCATGAAATCCTGCACGTCGACCCGCCGTCCCGCATGGGCGCCGCCACCGAATATTTGTATTTCCGGCAGCGGCAGCAGACGACCTTGTTCCCCTCCGAGATATCGCCACAGTGGCACGCCATGCGCCGCCGCCGCGGAATGCGCCACGGCCATCGATGTCGCGACCGTCGCATTGCCGCCGAGCTGCGACTTGTTCGGCGTGCCATCGAGTGCGATCAAGGTCTTGTCGATCCCGTCCTGATCTTCGGCGTCCATCCCGGCCAAAGCCTTGGCGATCTCGCCATCAACGGCGGCGAGCGCCTTTCGGACGTCGTAACCGGCAAACGCCTCGCCGCCGTCGCGCAGATCGACGGCCTCACCGCTACCTGTCGATGCGCCGGCTGGTGCAATAGCCCGGCCGACGGCGCCGCCAGCCAGCTGCACTTCCGCTTCCACGGTTGGCCGCCCACGGGAATCCCAAATCCGGCGGCCCACGACATGTCGAATTTCACTATCGGTCATAGGCCAAGTTCCTCCCGCCAGGCATCTCTCACGTCGGACAGCAACGCTACGGGGTCCGCCAACAAAGCGCGGGCGACCCGTCGTACCCGCTCCTTGTCCGACGCGTCCGTCAAATACTCGACTGGCGACTTACCGTCCACCCGCGCCAGAAACAGCCCCGGCAACAACCGAGCGACGCGGGTTTCGAGTTCTATCGGGGTTTCCCAGTTCACTTGCGCGAAATAGGTGGCATTCATTCTGTCGAACGCCTCGAGAAATTGAGGCGCGGCGGGGGGCGTCCAGAGGCACTTCAGCAGGAAATGATTAAGGCAAAAGGCGAGATCGAACGCGGGATCGCCGTACCAAGCGCATTCGGCGTCCAAAAACATAGGCCCTTTCGGTCCGACCAGAATATTCTTCGGACTAACATCGCCATGAACCAGGACTTTCTTCGTCTCTCCGGTGATCGCAACAAGCGCTTCGAGTGCCTTGGCTCGATCCGCATGCGCGCCGGCTGCCGCGATGAGATAGGGTTCAAGGCGGATATCGTAGAAAATCGTATCGTTCGCGAACCGCGCCGCGATCTCGTCGTCGCCAGCCGTCGCCGCGTGAATTCGGCCGAGCCGGTTCCCGACTTCCGCCGCGACATCAAGATCGACACGTCCCTCGCGCAACTCTTCCTTCCAGAGCTTGTATTCGGCCGGGTCGTAGTACGGCATGGCGAACAGGCCGGCTTCCGAAACATGCCCAAGTATTTCCGGTGCGCTATGCCGGACGATGCCATTCGCCGTCTCGATCCAGGCGACTTCCGAGGCATTTCGCCCGACAGGCGCCCGCCAATCCGCAGCGACTTTAAGTTTTGCCAATGCCCGCTTGATACAGGCCGGGCCACGATCGAGATCGACCCGCCAGATATCCGACGATACGCCACCCGTCAAAGGCGTGAATACGGGCACTTCCCGCGTTCCCGCGAGGCCCATGCGCCGCAAAGACGCCGTCAACTCGTCCCAATCAACAGTCAAATGTTGCGGTCTTTGAGCTCGCGCGCGAGCGTTTCAGATTTCTTTTTGATAAACGGCATGTGTGGATTGACCTTGAGACCGCGCCGGAATGCCTCCAACGCCGCCGCTGGATCTCCCAGCGATTCAAAGATCAGCCCCATGCCGACGATGGCGCCGAAATGGCGCGGTTCGAGGGCAAGCGTCTTCTTCACGTCAGCAACCGAGGCTTTGAAATCTTCCATGAGATAGAAAAGCGTCGCCCGCTTGTTCCAAGCTTCCGCAAGATTTGGCGCCAGCGCAATCAGGGCGTTGAAGCTTTCAAGCGCAAGCTCGAAATCGCGAGCGGCGAGCGCGAACGTCCCCTGCTTCATTAGCGCGTTCAAATCTTCCTTTTCGGAATACATCCAAAGATCCCAGATTTCCCCCTGAATTTGGGCCGCTTCCTGCGGGTCCTTGGTCGTTTTCAATCGGGAGAACAAGGGATCAAGGCGCGGGTCATCCTGACCGGCAAACGCAGGCGGCCCACCGATCAGAAATAACGCTAACAAGCTCAGGACATACCGCATGGAGGAATTATGATCCCGCTTAGAGATATCGGCAATACCCTCCCTTCGCGTTACAATGCCCTTTATGCAGGCAACTGACCACACATCCGCGAAACGTTTAGGGGCACGCAATCGCTTTCTCGCCGCTTGCAGCCTCGCCGGCGCGGCGACAACCGCATATAGAAGGCCAAATACAAGCGTTACGAAAAACGACGAATGTTGGATCGACATTGCCCGGCTTGGCTCACCCGATGCGGCCGGTGTGCTGGTTCTGTCCTGCGGCCTGAATGGCGAAGAGGGACTTTGCGGTTCGACGATCATGACGGAATGGCTGTCATCTGGATACCAGCGGGACGTACCGCGAAACATCGGCGTAATTATGCTGCACACGGTACTGCCTGTTGCCTATGCGGCCGGTAGCGCACCGGCTCCGGAAAACGCGCCACAGCGCGGCTGGAGCGATACTGTATTGTCCGCTGCCGCACGCCGTTTCACTTCTTATGCGGAACTTACGGGCAAAAAATCCACCAACGATGCCGCAGTACCGGTCATGCCCGCGCCGGACACGAATTGGATGGAAGCGGCAAGCGACGTCATCGTCGACGAAGTGATCGAACATGCGCGGAACGTGGCGCTTCTTGAATTTCATACTAGCCTGCGCCCCTTTGGCGAAATCGCGATCGCGTCGTGCCATCCCGCCACAAGTGATGCGAGCAGCCGCCTCAAAAAATGGTTCGAGGATGACGTAGAGATGGACGAACCGGCCATTCTCGATATTTTCGCGCTTGGCTTCGGCGCACGACTGGCGGAATTGTCCTTAACTGCTGCGCATGTCGAGTTCGGTGTCTACACGATGGGTGGAATATTAGGCTTTGACGCACGCAAATCGACTGCGGAAAGACACGCGGATGTTAGATCGATGTTCTCCCCCGATTCCGACGAATGGCACGAGCACATCAGGTCGAAGGGCATCCAAATCGTCGGGCGCGCCCTCGCCGGCCTAGGCAAAGCGTGACATACACCTGCCGCATCGCTAGAAATCGGCGCCACTAAAAGTCACGATCGGGGCGAACCAATGAGCAGGAAAGAGCGGCGGCAACAGGAAAAGCGCGCGCGGCAGGTGGCGAAGGACCCGCGCCGCGTCAGCGTTCCCGAAGCGCTCAATCTCGCGGGGCAGCTTTACGAGAGAGGCGAAGTGCCGCAAGCGGCCGACGTTTGTAAAAGCGTCGCGACGGCCGCTCCCGATCATTTCGATGCACAGCAATTCCTCGGAATATTGTCGGCCGAACTGGGTCGCCCCGAGGTTGCTGTCGAAGCGTTCCTCGCGGCAACAAAAATCAAACCGGACGACGGCGCTGCGCGTTTCAACCTGGCTAACGCGCTGGACGAGTCGGGCCGCTGGGAAGAAGCCGAAATCGCATTCCATGAGGCACTTACGCTAACGCCGGACGATCCCGATACGCTCGTAAATTTGGGTACCGTACAGCGAAAATTGGGCCAGTTCGAAGAAGCTATTGCAAGCTTCAAGAGCGCTGTTTCCCTGGATCCGCGGTTAACCGTAGCGCATGTAAATCTTGGCAGTGCGTATCTCGAAAACGACGCTTTTGGTGCCGCTGCCAAAAGTTTCGAGGCGGCAGTGGCATTGACGCCAAGCGCCGTGGATCTGCGCCTGGAATTGGTAAACGCGTTATACCACAACGAGGACCTGGAAGAGGCCGCCGCTGCTTGCGATAAAGCAATCGGACTCGAACCGGAAAATGCTAAAGCGCACAACCTGCAAGGTACGATTTTGGCAGGCTTAAAGCGTAGCGATGAGGCGTTGCGGGCATTCGAACGGGCCGTCGAATTGGCGCCAAATGAACCGGGCCTACAGATGGATTTTGGAATCGCGCTACGTGCGAACGGCCAAATAGTGGAATCGATTGCGCGATACGAGCACGCTCTATCGCTCGATCCCGAATTCGGGCTTGCCTATTTCAGCTTGGGTAACGCGCTAAGCGAGTACGGCAAGATCGCGGAGGCTGAGCAAGCCTATCAAATAGCTGTTCAGCGTCTTCCGGACGATGCCTCGGCTTACAATAATTTGGGGTTCGCCCTTATAGAGCTCGACCGCGCGGACGATGCGGAAGCTGCTCTGCGGCGGGCCATTGAAATCGACCCGGAGCACGCCTCGTCGCACTTCAATCTACACGCCATCTTGTATCGGGACGACGCGCTCGACCCCGCCATCGCGGCTCTCGATGCCGCGCTCGAAGCGGAGTCGGGGGACGGCAAGGCGCAGTTCTTTCACGCCATGTGCCTGGAGCAGCAAGGCGACAGTGACGCCGCAATCGCCAGTTTCGACAAAGTTCCGCTGGACGGTAACGGTTACAATTACTGGCTCGACAGTTGGGATTATGCGCTGCGGCAAATACAGCAGACACCCTCGATTCGCGTCTTCGGCACCGGCCCGGAAACCCATGCTCATGCTCAGGCCGCCGCCGAAATCGACGGCTTAACGCTCGAATTCGGAGTCCGTTTCGGCACATCAATCCGGCAGATCGCGGCAAAAACCGACGGCGCCGTGCACGGATTCGACGGTTTTCAGGGGCTACCCGAAGCGTGGCACGAGAACCCTATCGGCGATTACACGACGCACGGCGAAATCCCAGAAGTTCCGGCCAACGTCGAACTGCATATCGGCTGGTTCGACGACACCATCCCCAAATTCGCCGCAGGCCACGACGGGCCAATCCGTTTCATGAACGTGGATTGCGATATCTACAGCGCGACAAAGACGATATTCGACCTGCTGCACGACCGGGTCGTGGCCGGTACCGTCATCGCCTTCGACGAATATATCTGCAACCCCTATTGGCGGCAGGACGAATACAAAGCGTTCCAGGAGGCCGTGGAACAATACGGTTGGTCCTACGAGTACCTGTCCTTCTGTCCTTTTGCACGTCAAGCGGTCGTCAAAATCACCGCTTAGACCAATAATTTCTGCAAAGGCGGACAAGCGGCATCCAAGTTCTCGGAGCCCTTGGACCCCACGGTATCCATGATCCACCATGCGGCGCAAAGGTTCGAGGAGAGTAAGGTCGCCTGTACTCTTTCGCGAAATTCCAGGATCGCTGGGATGGTCAGCATGCCCGTTCCGGTCATAACGACAGCGTCGCACTTCGCATCGTCGATTTGATCGAGCGTCGCCGCGACTTCGTCGCTTTCCATCTCGTAAGCGCGAAACTCCTCCGACATCATTACCACTTGGGTCAGATTGTAACCGCAATCTTCCCAGTATTTCGCAGCGCGTCGCGTCAGCCAATCGGGATACGGCGAAATCAAGGCCACGCTCTTCGCGTTCAGCGCTTCCAACGCCAATCGGATGGCTCGGCACGCGGTCGTCGAAACGGTCCCGGTCGCCGCGCTCAGTTTCTCGCACAACGCATCGTCGCCCGCGCGCAACAAGCCGTAGGATGCGCCTGTCATGGACGCCAGGTAGGCATTCAACTCGATCGCGCCAAACGCCTTGGCGCTATCCAGGAACACCTGCGGGTACCCCTCTAGCCGCTGCGCGAGATCGAGGTCCGGTGTGTAGGGAAACCGTGCGGCATAGAGCGCGATATCGTCGCCGACCAGGTACTGAAGCTCTGGCTCGACAGTGGGGTTAGAGGTCGGGACCAGCACGCCGACCCTCGCGGACGGTCTCAGTTCCTTGAATGAGGCCATATTTTAAACTCCTGTGTCACCGATAAACGCACCGTCGGCGGCCAGCTGCCGCTGCAACGCGGCAACGTCCAGTTCAACCGGCGCCTCACCTGATTTCCGGGCCATCGCCGCCGCCGTGCCGGCCGCCTGTCCCATGGCGAAACAAGGACCGCTGACCCGCAGGGACGCTTGGCCTTCCTGGGTCGTCGAGGCGCAACGGCCCGCGACGAGTAGATTGTCGACCCCCGTCGGCAACGTCGTCGAGAACGGGATCTGATGGTAACCGCGGCCCGCGAGAAACTTCCATTCGACGTCGCCCAGCACATGGGTTTCGAGCGGCCAACCGCTGCAGCCGATACTATCTTCGAAGTCGCGGCAGTCGAGAACATCCTCGCTGGTCAATTGATAGGATCCCACAATGCGTCGTGTTTCGCGGATACCGATCTGCGGCGCGATTTCGAGCATGTAGGATTTGGAGAATCCCGGCACCATGTCCTTCAGGAACTTGAAATATTCGACGGCCTGACGCCGCCCTTCCACTTCCGCGAAGCCGAGGTCGACCCAATCGGAGCCATCCACTGGTGCGCCGTCGCGGCTGATCTGCGTCAGGTTCGCGCGCCATTCGCTGTCGTGGGTCTGTGGGCGGATGATTCCCGCCTTGCGCGGCAGGGTATATTTCCCGCTGGCGTTGGCCTCCGCAATCAAGGCCTTCAGGTTCGGCGCCCCTTCCGACATCGCCAAATCGCTATCGACATCGGCGATCCGGAACATCATGGTCGGGTAGGCCATGAAGCCGTCCGGCCCACCCTTCTCGAACGGTGCACCGGCCCAGGCGGCCAAATCCGCATCTCCCGAGCAGTCGATAAACATATCCGCCGCGATCGCCGCGCGGCCCGATTTCGTCTCGATCAATACCGCCTCGACCCGGCCGTCATTGGTAACCGCATCGACCGCGAAGGTATGAAAGCGCACGTCCACGCCGGCGGAAATCAACAGGTCGTCAGTGGCGACCTTGTAGGCCGCCGTGTCATAGGCCTGCGCGCCGGTTTTCAGGCCGTCGGCGCTCGTCACGACATGCGGCTCACGCAGGCCGTCGAGCAACGCCAATCGGTCCAAAATATCGTCCGCGACGCCATGCACGATCTGCTGCACAGTGCCGTTGATACTGGCGTGCAGTCCGCAAAAATTCGTCACCATCGCCGCGGTGCCCATGCCGCCGAGGAAGCCATAGCGCTCCAACAGCATCGTCTTGGCCCCGGTGCGCGCCGCCGCGGTCGCCGCGGCGATGCCGGCAGGGCCGCCGCCCAGCACCAAAACCTCCGTTTCCGCGACAACCGGCACTTTTCGCGCCCGTTCCGTTATCTCTCGCATGCAATCCCCTGCGGCTTTTGTCATAATGCGCAACGTTCGAAGCGCACAGTACCGAGAGGGACCCGATGAGCAAACCCGTGTATCGCGACTACGATCAGGAAGCGTTGGAATTTCAGTACGGTCCGCGCCTCGCCGTGCCGAACACCGACGAGGTTCTGGCGCGCTGGGTGGCTAACAGCGACGCCTACTACGCCGAAAGCGATTGCGAACGCGATATCGCCTACGGCCCGCGCGCGGAGGAGACGCTCGACATCTTCAAGCCGGCGAATCCAGACCGCGCGCCGGTCCTGATCTTCATCCATGGCGGCTATTGGCGTGCGTTGGACAAGAAAGATCACGCCTTCCTGCCGAAACCCTTCGTCGATGCCGGTGTCCTGGTCGTATCGATCAACTACACGCTCTGCCCCGAGGTCGCGATAGACGAGATCACCCGCCAGGCGCGCGCGGCCTGCGCCTGGGTCTTCAACAACGCAGCAAAGTACGGCGGCGACCCGAACAGAATTCACGTATTCGGCCACTCCGCCGGCGGCCACCTGACCGCCGCCATGGCGACCACCGATTGGCCGGAATACGAATCCGGACTACCGAAAGATTTGCTGAAAAGCGCGACGCCGATCAGCGGCTTGTTCGACCTGCAGCCGATCCTACTAATTTCGGTAAACGACGATGTCCATCTCGACCCGGATAGCGCCGTGCGGAACAGCCCGGCGAATTCAGAGCCCGGCCACGATATGCCGATGACCGTCGCCGTCGGCGGCGCGGAAACCGAGGAGTTCCGCCGGCAATCGCAATATCTATGCGACAAATGGCGCGATGAGCTTGGGTCGATCGACTATTTGGAATCCGACGGCGCGAACCACTTCACCGTCATCGAGAATATGGTCGACCCGAACGATCCGCTGACCCGCAAGATCCTCGGCCATATGGGCCTTTAAATCGGGCCCCGGATGTACGACCAAGCCAATTCGGAGTTCGAGCGTATCGTGGCCGCGCTTACGGCGTCGGAAAGCAACGTATCGCTTGGCAAGATGATGAGTTCGCCAGGACTAAAGTTCGGCGACAAGGTATTCGCCTTCCAGGCCAGGGAGGGGATGGGCTTCCGACTCGGCCGGGACTTCAACTCCAACGCCCATGGCAACGTCGATTTTGAACCTCTGAACCCTTTCAAGACCAAGGGGCCGCTGAAGGGCTGGTTCATCGTCGGGGAGAAACAGAGCGACGCTTGGGAAAATTTGGCCAAAACAGCCCTCGCCTTCACGAGAACTCTTTGAGCGTGACCCACCTCGCCTCAAACACCGGCGATTTTCTAGCCGACTTGAAACGCAACAACGACCGCACCTGGTTCAATGACAACAAGGATCGTTACGAAGCGGCGCGGGCCGACTTCGAATCGTTCATAGGCGCGCTGCTGCCGCGAATCGAAGCATTCGACCCCAACGTCGCGGGGCTCAATCCGAAGAAATGCGTCTTCCGCATCTATCGCGATACGCGCTTTTCAAAAGACAAAACGCCCTACAAGACCAATTTCGGGGCTCACATGCTGATGGGCGGCAGCAAGAACGTGCGCCAGCGAGCGGGCTATTATATTCAGGTTGAACTTGGGAATTGTTTCCTAGCCGGTGGCGCGCACCAACCGCCTTCGGCCTGGATTAACGCAATCCGTCGCCGTATCGACGCGGATGCGGCGCCGTTGAAGAAAATCCTGAAAAGCAAATCGTTCCGAACAGCATTCGGCGATATCGAAGGCGAGTCCCTGAAGACCGCGCCGAAGGGCTACCCGAAGGACCACCCGAAAATCGATCTGCTACGTTATAAAAGTTTTCTCGCCGTGCACCATATGCCGGACGAGATGGTATTCGCGAAAGACCTGTTGAAGCACGCCGCGAAAACATACAAGACCATGAAACCGTTCGGCGATTTTTTGAACGGCGCTATGGACGAATACGCGTAGCCGCGCGCCATGCCGCATCTCGCCCCCGATACGTTCGATTTCATCACCGATCTGCGTCGGAACAACAACCGCGAGTGGTTCGAAGACAATCGCGACCGGTACGACGATACGCGCGCCGATTTCATCTCCTTCATCGGCGTGTGGCTGATGGAGATCGAGAAATTCGACGACAGCGTCACCGGCATGGACCCGCGCCGCTGCATGTTCCGCATTTATCGCGACACCCGGTTCCACAACAACAAAGGACCGTTCAAGTCCAATTTGGGCGCCCGAATATTGCCGGGCGGCAGCAAAGCGCTGCATCTACGCACCGGCTATTACCTGAATGTGGAACCGGGCCTCTGCCGCATAAGCGGCGGCGCCTTCCGCCCGGAGCCGGAATGGCTGAATGCGATTCGCGACCGCATCGCATGGGATAGCGGTAACCTCCGGAAAATTCTCCGCGCCAGATCATTCAAGACAGCATTCGGCGCGCTACAGGGCGAAGCGGTTAAGACGGCGCCGCGCGGTTACCCAAAGGACCATCCGGACATCGACCTGTTACGACACAAAAGCTTTCTCGCCCGCCATCCGCTCGACGATAGCAGTTTGTTCAAACCTGACTTTCTAAAGCACATCACGCGAGTCTGTCGCGCGATGAAACCGCTCAAGGACTATCTCGACGAGTCGCGCTAATCCCAATACCACGGAAATTTCGCGGGCATACCCCCGCAGCGTCTCGATATCCGAATCCTTTTTTGGCCAGATCAGGCCATCGCCGTCACCCGTGTGGCGCGGCTGGATGTGGATTTGGAAGAGTTGAGCGGAGCCGGAATTGTATAACAGTCCTAGCTGCCGGCGAGAGATGGAACCGGCCGAGAAAGATCCGGGGCGTTCGCGAACGCCGCCTCCAACGCCTTGGCAATTCTGAGCATGGCGGCGTCCGACCGGCGGGGGCCGACAATCTGGAAACCGAACGGCATGCCCTCTTCATCTTTGCCACAGGGCAGACAGACGACGGGATTGCCGGTCGTCGACAACGCATTGGTTAGTCCTGCCCAGGCCACATAGGTCGCCTGCTCCTCGCCGTCGATAACCGCCACGTAGTGGTCTTCTTTGGGAAAGGGCGAGACCGTGGCACCCGGACAGATGAGCACGTCGTAGTAGCCGAAGAAGCGGTCCATCTCGCGATGCAGATTGCCGTGCTCCTGAAATGCCCAGGCGATATCTTCCGTCGTAAGCTCGAGCGCCTGTTCGTAATTGACCCGCACATTAGGGCTCAGCTTGTCCTTATGTTCGGCATAGTGATCCTTCTGGCTGCCAAGATATTGCAAGCCGCGGATGACCCAGTTTACCCGCGCCGCCAGCGTCAGATCTGGCTGCGCTGCCTCGGCCTTGCCGAACAGGCCCTGTATCCGTGCGACCCGGTCGTCGAAGACGCGCCGGATCATCTTCGATGTTGGCGCGAACCCCAGATCCGGCGAAAACGCGACGCGAATCGATTTAAGGTCCGCCGCTTCGAGATTGAGGAAGTCGGACCGGTCACGTGGATAGGACATAGGGTCGATGGAATGGTCGCGGGCCATGGCGGCGGTCAGCAAACCGACATCGTCAATGGTCCGCGCCATCGCGCCTTGCAGCTGAAATGGCCAGAACGGATAAATGCGGCGCTCGAAAGGGACAAGTCCCGGCGTCGGTTTGAGGCTCATGACGCCGCAGAAAGTTGCCGGCACGCGCAGGCTGCCGCCGGTATCGCTGCCCGTGGCGATAGGCACCATGTCCATGGCCAACGCCGCCGCAGCGCCGCCCGACGAGCCACCACTCGTGCGCGCGTGATCGAAGGGGTTTACCGTCGGGCCGAAGACAAAATTGGTCGTATTGTTCCCGGCACCGAATTCGGTCGTATTCGTCTTGCCGCAGATGATCGCCCCTTCCTCGCGCAGGAACTGAACGACAAGATCGTCGCGATCCGGAATATGGTTTTCGTAAATAAGCGATCCGAATGTGGTGCGCATCCCTTTCGTCAGGCTCATATCCTTAATCGCCAAAGGCAACCCGGCGAGCAGCCCCACATCTTCGCCCGCCATAATCTGCGCTTCCATGGCACGAGCGGCGGCGCGGGCTTCGTCGAAACAGGTCACAGTGAAGGCATTGATTTCGGGATTGGCCCGTTCAATTCGCGCGATGAAGGCATCGAGGACTTCCAGCGGCGACAATTCCTTACGCGTTACCCGGCGCCTTAATTCGCTTGCGCTCTGCTCGATCACAGTCATGTCGCCATCCCACTTCAATTTGTTTGGCATCAGTTATGTCGCCAACACTATATCGCCGGCAAGTAGGCCGCTTGATCATCGACGGAACGCTTGACGCTCTCGTTCCATGATTCAGGACCGCAGCCTTCGTACGTAGAATCCCTAATGGGGATTCACCTAACTTTCGACTCGCCAGGGAGGCGCATAAAATTCATTTCGCAGATAACGATGGCGCTCGCGCCACCGCACAACATTCATATCGTTTGTTTTCGAAATGGCTCCCACGATGAGGCCGAAGACGGGTACGCGCTATGACAGAGAAACGCTTGCTTATGGTTGACGACAGTCCAGATCTGGGAGAGATCGTTCGCTTCATCGCCGAAGAATTAAGGTACGACGTCAGGATAACGACTCGCGGCAAAGAATTCATGCAGCTGTTCGACAGTTTCCACCCAACAACGGTTATTGTCGCCATCGATTTGCCAGATACCGATGGTATCGAACTGGTCCAATGGCTGCACGAACGCAAATGTTGCGCCAAAATTCTCGTGACCGCCGGCCTCAACGACAGATACGCCAAAATAGCGAAATCCCTCGGCGACGCCTTGGGTCTCGACATCTCGGTTATTGAAAAACCCGCCGAATCCTTCGAATTTCGCGCCGCCCTGACATAATCGCATTCAACGATAAACAGTTACAGCTACACCAAATTTGACGTCTGGGATTGCCCTATAAAACGAGTATCATGGCACGCGTAAAAACTCTGCGGAGCCACCATGCCGAAGAAGAAAATGCATATCGCCCAATTCCTGGTGCACGGGCCGACCTATCACAGCTTGGCCATGTGGCGGCATCCGAAATCGGAAATGGGGGACAACGCCTGGGCGCGGCCGGCACTCTATCAACACATCGCAAAGACCTGCGAACGCGGCAAGTTCGACATGGTCTTCTTCGCCGACCTGAACTACATCTCCGACACCTACAAAGGGTCACTCGATCCAGCACTACGCTATGCCGTACAGGCGCCGGAGCACGATCCGGTACCGTTGCTGTCCTATATGGCGGCGGTCACCAGCCATGTCGGGTTGGGCGCGACATTTTCCGTCAGCCATCAGCAACCCTTCTACCTGGCGCGCCTTTGGGCCACGCTTGATCACTTGACCGGCGGCCGCGCCGCCTGGAACGTCGTGACGTCGGTCAATGACAATCAGGCCGCCAATTACGGCACCGAACGCGAGCCGACCGATACCCGCTACGAGAAGGCGGACGAGTTCATCGAAGTATGCCGGCAGCTTTGGAATAGCTGGGACGAAGATGCGGTCGTTATGGATCGCGAGAATGCCGTCTTCGCCAACCCCACGAAAGTGCGTCGTATCGAATTCGAAGGCGAGTTCTACAAATCACGCGGTCCGTTGAACGTCACCCGGTCACCACAAAACGGACCGGCACTCATTCAAGCGGGAACGTCCCCAAAAGGCCGGGCAATCGCGGCAAAATACGCCGACGCCATCTTTGGCATCCAACCCCACGCCAGGGACGCGGCTGTCTATTACGCCGATATCAAGAGCCGTATGGAAGACATCGGCCGCGACCCCGATTCTTGTAAGATTTTGTACGGCATGCAGCCGATCGTTGGCGAGAGCGAAGCGGAAGCGGTCGAGAAGCAAGCATTTCACAATGAGTTGGTCCCCGAGGAGGGTGGAATGGCCATCCTCTCCGCCCATCTCAATTTCGATATGTCGAAGCTACCGCCCGATACGGAGATGGCGAGCCGCACCGAACCCGAGCTGCAGCGTATGAAACCCCGATATACCAAGCCGGAGGGCGGCTCCTTTACGGCACGGGAAATCGCGACGCGGCATGGGCAAAGCGTCAGCCTGCCGCAATTCGTCGGCACGCCGAAAAGCGTGGCCGATCAAATGGAAGCCTTCGTCGAGGAGGTCGGCGGCGACGGGTTCATGATTTCGCCGATTTACTGCCCTGGCGCGATCGAGGAGTTCGTCGATCTCGTCGTACCGGAACTGCAGCGGCGCGGCATTTTCCGCACCGACTATTCCGGCACGACCCAGCGCGATCACTTGCTGCAGGACGACTGAGCCGTCAGCTGAAATGCATCGCGCCGTTGATGTCCAGCACGGCACCGTTGACGTAAGTTGAGGCCGGTGAAATCAGGAAGGCGAGCGGGCCGGCGATTTCTTCCGCCTGCGCCATGCGCCCCATCGGGAAAGTTTCCGGCTGAAAGTCCTCACCCTGCGTCATCGGTGTCGCCACGGGGCCCGGCGCGACGGCGTTGATCGTGACGTTGTGCGGCGCGCCGCGGCGCGAAAACCAATGCACGAAGGCGTGAATACCGCCTTTAGACATGGCGTAGTGCGGCGCCGCGCGGACACCGCCGATTCGACCGGCGATTGACCCGATCAGCGCAATGCGGCCCTTCTTGCGTTCCACCATGCCGGGGAAGAAGGCGCGGGTGACGTTCAACGGCCCTTGCAGATTGACGTTGAAGACCCGCTCCGCCACCTCGTCCCAGCCCTCGTCATTCCAATCGTCGAACGGACAGATCGCGGCGCAGTCGATCAGCGCGTCAACCGCGCCACAGGACTCGGCCCACGCCTCGGCCGCCGTCCGGTCCGTCGTGTCCAGCGCGGTCGCGACCGAGTCGCGCCCCTTGCTGCGCAGGAAATCGGCAAGCGGTTCCGGCGCTTCCAAATCCGCAACCATCACGTCCGCGCCCATGCCGGCGACGAGCCGTGCCGTTTCCGACCCGATACCGCCGGCGGCGCCGGTAATCGCGACCCGCTGCCCCGAAAGATCGAATGCCTGAACCATAAATTTCTCCCTCGCAAATTCACCTGAGACTACCAACATTCGGGTTCGTTTCACCCCCCATCCTATCCTTCCCCCACAAGGGGGGAAGGGAGAACTTCGCTAGATCAGCAGGCTAATTTCCTCCCCCTTGAGGGGGGAGGACTAAGGTGGGGGTGGAAACTGTGTCGTGGAAACCTTAACTCGAATCGCCCTAGAGGCTGTAGTTTCCTTCGCGGACGATAAACGCCTCGATCGTTTCCTCGCCGAGCAGCTTCACCGCTTCCATGCGATGCGCCCCATTGACGAGGATGAAACCCTTCTTGGCGTCGCGGCGCACCTGGATCGGCACCTTCTGTCCATCCTCCAGGATGCTCTCCGCCAATTCCTCGATCTTTTCCGGTTCCAGCGCGTTGCGCCGCTTTGCCGGAACGTAGATACCCGTCAGCTCCAAATGTTCGGATTTAAGCATTGTCATTGTTCGCAGCCTCGCCGTTACGCCGAAAAACCAAGTTCGAGCAAGGGCTCGTCATCGAGGACCCGCTGATAGGATAGGCGGCTCAGATCGATGGTCTGATAGCCGCCATCGAGCAGCAGCTCCTTCATCGCGCGCCCGATCGCTGGGCCTTTCTGCAGTCCCGCCCCGGAAAAACCGGTGGCGAAATAGTAGTTCCCCAAACCGCCCGGCCAGTCGCCGATGATCGTGTTGCCGTCCATCCGGTTATAGGCGTAATGGCCGGACCAGCTACGCATCACCTTCAGGCTCTCGAACTTCGGCACCCGATGCGCCACCGCGGGCCACATGATATCGTCGAACAAATGATGCTTCACCTCCCAATCGAAGCCGCCGGGCACGTCGACATCGGTCAGCCCGATGGTAAATCCCGCGCCTTCCTTGCGGAACGAAACATGTGACGGGTCCTTGGTGAGCGGCATGTTTTCCAGCTCGGCCCGCGTCTCAACATAGAAGGTCGAGCGGCTGAGCGGCTCCACGGGCAGCTTCATGCCGATCGACGCGCTGAGTTCCGGTCCCCAGGCGCCGGCCACGTTGACAAAAACTTCACCGTCGATCTTCCTGCCGGAATCGAGAACGACCCGTTGAATCTTCGTAGAATCCGTCTCAAACCCAACCGCCCGATCCTGGATATATTCGACGCCGAGATCGCGGGCCTTGCGACGGAAGCCGACCACCGCGGCGTGCGGATCGATAAATCCGTCCTTGGGGCCATGCAGCGCCGCATCGATATCGTCGGTACGGATCGACGGGAAACGGCGCTTCACCTCATCCCCGTCGATCATCTCGTTCGACGCGCCATGCGCATTCTGCACGGCGCAGTTCTGCTTCGCGGCCGCAATGTCCTCGCCACCTTTGAGCAAATGCAAATAGCCATATTCGAGGAAATCGAACCGCCCCGGCTCGCCGTCGACATCCACCCGGTTCGCGAAATCCCGATAGAATTCCTGCCCATAGCGGGACATCTCGATATTCTCGACGAGCCCGTGCATCAGGCGCACCCCGCCCGAAGAGCGGGGCGCAGCGGCGAATTCATAAGTAGGATCCGGTTCGATGACGCAGACATCGCCTGCCTTGCCGGCCGCCGCGAGATGATAGGCGATGCTGGAGCCCATGATGCTGCCGCCGATGATCACGATATCCGCCATCGCGCTGTCCTTCCTGTCTGACTAAGTTCGGTCGCCATGATCCTGCCCGCGCCGCCAGCGGGTCAAGCGCAATCGCCGGTTGGCCGACAGGACGCCACCGTTTAGCCTACCCGTAAATTCTAGATACAGCGGAGAAACCATGAGCGACCTTCACCAAGACGCCATCGTCATCGACGGCCTGATCATCTCAAACTGGAGCCGTTCGGTCTTCGAGGACATGAAACGCGGTGGCTTGACGGCGGCGAACTGCACCTGTTCGGTCTGGGATGGTTTCAAGGGCACGATGGAAAACATCGCGCAATGGAAACGCTGGTTCAAAGAGCATGACGATCTGCTGCTTCCGGTCTTCACCACCGAGGACATCCGCCGCGCCAAGCAGGAGGACAAAGTCGGTATCATCCTCGGCTGGCAGAACACCAGCGGCATCGAGGACCGGGTCGAATTCCTGCAACTGTTCAAGGAACTCGGCGTCGGGGTTATGCAGCTCACCTACAACACGCAGAACCTGGTCGGCACCGGTTGCTGGGAAAGCGTCGATAGCGGGCTTTCCGATTTCGGCCGCGAGGTGATCGACGAGATGAACCGGGTCGGCATCCTGGTCGACCTGTCCCATGTCGGCGCGCAAACCAGCGAGGAAGCGATCCTGCATTCCAAGAAGCCGGTCGCCTACACTCATTGCGCCCCGAATGGCATGAAGGACTACCCGCGCAACAAGACCGACGAGCAGCTACGTTTCATCGCCGACCGCGGCGGCTTCGTCGGCGTCTGCACATTTCCACCCTTCCTGCCCTGGGGTACTGAAACCAACATCGAGAATTGCATCGAAGAATTCGATTATGTGATCAACGTAGTCGGCGAAGACTGCGTGGGCATCGGAACCGACTTCACACAGGATCAGGACGTCGCCTTCTTCGATTACTTGTCGCTCGACAAGGGGCATGGCAGGCGGCTCGTCCCGAAACGGCCGGGCGGTGTCGTCAAAATGCCGGAAGGCCTTCGCACGATCGGCGAATTCCCGAACCTCACCGCGGCGATGGAGAAGGCCGGCTGGCCCGAGGCCAAGATTCGCAAGGTCATGGGCGAGAACTGGCTGCGCGTGTTGAAGGAAGTCTGGGGCGCATAGAAAGGGGATTTGAGATGACGATCACGGAAAACCACTGCAAAAAACAACTCGAAGCTGGCAAACTGGCGCTTGGACTCGGGGTCCTGCAATCGCGCAAGGTCGATATCGCGAAGATCGCGAAAACTTGCGGTTATGACTGGCTCTTCATCGATCTGGAACACAGTTCGATGGACCTGGATACCGCATCGCAGATCTGCGTAGCCGCGCTCGATATGGGCGTGACACCCTTGGTGCGCGTCTCGGGCCACGAGCATTTTCACGCCGCCCGCATCCTGGACAACGGGGCGATGGGTGTCGTTGTGCCGCATGTCGATACGGTCGCGGAAGCGCGCGCCGCCGTCGACCATGTGAAGTTTCCACCGCTCGGCCACCGCTCGATGACCGGCGGCCTGTCGCAGCTCGGTTTCGAAAATCACGGCGTGGCCGAACAACCTAAGATCATGAACGCGCAGACCATGGTCGTGATCATGCTGGAAACGCCCACGGCGATCGAAAACGCCGACGCGATTGCGGCGGTCGAGGGCGTTGACGTACTCCTGATCGGCACAAACGACCTGTGCGCCGAGATGGGTATTCCCGGCCAGTTCGACCACGCGCGGGTCGAAGACGCCTATGACAAGGCGCTCGCCGCCGCGCAAAAGCACGGCAAGCATGTCGGTCTGGGGGGAATCTACGATGAAGCCTTGGTGGCGAAGTTTGTCGGCAAAGGCGTCCGCTTCATCCTCGGCGGTGCCGATCTCGGTTTCCTGATCGCCGCCGCGGGCGATCGAAGCTCGTTTCTTCGTGGGCTTGAAACGGCCTGAGCCTGGTCAACTTTTCGCGATCTCATTGCGCTTCGACGGGCACTGATGCAAGTTCGTACCAGGACCTTCATCGAGTCGAGCCGGAGATATTTTATGCGTATCGTTCTTCTTGCCGCCGTTATTATGTTAGCTGCCTTCACCCCCGCGTCGGCGGGCGAGGGACTTGTCACGAAAGCGAGTCCCTATAGTGTCGCGAAAACCATCGATCGCCTGGAAGCGATCTTCAAGAAGAAGGGCATCACCGTCTTTGCGCGGATCGACCACGCCGCCGGCGCCGCAAAGATCGGCAAATCCCTTCCGCCGACCGAGTTGATCATTTTCGGCAATCCCAAACTGGGCACACCGCTGATGGAAAGCCAGCGCAAGATCGGTATCGCGCTGCCCCTGAAAATTCTCGCCTGGGAAAAAGGCGGCAAGGTCAAAATCGCCTATACCAAACCCTCGCAGCTGGCCAAACGATATGGCGTCGTCGACCGCGATCCGGTGCTGGCCAAGATTGCCGGCGCGCTGAACAACCTGACCAACGCCGCCATAAAAAAGTAGCGCTTATTCGCCGCGCAACCGGCGTATGACGCTGCGTTGGCGTGCTTTCAGAGCGCGCAGACGGCGCGAGTCGTAGGCCCGCGCGTTTCGACGATTCGAATCCCGGTCGACGTCGAAATGCGCGCGCCGTTCCAACGACCCGATATCGGCGTTGATCGCCTGCCGCTCCGTTTGCAGCGCATCGCGCTGCGGCGGCGCCAGAGGCTCCTTCGATTTGACACTAGGATCTCTCTGTTCCGGACGGAAGCGATTCAGGCGTGACTTGGTGTTGGTTCTCGGTTCCACAACGTCTTTCGCCTCGCGTTGCGGGACATAGGTTGTTTTGGATACCGGTATCGGATCGCCGGATTCCCAAATCGATGTGGTGTCCGCGCTGGAGCATGCGGCCACGCCAAGGAACGCCGCTATCACCAGCCGTCGCATCCTACGTCGCCGGTTCCGGAAGTTGCACGTTCTCAAGCGCCTCGGGAAGGGGCCCGCCAGTCGCCCAATCGAGCAGTTCGACCGTGTGGACGACCGGCATTTCGCCAGCCGCAATTTGCTGGATACAGCCGATATTGCCCGCAGCCACGACCGACGCGCCGGTGCGGCCAATGTTCGCCAGCTTGCGGTCGCGCAATTGCATCGCCAGTTCCGGCTGCAACAGATTGTAGGTACCCGCCGACCCGCAGCAGAGATGGGCCTCCGGCACGGCCCTGACATCAAACCCAGCATCGGCCAGTAGTTGTTTAGGCGCCTCGGTGACCTTTTGGCCGTGCTGCAAGGAACAGGCAGCATGATAGGCGACCGGAATTAACTTCCGCGACAACACGTCCCCTAAACCGATATCGACGAGATACTCGCTTATATCGCGTGTCAGTGACGAAACGAGCTCGGCCTTATCCCGGAGCGTCGGGTCGCCGCGGAACATGAAGCCGTAGTCTTTCACTGTGGTACCGCAGCCCGACGCGTTGATGATGATCGCGTCGAGGCCCCTGCCGTCGATCTCGCGTGTCCAAGCGGCGATATTGGCAACGGCCTGCGCGTGGCTGTCACCGGTCCGGCCCATATGGTGCGTCAGTGCCCCACAGCAGCCGGCACCTTTGGCCACGACCACCTCGATACCACGGCGGTTGAGCAACCGGACCGTCGCTTCGTTGATCGACGGGCTCAACACCTTCTGTGCGCAGCCCGACAGCAACGCGACACGTCCCTTGCGGACGCCCTCCGTCTCGTGAATTTGCGGCCGGTCCACCGGCGACGGCGACGGGATATGAGAGGGCGCCATCGATAGCAGCCCCTTCAACCGGCCTGGCACCAGCGCCGCGAAGGGCTTGGCGAACCACGCCCCGATCAACGCCAGCCGGAACAGGTTCGGGCGCGGCAGTATCCAGGCGAGCAGGTCGCGCAATTTCCGCTCGGCGAACGGGCGCGTGTAGGTCTCCTCGATATGCTCGCGAGCATGATCGACCAGATGCATGTAATGGACCCCTGACGGGCAGGTCGTCATGCAGGACAAGCAGGACAGGCAGCGGTCGACATGGCGCACGACACGGGCCGTCGCGGCCTCGCCGCCTTCCAGCATTTGCTTGATCAGATAGATGCGGCCGCGCGGACTGTCGAGTTCATCGCCGCGCAGCACATAAGTCGGGCAGGTCGCGGTACAGAAGCCGCAATGCACGCAGTTGCGCAGAATCTGGTTGGCTTCGGCGATGTTCGCGTCTGCGAGTTGGACCAGGGAGAAATTGGTTTGCATGCGTCAGACGCCCGGGTACATCCGACCCGGATTGAGCACGCCGCGCGGATCGAAACTTTCCTTCAGGCGCCGGCCGAGACGCGCCAAGCCCGGAACCTGCGGCTGGAATACTGACACCGCACTTCGCAGTTCGGCTGGCGCCCGGATCAAGGTGGCGTGTCCACCCGGCCCAGCCACGGCGGCGCGGATCGCTATATTGCCACCTTCGCTCGCCTCGGGAACGGCCAGCCAGACGAGCCCACCACCCCAATCGAGATAGAATTCGCCGCCGAGCGCCCCCGCAACCTCATTGGCAAGCTTCGCGCCCGATTGCGGCGGCACCGAGAGTTTCCAAACGACGCGGTCGTCGTCTGTCGCCGCGAAGGGATGCACGTCGCGCACCTCGCGCCAGAAGCCCGCGGAGTTATGACCGTGCAACTCCTCCGTCTCGCCAAAAGCCGACAGCTGTTTGCGCAGTTCAGCACAGCGGTATTCGACCGACGGCCCAGGTCCTTCGACCCGGATCCCGGCCAGCGACATGCCGGCCTGTTTCACATAGCCAACCCCGGAAACAACCGCGAGCGCCTGCGGCAGCCAGGCAGCGGCGGAGACTTCGTACGGCGTTTGCAACGCCTTCGTCATCGCCGCCGTTCCCTGCGCCGCGTCGCAGCCGAACACGAGCACCGTGCGGGTTTTCTCGGCCGCGGGCAGCACCTTGACCGTCACCTGCATCATCGCGCCGAGGGTGCCCCACGATCCCGCCATGATCTTGCAGAGGTCGTAGCCGGTGACGTTCTTCACCACGCGGCCACCGGATTTAAATTCCTCGCCACGGCCGCTCACGGCTGTGAACCCCAGAAAATGATCTCGCGCAGCCCCCGCCTTGATGCGCCGCGGCCCCGCCAGATTAGCCGCCAGCACGCCGCCCAAGGTACCCGCGCCTTCTGGTCCGCCCAGCAACGGGCCGTAATCCGGCGGTTCGAAAGCGAGCTCCTGTTTGTTCCCGGCAAGCGCCGCATGAATGTCCGCAATCGGCGTTCCCGCACCCGCCGACAGAACCAGTTCTTCCGCCTCATACAGCGAAATACCGGTGAAAGCCGACATGTCGAGGGTATGCGCAGCGTTGCCCGGCCGGCCGATACCGCGTTTCGAGCCGCCGCCAATCAGTTCAAGCGGCGCTTCCTCCGTCGCCGCCCAGGCGACCGCGTCGCGCACATGATCCACCGTTTCCGGTTTCAGAAGAGTCGCCACGGCCTTAGTGGACAGAATGAAACATATGGCACCCATACGATCCCGTATCCCGGTTTCCCGGCAGGAGAAGGCTCGCAGGCGATGCGGTGCCATCGGCAAGAGCCTTAGACGCACTGGGAAGCCGGGATACGGGACCCGGAGGGCGGCTTCCCGAGCTCACCGTCTGCGTTGCGCGCCGCTTGTGATGGCCCCGCATCACGGCGCTACGCGCGCCTAGCCGGGTGAACTCGGGAAGCCGTCGTATAGGTACCATATGTTTCATTCTATCCACTAAAACCGCGGCAGGTCGGGGAAGCGCATCGCGCCGCGCTTGATATGCACCCGGCCAAGCTCGGCGCACCGGTGCAGTTCGGGAAACACCTTGCCCGGATTGAGCAGCGAGTCGGGGTCGAAGACGCATTTGACCCGCTGCTGCTGGTTCAAATCGTCTTCGTTGAACATCGTGCCCATCAGATCGCGCTTCTCGACGCCAACCCCGTGCTCACCCGTCAGCACCCCGCCGACCTCGACGCAGAGCTTGAGGATCTCGGCGCCGAATTCCTCCGCCTTCTCCAACTCGCCCGGCTGGTTGGCATCGTACAGGATCAGCGGGTGCAAATTGCCGTCACCGGCATGGAAGACATTGGCGACACGAAGGCCGAATTCGCCCGACAGTTCGGTCATGCGCAGGAGGACCTTGGAGAGTTGGCTGCGCGGGATCGTCCCATCCATGCAGTAATAGTCCGGCGAGATACGGCCTATGGCCGGAAAGGCCGCCTTGCGCCCGGCCCAGAACCGCTCCCGCTCCTCTTCGCTGTTCGATACGCGGATCGAAATGGCGCCGTTTTCCGTGGCGATGGCTTCGACGGATTCGATCAGATAGTCGACCTCGACCTCCGGACCGTCCAGTTCGACGATCAGCAGCGCCTCCACATCGAGCGGATAGCCCGCCTCGACGAAGGCCTCCGCCGCCGCGATGGCCGGCTTGTCCATCATCTCCATGCCGCCAGGGATTATCCCCGCACCGATCACGCCGGCGACGCAATTGCCGGCCGCGTCATTCGACGGGAAGCCGATCAGGACGGCGCGCGCGGTTTCCGGCGACCGCAGCAAGCGAACGGTGACCTCGGTCACGACGCCGAGCAACCCTTCCGAACCGGTCAGCAGTCCCAGCATGTCGTAGCCTTCGGAGTCGAGATGCTTGCCTCCGATCCGCACGACCTCGCCATCCATCATGACGATTTCGAGGCCGAGCACATTGTTCGTCGTCAGCCCATATTTCAGGCAGTGCACGCCGCCCGAATTCTCCGCAATATTGCCGCCGATAGTACAGGCGATCTGACTCGACGGATCGGGCGCATAGTAAAAGCCGTCATCGCGGACCGCGTCGGTAATGCCGAGATTGGTCACGCCGGGCTGCACGACGGCGCAGCGATTGTCGTAGTCGATCTCAAGGATTTTCTTGAACTTGCCGAGGCCCAGGATGATGCCGTCGGCGAGCGGCAGGGCACCGCCGGACAGCGATGTCCCAGCACCGCGCGGCACGACCTTCACCAAATTCTCATGGCAATAGCGCAGCACGCGACTGACCTGTTCCACCGTCTCCGGTAGAACGACGATTAAGGGCAAGGTTCGGTACGCCGTCAGCCCGTCCGACTCGTAGGGCCGTAGCGCCTCCTCGTCGACGATAACGCCTTCTCCAGGCACGATCTCGCGCAAGCCCACGGCGATCTCCTGCCGCCGGGCGATAACGCGGTCGTCGGGTTTGGGCATTTCCATGGCAATTCACCCGTAATTACCGCTCGGTCTTAGAGCATATCAGGATTAAATGGAACCGTTACCGGTTCCTTTTAATCCTGTGAAGATGCTCTATTCTCAATAATTTAGATCAGATTCACGTGGTTGTTGGATCGCCGAAGGCGATTCCGACAAGCCCCGATCTGATCTACCGCTTTGCCGTCGTCCGAGAAACAAAAAAACCGCGCCGAAGCGCGGTTTCAAATACCTTATGAAAGGCTGTAATCAGCCCTGACGCGCCTTGAAACGCGGGTTCCGCTTGTTGATGACGTAGACGCGCCCGCGGCGACGCACGACGACGCAGTCCTTGTGGCGGATCTTCATCGACTTTAACGAGCGTACAACTTTCATGGCTTAATTCCGTCAATTGGTCTTTTCGGGCCGTCTGAACGCGCGGAAAATAGGGATGATGCCCGGCGATGTCAACGCGAATTGTCCGTCCGTGACCTAGGTCACGGACTCATAAACTGCGACGGTCTTGACGGCGGGATTTCGTTTTCTGGCAAGAAGTTAGGAGCGGAGCGATGTCAGAGCATCGTGATCGACGACACGACGCTGTCCAGAAGGCGAAAGCGTGCCGCCCGATAGGGTCGCTTTCTGGGAGGTTTTCGGGGCGTCGAACGTCCTCACCGGGCCTCAAGACCCGCTATCGAACGCTCTCCTGCCGAAAACGTCCCAGAAAGCGATCATGACCATCGCAGTTTATGAGTCCGTGACCTAACGCAGCCGGGCGAAAACCCGCATCAGACACAATTGTCCGCTTTCGAGTGCCCGGACTCGATGAAGCCACAGTTGTGCTTCCTGCATCAATGCGTCGACGATAGTACGGTCGAAGGTAATGTCCTCCAGCCCGTCCACGTAATTCCGCCAGGCGTGCAGCACCAGCTCGCGGTAATAGTCGGAATCGTCCTCGAGCTCCGTGACGTTCAGGTTCAAGCTTGTAAGCACCGAACGATATTCCTCGAGCGACCAGGGCTTGGGGGTCAGGGGCTCGGAATCATGCCATTCGTCCATGACCGTTCCCTCGTTTTGGTCCGGCTCCGCCAGTACGAAATCCGTGAAGGAGAGCGTGCCCTTCTGCCGCAATCCGTTGCGCAGGATGCCCAGCAGCGCAAGCTTGTCCTCGACAGTGAAGAATGCTTCCCGGGCGAGGATGCAATCGTATTTGATCCCGGCCAGATCCAGCCGTTCCGGATTGAAGTCTGACATGCTCCGGATATTCTGCCGGTCCAACTGCTTCATCCGTTCCACCGCCATATCGGCGAATTCCGGATCGCGTTCCATGCCCGTGATACTCACGTCAGGATCGCGGGCGATTTCGGCGATGCGGCCGCCCAAACCGGCGCTCAAATCGAGCACGAGCGACTCCGAGCGTTTGGAGAATGGCCGCGCGTTATCAATCGCATAAGTCCCGCCGCCCGGCCCGACAAGACCGCGACCCCAAACTTGTTCGCAAATCCGCGTCCGGGCCGCCCCCCAATCCGCCTGCGGCGGCAGATCGCCCTTGTCGTCCAGTTCGATCAGCCGCTTGGTAAAGTTGGTCTTCGCCTTCTGACCCTTCTTGACGACCGCCGCGGGTTCGACACCATGCCACCAGGCACGGAAGCGCTCGCGGAAAGGAATGTAGCCATCGGACTTGGCATGCGTTTCCGGCGCCGCGCGCGACCCCGCCTTCGGCTTAGACGTTTTACGCGCCTTCGCCACCGGTTTCGCGGTCGCTTTCGCCGGCCTGAAGGCCTTCGGCGCTTTGGATCTGACTAATGGATCGGCCATACCCACAGTTTCCCGACAGCTCTTTAATGTATGGTTAACATTATAAGGCAAACTGCAAGAAATTCACGCTATGCAAGTAAGCATCGCGGGGGGTGAAATGCCCCGATTAAGGATATTGGTTCGACCATTGATCGCCGAATTCAGCAATGCGAATATATACGTCGGCAATGCTAAACCGGCTTTACTCAGCGCTTGATCCTGCCTCGCGGCTGACGATCAAAAGAATCGCCGTCACTTTGGCGGTCGCGATCGTTCTGTCGCTATTTGCCGAGCCGTATTACCGGTTGAGCTTCTTCGTTGGGCTCTGCGGTCTCGCGGTGTTCGTTTCCGGTGTCATGGCGATGTGGGGAAAGCAGCGGCTCAACGCGCCGGAGCTGAACCACTGGGATGAAACGACGTTCTTTGCGATGACGACCTTCCTCTTGGTGCCGCTCGTGGCGGGATAGGCTCTAGATCAGATCGGGGTTCGTTGGAATCGCCTACAGCGATCCAACAACCGCGTGAATCTTATCTAAACTATTGAAAAAGAGCGGATTCACAGCCTTATCCGAACCCATGAAATGGGTTCGACTAAACCTGATACGCTCTATACAACGCCCTTGTCGCGCAGCGCCGCGACGTCGCCCGCCGACATGCCGAGCAACTCGTCCAGCACCTCTTCTGTGTGCTGTCCCAGCATCGGCGGCGCGTGGCGGTACCGAACCGGCGTTTCCGACATCTTGATCGGACTGGCGATCAGTTTCGCCGGCCTGCTGCCGGTCGCCGGATGCGCCATCTCCACCGTCATCTCACGCGCCTTGACCTGCGGGTCGTCGAAGACTTGTTGCAAATCGTTGATCGGGCCGCAGCCGATCTTGACCTTCTCCAGTTCGGCCAGCCACCAGGAAGACGGGTGCTTGCGCGTGATGTCGTTCAAGATCTCGGTGACGTGGTCACGGTTGCGCACGCGCTCGACCGCAGTGTTGAAGCGTTCGTCGTCCAGCAATTCCTTGCAATCCGCCATCTCGCAGAAGCGCTGAAACGCCGGATCGTTAGCGACCGACAGCACGAAGTAACCGTCGGCGGACGGCATCACCTGATAGGGCACGATGTTAGGGTGCATATTGCCGAGCCGCGGCGGGTTCTCGCCGGTCGCCAGATAGTTCATGCCCTGGTTCGCCAGCCAGGCGACATGGGTATCCAGCATAGCGATATCGATATGCTGGCCCTCGCCGGTCAGCTGCTGATGGCGCACCGCGGCCAGGATCGACATGCCGGCATACATGCCGGCCATCATGTCGGCGATGGAGACGCCGATCTTCATCGGCTCGCCTTCCGGTTCGCCGGTCAGGCTCATCACGCCGCCCATGGCCTGAATCAGCGCGTCGTAACCGGGCCGGTCGGCATAGGGGCCGGTGTGGCCAAAACCGGTGATCGAGCAATAGATCAAACGCGGAAATTCCGCGTGCAACTGCTCGTAGCCGAGCCCGTACTTGTCCAGGGTGCCGGTCTTGAAGTTCTCCGCCAGCACGTCGCTTTGCGCAATCAGCTTGCGTGCCAACGCCTGTCCTTCCGGATCGGAAAGGTTGAGCGTGATCGACCGCTTGTTGCGGTTGGTGCCCGCGAAATAGGCACTCTCAGAGCTGTCCGCCCCCGTATCGTCGGGCAAATAGGGCGGTGCGAAGTTGCGCGTGTCGTCGCCGACTACGGGCCGTTCGATTTTGATCACCTCGGCGCCAAGATCGCCCAAAATCTGCGTGCAGTGCGGGCCCGCCAGGATGCGGGTCAAATCGAATACCTTGAGGCCGGTTAACGGACCGCTCATGCCTAATTTCCTCGGATTGACTTTAGTAAGACGCGCCCTTTTCGCATTCCGCCCCCAACAACGTCAAATTCCTTTCACGAATCGGGTATAGGGGATGAATGAATTCCAACGGCCACACCTTTAAATGAACGCTGTCTTCCTCGCCGCCGTCCTGATCGCGTTCGTCGTCGCGGGTTATCGTCAGATTACGGTGACGCCGGCGCCGGATGCTGCCGCGCCGATGGATGTGCTGGGCCTGGCCATGATCGACGCCGCGAAAGGGTCGGTCACGTTGGCGATCGGGCTGGTCGGCGTCATGGCGCTGTTTCTCGGCCTGATGAAGGTCGCGGAAGCGGGTGGCTTGCTGTCGATTATCGCCAAAACGGTGCGGCCGCTGATGGTGCGCTTATTCCCCGAAGTCCCCGCCGACCATCCGGCGATGGGCGCGATGATTATGAATATCTCGGCCAACGTACTGGGCCTCGGCAACGCGGCGACGCCTTTCGGTATTCGCGCCATGCAGGAACTGGACAAGCTGAACCCGCACAAGGGCACTGCGACGAACGCCATGGTCATGTTCCTGGCGATCAACACCTCTTCGGTGACCCTGCTGCCGACCGGCGTTATCGCGCTGCGCGCCTCGGCCGGGTCGACCGATCCGGCGGGCATCCTGCCGACCACCCTGTTCGCGACGATCTGCTCGACCACGGTCGCGATCATCGCGGTCAAGCTCTACCAGCGCTTTACCGCACCGCCGGAAACCGCCGCCGATGCGGCCGACGTCGCAGAAGAGGCGCAACCAGCCGAAAGCGGCACCCTGCCAGCGGAACCCAGCGAACCCTATCCGGTCTGGGTTTCCGCGCTCGTGCTGGCCGTCGTCGTCGCGCTGATCCCGGTTACCATCCTGTATGGCCGCGCTATCGCGCCGTGGATCATTCCGGGCCTGATGGTCACGCTTCTGGGATTCGGCGCCTTGCGGGGCGTGCGGGTCTACGAAGCCTTCGTCGAGGGCGCGCGGGACGGGTTTGACGTGGCGCTACGCATTATCCCCTACCTGGTCGCGATCCTCGTCGCCGTCGCCATGCTGCGCGCAAGCGGCGCGCTGGAGCTGCTGATAACGCCGCTCGGCGCAATTACGACGCTGTTCGGCCTGCCGGCGGAAGCCCTGCCGATGGCGCTCCTGCGCCCACTGTCGGGCTCCGGCGCCTATGGCATCTTGGCCTCGATCATCCAGGATCCGGCGACCGGACCGGACACCTATGTCGGCTACCTCGTCAGCACGTTCCAGGGCTCGACCGAGACGACGTTCTACGTGCTGGCCGTCTATTTCGGTGCGGTGCAAATACGGCGAATACGGCACGCGCTCGCCGCCGCCCTGACCGCCGACCTTGCCGGCATCGTCGCGGCGGTTGCGATTACGGCCTATCTGTTCGGTTAAACAACTCGCTTAAAGCGGGAAGCGCTCTTCCAGCCACGGCACCAGTTTCGCCATCAGCGCATCCAGCGACGGATTGCCGTCTTCGCCTTCGTCCGGCTCGAAATAGTGCAGCGCGTCCTCGAAGTTCCAATACTGCTTATCGGCCGAACGGATGGAATCGTAGATCAAGCGCGAATGGGTGCTTGGATAGACGTCGAGATCGCGTCCCGCATTGATGACGACGGCCGGTTCCATCACGGCTGGACCGGTCTTGGCGATATCGGCGTTGCTCGACAGGCCCGACCAGGTGGAGAGCCAGCCCTGCGGCGTCACGACACGCGCGAAACCCAGCCGTTGAAAGTTCATCAGGTCCGGCCGCGGGCTCAGCAAGGAGCCGTAACCGCGCGGCGATGGGTCAAGGCTGTTGTCGGCGTAGTGCAAATTGGCCATCGTGCGATAGACCAGCATGATCGGCTCGAAGGCCTCGCGCCTCTGAACGTCCCGCCGCGCGGCGGGCGACAGCGTTTCGAACGCGTCGCTTTCGCGGATTTGGCCCGCGTCGGCGGCATCCGCGATCAGTTCGTGCGCGCGGTCGTCGATCCGCCGGACCCGGGCCAGTTGCGCTGCGCGGAAGCGGTCGACGAAGTCCGGCGCATAGCGGCTCCACGCCGGCGGCGGCTGGAATCCATTGGCTGGATCGTACATATCCAGTTCCGGATCGGTGCGCAGCGGATCGGTTTCGTCGACCACCGCGGGATCGATGACCTCGTTGATGATCCGGCCCTGACCGGCATGCGCCGCCATGAAGACGATACCGTCTCCGGGGATCAGTTCGGTCCGGTCCAGCAGTGTCGCGCGGCCGTCGGGCATGCGCTCAAGGCGCTCTGCCGCCGGCTTCTTAGCCTGACTCTGGTAGAAGGAAAATAGCGACCCGCCACCGGAGTTTCCCAACAGGACGATCTTCTCGACGCCGCGTTCCTTGAGCCAACGCATGTAGGCCCCTAGGTCGACCAGCAGCTTCTCATGCAGGCAATCGGCATCGTTGTTCAGGCTGCGCAGATTGGCGCCCAAACAGCCATACCCCGCGTCGAGCAAGTCGGGAAACGTATGGTGCTCGGAGAAATCCACGCGCGGGTGCGCGGCGATGACGGCTACGCGCGGCTTGGGGTTTCGCGAGGGCGTCCACCAAACGCCATGCAGCCGGGCACCATCCCGCGCGTCTATCGCGACGGGCGTGCCGGTAACGTTATCGACCGGCCGGCGGAAACGGATTTGCGTCCCGCGCCAGTATGTTTTCGAGAGCAATCGAAGGGCCATCGCGAGTTCCCGAGGGGCGTGTTAACCGGACCTCTAACGGCGCAAGCTACTTACGCGCGGGGGCGTCTTGTCCCGCCAGGCGGCGAAGGATTGGTTCGGCGCCGTGCGCTCGGCGACGGGGCAGTGTCTGTCAGTGAATTTCCAGGACGTATTGTTGAGCACCATGCCGCAGCACGCCAACCGCGGTCCCGCGGACGTCGACAGACAAATGCAGGACTCGAGCGCGAAGGATTGGCCTTTGTACCGGCAGGTACAATTCGGTTCGCTGTGGGCCACCGTCGCAAAAGCCAGGGATGCGGCGCACGCGGCAGCGGCAAATTTCAAAGCTGAAGCGCCAATCATGCGATCCCCCCTTCAAAGGGACAATTTCAGCCCATATTGTACGGCGAATTTCGTAAATCGGGCAAGCCGCTGTCGATCGAAGCATTTCGTAACGCGGCGACGCCTCCGCGCCGCCGCGTGTCCATCAATCGGTCGGGTGCGGTCCGTCTAGCGGATGTTCACTCTCAAACATGGCGTCATCTCCTGGGTTTCGTCGAAGTACGCCTTTCCATTCGCAAGCAACGGGCCAAACCCTGCCAAGAAGCCGCTACATTTCGTATTTCTCCTGCACCTCGTTGATATAGCGATACTATTTAAACCGGCTTCCCGAACGCCGCTTTGGCCCGCGCTGCTGCACCCAGCCCAAATTTTGGGCTGTTTTTGCCGAATTGCCCAAATAGAGCGCAGTAATTCGATGGTCTTCCGTAAATAGGCGCGCGTTAGTTTCTTCTCAATTTGGCGGCAATGCGCGTCATCCGCCATGCGGTATAAAACGCTTGAGATAGGGCCGATTCGCGAATTTCCGATAATTCGCTCTCGCAACGGTCGCCGTCGCACGCGCCTTGTGGCGGCTGCATCCCAGGATATTTGCCGGTTTGCGCGATTACCGAATTACGGCAAATTCGTAACTTTGACTCTTGCACCGGGGCTTCGGAATTATATGATCATTCCTAGGGGGGCCTCGTCCAAGAGGCTGAGATACCGATAGCCTGGAGGCATCCGCCAAGGGGCGGCGCGGTGACCCTTTGAACCTGATCCGGATCATGCCGGCGTAGGGAAAGGAAACCAGCTCTCGCAACGCTAAATACCAAAGCAACCGACGCGAGGCTCTTCCAACCCAAACGGTAACCGGACCACTAACCAGTTATGGCAGGAGGTCCACTATGCCCTTAGACAACAATGATGAAATCGTCATTTCGACCGGTCCCATCCCGGGATCGCGAAAGACCTATGTGAACGCCGGCAGCGACGGCACTCTGCGCGTCCCGTTCCGCGAAGTCGCCCTGGAGGCGAGCGCGAACGAACCGCCGGTCCGTCTGTACGATACATCGGGGCCCTATACCGACGGCGACGCCAGTATCGACGTCTACAAGGGAATCGCCCGAACGCGGACCGCTTGGATCCGCGCGCGCGGCGATGTGGAGGAATATGAAGGCCGGGAAATTCGGCCGGAAGACAATCACAGCGGCGGCACTACCGAGGACACCTGTCCGGTGTTTCCCATCAAGAACCGCCCCTTGCGGGCGAAGGACGGGGTCGCGGTCACGCAAATGGCCTATGCCCGGCGCGGCGTCATCACGCCGGAAATGGAGTTCATCGCCGCCCGCGAAAACCTGGGACGCTCCGAGCAACGGGATGGCGAGCCCTTCGGTGCCAATATCCCCGAAGTGATGACGGCGGAATTCGTGCGCAAGGAGGTCGCGGAAGGCCGTGCCATCATCCCCTCGAACATCAATCACCCGGAAAGCGAACCGATGGCGATCGGCCGTAACTTCCTGGTCAAAATCAACGCCAATATCGGCAACTCGGCAGTTTCCTCTTCGGTTTCCGAGGAAGTCGAGAAAATGGTCTGGTCGACGCGCTGGGGCGCCGACACGGTCATGGATCTTTCGACCGGCAATGATATCCACACCACCCGCGAATGGATCATCCGCAACTCCGCGTCGCCGATCGGTACGGTACCGATCTATCAGGCGTTGGAGAAAACCGGCGGCGTCGCCGAAGACCTGACCTGGGAACTGTTCCGCGACACCTTGATCGAACAGGCCGAGCAGGGCGTAGACTATTTCACGATCCATGCCGGCGTGCTGCTGCGCTATGTGCCGATGACGGCGAAGCGCGTGACCGGCATCGTCAGCCGCGGCGGTTCGATCATGGCGAAGTGGTGCCTGGCGCATCATAAGGAAAGCTTCCTCTACACGCATTTCGAGGAAATGTGCGAGCTGATGAAGAGCTACGATGTCGCCTTCTCTCTCGGCGACGGGCTGCGTCCGGGCTGTCAGGCCGACGCCAACGACGAAGCGCAGTTTGCCGAACTCGAAACCTTGGGCGAGCTTACCAAGATCGCGTGGAAGCACGACGTTCAGGTCATGATCGAAGGCCCCGGCCATGTGCCGATGCACAAGATCAAGGAGAACATGGACCTGCAGCTCGAGACCTGCCACGAGGCGCCGTTCTACACACTCGGCCCGCTCGTCACCGACACGGCGCCGGGTTACGACCACATCACCAGCGCCATCGGTGCGGCGATGATCGGCTGGTTCGGCACGGCGATGCTCTGCTACGTCACGCCGAAGGAGCATCTCGGCCTGCCGAACCGCAAGGACGTCAAGGACGGCGTCATCACCTACAAGATCGCAGCGCATGCGGCCGACCTTGCCAAGGGTCATCCCGCGGCGCGGCTGTGGGATGACGCGGTCAGCCGGGCGCGGTTCGACTTCCGCTGGCGCGACCAGTTCAAGCTGGCGATGGACCCGGAAACGGCGGAGGACTTCCACGACCAGACCCTGCCGGCGGAAGGCGCCAAGGTGGCGCATTTCTGCTCCATGTGCGGGCCGAAGTTCTGCTCGATGAAAATCACGCAGGAAATTCGCGATTTCGCCGACCAGGGCATGTTCGACATGTCGGAGAAGTTCCGCGATACGGGTGCGGAGATCTATCAGCCGGCCGACGAGATCGAGGCCGGCAAGGTCGACGCCGCGGACTAGGGTCTTGAAACTTTAGACGTTGGGGCCGCATCCAGAGGCGAACATCGGATGCGGCCCTTTCTTTTCGCAGGAGACAATCGATGAAGCTCACACTCTACAGCCGCTACCGCAATTCCGCCGGACAGCGCGTACGGACGGCGCTCAACATCAAGGGCGTCGACTACGAATACATTGCCGTCGGGGCGACGGGGGCGATCTCCAAGGAGGATTATCTCGCGGTCAATCCGCAGGGGCTGATCCCGACCCTGGTCATCGATGGCGAAAAGGTGACGCAGTCGACCGCCTTGATCGAGTTCATCGAGGAGACTTTCGACGGCCCGTCCCTGCTCCCGGAAGACCCGGTCGCGCGCGCCCGCTCGCGCGCCTTCGGGCAGGTCATCGCCTGCGAAATGCACGCGGTCGGTGTCGGCCGGATACGGCGAAACCTGGCCGACGAGCACGGTTTGTCGAAGGACGATGTGCGGCGCTGGTACGAACACTGGCTGCACCACGGATACGCGACGCTCGAAGACCTCCTGCGCCAGCGGACCGAACCGACGTCCTTCTGCTACGACGAAAAACCGACCCTGTGCGACCTCTATCTCGTACCGCAACTCTTCAACTCGCGCATGTTCGGGATCGACCTGTCGCCCTACCCCCTGCTCTGCGCAGTAGACGAGCGCTGCCGCGCCCTGCCCGCGTTCGACAAGGCGATGCCCGAAAACCAGCCGGACTTCCCCGGCGAGCTGGATGGCTGGCGTTAAGCCACACGAAGGATAGGAGGCTCGACATGGACCTGAAACTCTATTCCCGCTACCGCAACTCCGCCGGCCAGCGGGTCCGCACCGCGCTCAACATCAAGGGCGTCGATTACGAATACATCCCCGTCACGCTCGATGGCGGCGCGCCGGACGACTACCGCGCGATCAACCCGCAGATGCTGATCCCGAGCCTGGTGATCGACGGTGAAATCGTCACCCAGTCGACGGCCCTGATCGAGTTCATCGAAGAAATGTTCGAGGGCCCTTCCCTGTTCCCGGCCGACCCCGTCGCCCGCGCCCGCTCGCGCGCCTTCAGCCAAATCATCGCCTGCGAAATCCACCCGGTCATCGGCCCGAAGATCCAACGCCATCTCGCCGCCGCCTACGATGTCGGCAGGGAGGGCCGCGCGGATTGGTACGGTCACTGGATCCACCAAGGCTTCGCGACCTGCG
>Ga0315338_1001019_pt1 | contig 42537 bp, 39 predicted proteins | sample ASW8metaG_FD_204518 | JGI IMG/M metagenome (GOLD analysis project Ga0315338, IMG submission 204518) | Ammonia-oxidizing marine archaeal communities from Monterey Bay, California, United States - ASW #8 | ecosystem: Environmental > Aquatic > Marine > Coastal | place: USA: California | collected... | reverse complement strand
CAGGGTCGAGGCGTTGGTATTGGCCGAAGGCATGGTCGGCATGATGGACGCGTCCACGACCCTCAACCCCTCCATACCATGCACCTTGAGTTCGTCGCCGACGACCGTCGTCGGATCGCTCGCCGGGCCCATGCGGCAGGTCCCCATGACGTGGAACGCCGTGGTGCCGATGCCGCGCGCAAAGCTCATCAGTTCGTCGTCGCTCTGCACTTCCGGTCCTGGCAGCGCCTCGCCGGCATTGAACTTCGCCAGTTCCGGCGTGCGCAGAAAGGTCCGAACCAGCTTCATGCCGTCGAGCAGCACCCGCTGGTCGATCTCATGCGCGATATAATTCGGCTGGATCGCCGGCTTGTCCTGGAAATCGCTGGAAACCGCCCGCACGGTGCCAAGACTTTCAGGGCGTTGCTGCCAGACGGCGACGGTCATGCCGGGTATCGTGTCAAGCTGGCCCAGCCAGCCCTCCCGGTAGCTGGCCGGGGTGAAGGTCATCTGCAGGTCGCCGAAATCGAGCGCCGGGTTCGACTTCCAGAAGATGTGTACCAGGGTCGGCGACAAGGTCAGGACGCCTTTGCGCCGAAACGCGTAGTTGGCGATTTCCTTCGCCAGCTTGAAGCCGCGCACCCGCTCATTGACGGTATCGGTTCCCTTGACCCGGGCGGTCATGCGGACGGGATAATGATCGCGGAGGTTTTCGCCGACCGGCAGATCCTGGATCACCGGCACGCCGACATCCTTCAGCACCGATGCCGGGCCGACGCCGGAGAGTTGCAGGATTTGGGGCGAATTTATCGCGCCACCGGACAGGATGACTTCGCGGCGCGCCTTGACCACACGCTCGCGTGCCCCGTTCTTATATTGAACGCCCACCGCCTTTCGGCCATCGAAGACGATACGCATGACATGGGCACGCGTTCGAATATCGAGGTTTCCCCGTGACTTCGCGGGATGCAGGAAGGCGCGGGCGGCGCTCACCCTGCGACCGTTATAGAGCGCCCGTTGGAAATAACCGACGCCCTCTTGGCGTGCCCCGTTATAGTCCGGGTTTCGCGGTATGCCGAGCCCAGCAACGCCGTCGATGAAGGCCTCGCACAGCGGATGAATCCAGTCGATATCGGTGACCGTCAGCCCACCGTCGCGGCCGCGGAAGGTGTCGTCGCCGCCGCCGATGCGGCGTTCGGTGCGCTTGAAATAGGGCAGGATGTCGGCGTAGCCCCAACCGCGATTGCCACGCTGCGCCCAGTTATCGAAATCGGCCCGCTGGCCACGGTTATAGATGTGCCCGTTGATCGAACTCGACCCGCCGAGCGTCTTGCCGCGCGGCGTCGGGATATTGCGGCCCGCCGTGCCCTCGCTGGGCACCGTTTCGTATAGCCAGTTCACAGACGGGTTAACCAGCGTCTTCATGAACCCGGCCGGGATATGGATGAAGGGATGGATGTCCTTGGGTCCCGCCTCCAGCACGCAGACCGTCGCCGAACCGTCCGCCGACAGACGGTTCGCCAGCACCGACCCGGCCGAGCCGGCGCCAATGATCACGTAGTCAAAACTGTCGCTCAACTCGCTATGCCTTTGCATGCATATCACTGGAAGCGGATTCGGCAGCCCGCAATCCAGTGATCACCGCCTTGGTCAGGCCGCCGAGATAGGCCGCGGCAGGGCCGCCTTCCATGCCGCCTGAGGCCGAGCCGGCCGCGAAAAGGCCCGGGATCGTGCCGCCCTCGGGCCGCTGCGCGCGGCTGTCCCGATCGATCGCGATGCCGCCCATCGTGTAGGTGATACCGGCGCAGATCGGAATCGCCCGGAACGGCGCCGTCGCGATCGGCTGCGGCGTGAACTTGTTCGTGCTGCGCGCCGGCGACCATTTTCCCGACTCTCCGATCGCCGCGTTGTGCGCCGCCACTGTCGCTGCCAGCCCCTCCGGCGAAAGTCCTGCCTGCGCCGCCAAGCCCGCGAGGTCGCCCGCTTCCAGCACCGTCCCGCCGGCGTTGACGAAAACCGGATTCATGCAGGGCGGGTAGCGGTTGTCGGCGGCGAGGCCATTCCACACCGCGTCGTCAAAGACCACGGTCGCGCTCAGCGGATTGTCCAGCTTGGCGACCTCGTTCGCCATGTAGACACCGCCCATGCCCTCGTCGAGGAAACGCTGGCCATCTTCATTCACGACGATGCTATGCGCCGCGATCGGGTCGATAATGGGATAGGGCCATAGCTTCTCGATCTCGAACGCTTCGCGCCCCAGAAGATGGCCGTAGAAGCGGTCCATACCAACGAGCTTTGCGCCCGCCACCTCGGCCATCATCAGCCCGTCGCCCCGGCCGGTCGCGGCCCCGCGCTGCAGTAGCTTCTCCGGCGCCGGCGAAACGAAACGGCGTATCAGCTCCATGTTAGCCTGAAAACCACCGTCGGTAATTACGACGGCCGACGCCTCAATTCGCTCGCTCACCCCATTATTCTCGACGATGACGCCGGCCACGCGACCATCTTCAACAATCAGCTCCCGCGCCCGTACGTTCAAACGAATGCTCTTGCCGCGTTCGGACAAATTGGCGGTCAGCCTGCGCAGCAGCACGTCGGGTCCGCGGCCCTTCCAGTCGAGACCGGCGCCGCGCGGCCGCGGCGGGACGAGGATCCAGCGCATGAATTCCAGCGACCCGCCCTTGATGAAGCGGGCGCCCTCTGCACGCAGCCAGGTCAGCGCGCGGCCGCATTCCTCGGCCATCACCGTCCCATTCACCGTCGCTTCGCCGTCCCCAGTCAACCTCACGACCGACGCCGCGATCTCCTCCGGCGCCGCCGTCAGATCCTTGAAGGCGACATGCAGAATGCCGCCGGCGAAGCGCGAATTGCAGTAATATTGCGGGTCGCCGCCCTGTTCCAAAAGGGTAGGGTTGAGTCCCAACTCCGCCGCCCGGTTGGCCGTGGTCAGCCCCGCAAGGCCGCCGCCGATGATGACGATATCGCCGCTCAAGATTCCGTCTCCCTATTGTGGCAGCAGCATGTCGGCGATGATTTGGGTCAGCTCCGCGAAGGTGCGAAAGGCGAACCCGACGCCTATTCCCGCGACGATCGCGGCAATGCCCCAGACCCAATGCCAGCTGGCGAAAACAATACCCAGCGCCACCAGGACCGGCAGCGCCAGCCCGACTGCGATCGACAGCTTGCGGCCATATGCGACCATGAACTGAACGGCCGGATACTGCTCCATAAAACGAACTCCCTGAAGGGCGGCCGCGCCGCCTGAATGACGGCGGCGATTTTACGCGGCAGCGCGTGCGTTGCAAATTTCGCGCTAGTCCCGTTTGGTGATTTAGGTTACGGGTTGCCGGCAACAAGCCACATCGGGATTTCCACCATGCCCAGCCCGGCAGACGCCGCGGCCCCATCCGGCTATCTGGCCTTCGCACGCGCAAACCTTCGGTTCCTGGGGTTCGGGTTCCTGATGGCGCTCGCGTCCAGCGTCGGGCAGACCTTCTTCATCGGCGTGTTCGGTCCGGAAATCGAAGCGGAATTCGACCTGTCCCATGCCGAATGGGGCACCGTCTACATGGCCGGCACGCTGCTTTCGGCGCTGATCCTGCCCTTTACCGGCAGCTGGATCGACCGAATGCCATTACGGCGCTATTCGATCCTGGTCGCTGTCGGTCTGACAATGGCCTGTTTCGGTGCCGCGCTTTGCCCCACGGCGGGTTTCCTGGTCGCGGTCATCTTCATGCTGCGCCATATGGGGCAAGGCCTATCCAGCCATGTCTCGATCACCTCCACGGTAAAGCATTTCCGTCGGGACCGGGGCAAGGCGGTCGCCATCGTCTCGCTGGGTTTTCCCGCCGGACGCGCCGTCTTGCCGGTCGTCGCCGTGGCGTTGATGGCGGTGATCGGCTGGCGCTACACCTATGCCACCGCCGGAATCCTAATGGCGATCCTGTTGGTCCCGGCGGTGATCTGGCTGTTGCGCCGCCCCTTGCATGCGCCAAGCGCCGCACCCGCCAGCACGACCGCAACGCTACCGGAGGACAGCGACCGCAGCCTCACCTTGCGGCAAGTCCTGACGCATCCGTTCTTCTGGCTGATCCTGCCGGGAACCATTGCGCCCTCGATCATCGAAACGGCCCTGTTCTTCCATCAGCTCACCGTCGCGGAGATGAAGGGCTGGTCTGCCGGATGGGTCACCGCCGGCTACGCTGTGTTCGCCGTGATGACGACTCTGTTCTCAATGGCCGCCGGACCGCTCGTCGATCGGCTGGGCGCAATGCGCCTACTGCCGTATATCCTGGTCCCCTACGTCTTCGGGATACTGATCCTGGCCTATATGGACGATCCGATCTGGGCCTGGGCCTATCTCGCTTTGTCCGGCGCGACAGGCGGGTTGCGCCAGACCATCGCGCCGGTCATGTGGGCGGAGTTCGGCGGCACCAGGCATATTGGCTCGATCCGCAGCATGGCCGCGACCCTCAGCGTCTTCGCCTCGGCCTTGGGGCCACCCGCGTTGGGCTGGATGATCGACGCCGGCATCGCGTTGGAATCGATGGTGCTCGGCACCGTGATCTACATCGCGTTCGCCAGCGGCCTGATCTGGTTCGCCTGCGCCGCGCAGCTGCGACGGCGGGACTAAAACGGAATTGAGACCGCGGCTCTCCGCTCCGGCCTTATGCCAACTTGATAACCTTGCTTTCCCGATGAGCGCGCTCCATGGCGTCGATCAGCGCATGCCGACGAATGGCATCGTTGAAATCTGGCGCGTCCGTTGAGCCCGATTGCATGGCACTGGCAAAGCGGGCGTAGGCCTGCCCGACGTTCCGCCCGGGGCCGGCAGCCATATCCTTTGGAACAAGCCGGTAGCTGTCGGGTGGCGTGATTTCCGCCATCTTCTCGTTACCGATGGCGAGATGGAGCCGGCTGGGCCCGATGTTAACGGACTTCGAGGTCAGAACCAGGGTCCCTTTGCGGCCATAAATCTCCAGGCGGGTGCCGCTGGCGTTGAAAGGAACGCTGGCCAGCTGGTAGGAGACTTCCGCACCGCTTTTGAGCACGCCCGCAGCGGATACGGTGTCGGGTGCATCGACCGGAAAGTCTGCCCCCGTCACGGCATGTTTCCACATATCGATATTCGTCGTTACCCGTGCGCTGACCTCGGAGAACTCTCCCAGGATGTAGCACAGGGCATCAATCGAGTGTCCGCCCGGGATGGTCATAGGGTTGGCGCCATTCGCGCGAATTCCCTGCCAGATGCGGCCATCCCCGCGCTCGGTGATCGCACCGACCATCACGCTTAGGTTAACGGTTACGACTTCGCCGATTTCGTCGTTGGCAATGAGGGCGCGGGCATGCATCACCGCGGGGTCGCTTTGCGCCTGCAAGCCAACCAAGGTCTGTAACCCGGCCGCTTTGGCGCTGTCGGCCATTTCCGTCGCATCGGCGAGATGGGCCCCCAGGGGCCACTCGCAGCACACCGGCTTCTTGGCCTCGATAGCGGCCATGACGAGCTGTTTGTGCAACGGCACGCGAACGACAACGGCGATGAGGTCGACATCGGGATGCGCGACCATCTCGTTCATGTCGTGAAAGGCGAGCGCGGCGCCGAACTTCTCGGCCGAGGCTTTCGCAGTCTCTTCGTGAGCGGTGCAAACCGCCTTCAGTTCGTAGCCGGACAAATTTTGTAACGCCGGCACATGGGCGTTCGCGCCCCAGCCACTCCCGCCTGGTGTCACGGTTGCACCGACAATTCCGACCCTGATTTTGTCTGCCACGATTAAATCCTTTATTTGCAATGACGACGACACGTCGTCCTCTGCCGAGCATAGCACGCTTCAGCCCTACACGAGATCGCGCGGCGGCACCCGGAACACGCCCTTGATGCATGCCGGGTTGCAAACTGCAATCTGGATATGTGTCTTCTCTCGAAATCCCGAGTCTGGGAATATCGGGTCACCTTCGATAAATACACCTCGGACCGTATCGATTGACGCATCATCGGATTGCCTGCGAATTTCGTGCAGGACCCCTAATACGGCGCAGTCGAGATTGCGTCGCAGTAAGTCCGGACTGTTCTTCGGCAGCGAGGTTTCGTTTGTTGTGGATAGGAGCACGAGTTGTTCGTGAGCCGCTCGGATCTGTCGGATACCTGCGGCTGTGGTCAGGTCGAGGCAAAGTCCTAACTCGATGACAGCTCCGATCACCGTGGGGTCCTTGATATTTCCTCTGCCAACGCGAATGAGTTCGTTTGCGAAGTCAAGACCGCGTTGCGGGTTGGCTTCCCAGAATTAAATTCCCCGCCCAAGCCAATCGTAATCGTTCTCGCTCGCCCGGAAGGACTCACCAGCCAGTACCCGTTCCGCTACCGTTTCGTCACAACCGTGATAGCCAAGGACAAAAGCTGAGGCGAGTCGGTGCACCGCCTAGCCGTACTTCTTGGTCAGGCGTCCCTTGGGGGTGACAATACCGAGAGAGACGAGGGTTTCTCGCGCCGACTTTTTGGTTCGGGCGGCTTTCTTGCCCCACGCCGAAGCCGACTTTTCAAACCGGTCGGCATCTTCCTTGGTCAGAACGGAGGCTCCGACAGTCTTTGCTGCGCGCTTCCTGGCCGTCCTTTTCGTCGCCATGTAAATCTCCGTTTCAGAATAAACCCCATAATATTTAATATTGGTGCCGAACGCCAATTCTGAAAGACTCTGGTCTCCTTCAAATTCGGAGCCGGGTCGCATAGCGCGAAACCAGCGTCACCGCCGCCAGCCAATCCAATCGCAAAGCGCGTCGCCCATGATGAGCGTCTTGTCGGCGTCCGGAATCCAATCGATCTCCTGAAAATGCGTGACGCACTGCTGCCACGAGCAGGGCATTTTCGTGATGTCGGTGCCCCAGAAGAGCCGGCTCGGGCCGAAGGCGTCGTACATCGCGCGGTAGTGCTTATGCAGACTCTTGAAGGGATAGGCGTCGTCCGCGTAAAACGGGCCGCCGGTCAATTTGACCGCGACATTCGGATGCCGGGCCAGCGCTGTCAGCTCTTTCATTCTGGGGAATGCCGCGTCACCCTTGGCGCCCCGCAACGCGCCCATGTGATCCACGACGAGTTTGAGCGCCGGATGGCGCTCCGCGATTTGGCCCAGCGCCGGCAGCCAGTCGCCCGCGAGCAGCGCCAGAGGCATTCCGGCCTTCTCGGCGGCGGGCCACAACCAATCCAAAGTGCCGTCCGTCGGCCAGGTCCGGTTCTGCGGCTTGTTAAAATAAAACCGGAACCCCAGCATACCAGGCCGCTCCTTCCAGTCCCGGATGTGCGCGCGGCTCTCCGGTCTGTCGAGCGGAGGGTAACCAAAAATAGCAAAGCGATCGGGGTAGGCCTGCACGGCCTCGACCGCCTGCTCGTTGGAGTCCGGATCCCAGCTCGCGGGCGGATGAATAAGGGCACCGTCGATGCCCGCCTCGTTCATGTCGCGTATGGCTTTCTCGACTAGGTATGGCGTGGCGCGATGGGGTGGATTCGCGGTCCCGGCACGCCAGAGGTGAATTTGCGCATCGATGATTGGCATTTTCTTTCCCGGAAGTTGTTAAGGTTCATACCCTAACGGACCATCGCCTATCGGGGTAAATAGCGGCCCGCGCCCGCTTCGAGCGCGCGTTCGTACACCAGGATCGCCAACGCCAGATCGCCGATTGCCAGGCCGCGGAATATGAAAGCGATGCGCTCTTGCGTGCTTGTTCGTCCCTGGATACGCCCCGTCACCAGATCCAGAAGGTCGTCGCCGATAAGCGTCGCCGGGATCATCTGGTCCGCCATTTCCGCTTCTTGCGCCGCGTCCTCGATAATAATGCGGTCGAACTGATCCAAAGTTTCCTGCCGCCATGTCCGGGCCAGATCGATAAGGTTCACGTAGACGCCCGGTTTCACCCAGGCGGTTTCCAGAAACGGCTCCAGTCCGCTCGCCATTGGTACCGACGAGACGACGATATCCGCGCCCTCGACGGCGCGTCGGGGTTCGTCGCAGTCGACCGCCGTAAGTCCGAGATTCTCGGCTTTTTGGCAAAGCGCCGCACGGTTCGCTTCACCACGGCCAAAGACACGCATATGCCGCAGGGGGAACAGGTCGAGAAACGCATCGAGATGGCTGCGGGCCTGTGCACCGCTGCCGATGAACGCGATCGACTCTGAATCCTTGCGGGCGAAATGCTTTGCCGCGACGGCACTTAGCGCGGCCGTACGCACTTCGGTAATCCATGTCCCGTCCATGATCGCAACCGGATAGGCCGTCGCACGATCGAATAAAGTGATGGTGGATCCAATCGTATCCATGCCGCGATGCGCGTTCGCCGCATTCACGCCGAGTGCCTTCACGGCCACGTAGGGTGGATTTTCCGACACGGCCAAAGTGGACATGAAAAGCACGTCGTCGATCGGACGGAGGAGGCTTTTGGGTGCGTTCAGGACACGCCTTGCATCGCGCTCCCGGCACAAATGCTCAATCTGGTCCACCGTCTCGGCGGCTGCAAGTCCCAGCGCTTCCACGCCGGCCCGGTCGAGATAAAGGATATCGTGCATACGGGACAAGGCGGTGTGGCCGGTTGAGCTTCGAGAAGTGCTGGACACTATGGCGATACGCCCCAGCTTACGCCAAGTTCTTTCAGCCATTTACGATAGGCGACGCAATATTTGTCCGACCGCACATGCATTTCCTGCTTGAGGTCGAGCGGCAGCGGGTGCGGCAGTTGGCTCTCGATGATCGGCTTGTCCTGATTATAGACCGCGTCCTGGCGTTCGAGAATTTGCGGTTCCGGCAGATCAAACCCGTAATTGATGGCAATCTGGACCCACAGGATGCAGTAGTCTTTCCAGGCCATGACCGCCCCGTCGTGCCGCCAAAGCACGATTTCTTCGTCCCAAAGGCGTACCGCCAGTAGTGCATCCTGCTCCAGGTCGCGGGCCGCCGCCACCACATACCAATCGTCCAGCAGTACCACGTCGTCGATCATCGTTTGGGCTCCATCAATGCGCGTGAAATTATTAGCTGTCGACACGGAAGATGCCTAAACACATCTGATACGACATATAGCGCGCGGAAAATAAGCTGGGATTAGAAGCTGTCATTTCCGCCGGCCTCCAGATTTCGAGCCGCCAGGTTCAAAAAATTTTTGTCGGGAGCACGCAGAACCTGTTCTCGACCCAGGTTCCGTCACATGGCCTTTGCCTGACACGTCGCGGACCGTAGGATCGCGCAACACGCACACGGAGAGTATTTTTGAAAAGCAAAAGACGCCGTTGGAAGGAATTGCTGGAGGCGCCGGAGATCCTGGTGTCTCCGGACGTCTATGACGGCTACAACGCGCGCCTGGTGCAGGCCCGCGGCTTCGAGCCAATTCGATCCCGGACGCGCTGTTGCGCATCCTGAAAGCGGGTGGGATCTATCCGCTGCTCGAAGAAGAGGGCCTGATCGCCCCGCGGGCATAAATCACAAATTGGGAGGAACATATCATGGCAGGATTTCTCGACGGACGAACAGCCGTCATCACCGGCTCGACCAGTGGATTGGGGCTCGGCTACGCACGGGCGTTGGCGGCGGAAGGCTGCGCAATCATGCTGAACGGGTTCGGCGAGGCGGCGGAGATTGAAGCGACCCGCGCCGGGTTGGAAAACGAGTTCGGCGTTGCCGCCTATTACAACGGTGCCGACATGCGCGATCCCGCACAGGTCACGGCGATGATCGAGGACGGCATGGCGAAGCTCGGCAAGGTCGACATCCTGATCAACAACGCCGGCATGCAGCACCGCGCGCCAACCGAGGAATTTCCGCCCGAAATCTGGGACGACATGCTGGCGGTCAACCTATCGGCGCCATTCCACGCGACGCGCGCCGTGCTGCCACAGATGAAAGCACGCGATTGGGGGCGGATCATCAACACGGCTTCGACCAACGCGCTGGTCGCCTCGCCGAACATCGTCGGCTACACCGCGACCAAGCACGCCATAATGGGCATGACCAAGGCGGTCGCGCTTGAGACAATACGGACCGGCGTCACCTGCAACGCGATCTGTCCCGGCACCGTGCGGACCGGTTTGAGCGAGCATCGTATCGACACCTACGCGGCCGAGAAGGGCAAACCCAAAGAAGAAGTGCTTGAGGAATATCTCGAGCAGAAGGAGCCCTATCACCAGCCGATGGGCCGCTTCATCACGATCGAGGAAATCGCCGCGGCAGCCGTCTATTTGTGCAGCGACGCCGGCGCGGCGATGCGCGGTGCAGCCTTCACCGTCGATGGCGGCTGGACCGCGCGATGACTGTTGAACCCGTCGTTACCGACGACACCCACGCAACGGATCGCCCCGTCGCGCGCGTGGTCACCGCCCATCAACAGCGCGAAGGCGAAGGATTCTTGGTCCGGCGGCCTGTCCCGACCGAAGGCCTAGACCAGGTCGACCCGTTCCTGATGCTGGACGAGGTCGGGCCGGTCACCTACGGGCCCGGCGAGGCCCTGGGCGCACCCGATCATCCGCATCGCGGATTCGAGACGATTTCCTATATCCTCGAGGGCGAAAAGCTGCACGAAGATTCGGCCGGCGCCACGCAACTGATCGGCGCCGGCGACGTGCAATGGATGACCGCCGGCGCGGGAATCGTTCATTCGGAAATGCCGGGCCCGTCGATGCAAAAGAACGGCGGCCGCGCGCATGGCTTTCAAATCTGGGTGAACCTGCCCGCCAGCAGCAAGTTCGCAACGCCGGGCTACCAGTATCTGCCGAAGGCCGACATTCCCGTGGCGAAGAGCCCGGACCGACTGATCGAGGTCACCGTGATTGCCGGCGCGGCGTTCGGTGTCAATGCGGCGATCGGCACGCACACACCCGTTTGGCTGCAGGACTGGCGGGTCCAGCCGGGCGGATCGGCCGTGATCGATATTAACCCGGACTTCGACGCAGCCGCTTACGTCTTCGATGGCCAATTGTCGTTCAGTGATGAACAAGTGGCCGTGGCGCGCAGTCAAATGGCTTTGTTCAGCGCCGGCAATCGTATAACGATCTCTGCCGAAGCCAACGGCGAAGGGGGCCGGTTCCTACTGTTGGCCGGGGAGCCGATCGACGAACCGCTGGCCCGGTACGGGCCCTTCGTGATGAACACGCGCGACGAACTCAGCGCCGCCTTCGACGACTACCAGTCGGGCCGTATGGGCGTCATCAAGCGCGATTAAGCGACAGTAGAGATCGCGAATGAAAGCAATCTATTTCGAAACGCATGGCGGGCCTGACGTCCTGCGGTATGGCGAACTGCCGGATCCGGCGCCTGGACAAAGCGAAATCCTCGTCGACATTCATGCCGCCAGCGTGAACAGCGCCGACGGAAAAGTTCGCTCCGGCACGAACGGTGCGTTAACGAAATTTCCCCATATTCTGGGCCGGGATTTCTCCGGTGTCGTCAGCGCAACGCCCTATGGCGAAACCGACTTTAAGGTCGGCGATGCGGTCTTTGGCGTCTGCGATGTCGGGCGGGAGGGCGCGTACGCCGAGAAAATCGCTATTGAACCCACACTTCTCGAGCGGAAACCGGACGGATTGCGCCACGTCGAAGCCGCCGCCCTGGCGGCGACCGGTCTAACCGCGCTGATTTCGATCGAGGACACGCTGCAATTGCGACATGGCGAAAAGATCCTGATACAAGGCGGTGCCGGCGGCGTCGCCAGTTTTGCCATTCAGCTTTCGAAGTATATCGGTGCGCATGTCGTCACGACGGCGAGCGCAGCGAACCATGAATATGTCCGTGATCTCGGCGCCGATGAAGTCGTCGACTATAATGAGCTGGACTTCGAGGACGCAGTGTCCAATTGCGACGCAGTTTTCGACACCGTTGGCGACGACGTGGCGCGGCGTTCCTTTCGCGTCCTCAAGGCGGGCGGACGCGCGGCGTTCATCGCTTCCGGTGGCACCGCGCCCGCAACACCGCGAGCGGATATCCGTTCTTTACGGCCTTCAGTCGAGCGCGACCGGCCTCATCTTGCGCGTATCGTCGAGTTGGTCGCGGCCGGTGCAATCCGGGTTCCCGAGATTTCCGAATTCGCCTTACGGGATGCGGCCGCCGCACACGCGATCAGCGACTCTCGCCATCTGCGGGGAAAGCTCGTTTTGAATATAAGCTGACCCCGCAATACGGCAATCGTACCTTTAATCCGCCGCGAAGCAGTAAAGCAGGCCGGCACCGCCGGTTTTCGTCAGATTAACTTGACTGCAACCCCGTGAGTGATGCGCGGCGTTCCAGGACGTATTGCCGCCGCCATGGCGGTCATGATGGCCGAGGGAAGCGTTGCCTTTGCCGTCCGCGTTGCTGGTCCAATTGCTGCACGTATGGTCGCCCTTTTCCCAGGGGAAATAGGCCGTGCCGTCATCCTTGGAACCGGTCAGAATGTCGTGCCGGTTGGGTTTGTCGCCGCGACCGTTGACCTGATTGCCGTTTTCGTCGACAGCCGTGCGCTTGACCAAGTTCGGGGCGAGGTGCAGCTGATCAAGGTCGCTGGCGATCAAGTCGCCCCTTGCATTGTACCAGGGTCCCTTGCCGATCCGGTCGCGGGCCGCTTTGCCGCGCCCCTTCGTTACCTGGGTGGAAAGGTAGGCGCGCCATGTGCGGCCTTTCGAGCCCGCCGCCTCGGCTAACTTTGCGCAGTGCGCATCGCCGCCCGCGACACCGCCGAGATTACCGCCGTCGCCGATGCCAACGCTGGTGACGAAAAATCCCATGCCGTGATCGCCCGCATTCGCCGACGGACCGGCAAGCAGCGCGATCAGACCCGCAGCAGCTCCGACGGTCGAGATTATTTTTCGGATATTCATGCTAAATTTCCTTCCCTGTCACGTGAGCAAATTTTTGCTTTGGTGCAGGCAAGAATACGTTTGGCATTTTTTATTGCCAAGATACGCAATCTCCATGTCGCGGGATTGTGATATGGCGAATGAATACCAAACATCGGGTGTAATCACGCACTGCCATGCGCGTTGCCGCTATACAAATTTACGTCGACGGAAGGGCCGCGAAACAAGAATTTAACTTGAGTTACTTGGCATGCGGCGGATGTTTGCGCATAATTCGCGCGGTTCATAATAAAATTCGCGAATAACGAATAATTCCACTGTTTAGGAGGCAGGGACTCATGAAACCGAAACTGAAATTATTGACGGCGGTCGTCTCGCTGGCGGCGGTCACCCTCGGGGCGCAAGCCGCGATGGCGCAGAAATCAGGCGGCATCCTGAAAGCCTATCACCGCGGCACACCGCCGAGCGGGTCGATCCACGAGGAAGCGACCAACTCGACGCTGACGCCGTACATGCCGGTCATGAACAATCTGATCATGTACGATCAGTCGAAGCCGGTTAATAGCCTGGACTCGATCGTACCGGATCTGGCGGAAAGCTGGAGCTGGAGTGGCGACGGCAAGAAATTGACCTTCAAGCTGCGCCAAGGCGTGAAATGGCATGACGGCAAACCCTTCACCTCGAAAGATGTTAAGTGCACGTGGTGGGACCTGCTGCTGGGCAATGGCGGCCGCAAATACAAGCTGCGTAAGAACCCCCGCAAGGCCTGGTACAAAAACTTGAAAGGCGTGACCACGAACGGCGACCACGAGGTCACCTTCGAACTCGGCCGTCCGCAACCGGCTCTCCTGACGCTTCTGGCGTCGGGCTATTCGCCGGTCTATCCGTGCCACGTCTCGCCGAAGAAGATGCGCACGCATCCGGTCGGCACCGGTCCGTTCAAGTTCGTGTCCTTGAAGCAGAACGAAAGCGTCAAGTTCACCAAGAACAAGGACTACTGGAAAAAGGGCCAACCCTATCTGGATGGCATCGAATGGACGATCATCAAGAGCCGTTCGACCCGCGTCCTGGCCTTCATAGCCGGCAAGTTCGACATGGCCTTTAACGGTGACGTGACCGTTCCGTTGCAGCGCGACGTCGCGGCACAGGCTCCGAGCGCGGTTTGCGAGCGTGTTATGGGCGCCAGCATCAACCTGATCGTCAATCAGGCGAAGCCGCCGTTCGACAACGCCAATATCCGCAAGGCGATGGTGCTGACCCTCGACCGCAAATCGGTCATCGACATCATCTCCAAGGGCGAAAACAAGATGGGTGGTGCGATGTCGCCGCCGCCGCAAGGCGTCTGGGGCTTCACGCCCGAGTTCATCTCGCAGGTCGCCGGCTTCGATCCCGACGTGAATGCTAACCGGGAAAAGGCGCGTGCCTTGATGAAAAAAGCGGGTTATGGCCCGGACAACCGCCTGAAAGTCGAAGTGTCGACGCGGAATATCGCAACCTATCGCGATCCCGCGGTGCTGCTGATCGACCATCTGAAGGAAGTCTTTATCGACGGTACCCTGAAGACGATCGAGACCAGCAACTGGCACGCCACCGTAGCCCGTAAGGACTACATGGTCGGCCTTAACGCGACGGCTGTCGGTGTTGACGATCCGGATGCGAACTTCTTCGAGAACTATTCCTGCGGTTCGCAGCGCAACTACACGGGCTACTGCAAGCCGGAGATGGAAGAGCTCTTCGTCAAGCAGTCGATGATGACCGACCAGAAAGCGCGCAAGCAGCTTGTCCTGGAGATCGACAAGAAACTCCAGGAAGACGCCGCGCGTCCGATCATCATGCACAACCAGTCCTACACGTGTAAGCAAGCCCACGTGAAGGGTTACGTCGCCCATGTGAACAGCCTGTACAATGGCTGGCGCCTGGAAGACGTCTGGCTGGACAAATAGTCAGAAAAAATCCCGGGACCGCGCGACATTCGTTCACGCGGTCCCAATTTTTTGATCGCTTTCTTTTAAGGTTTCGAATTCACAGACGCTCTATTCGTCGAGCGTCGACCCTGTGGGAGGAACGGCTTTGGCAACCTATCTCGTGAAGCGTTTTTTCCTGATGCTGCTGACGCTCATCGGCATGTCGATCATCATATTCGTCCTGCTGCGGATGATGCCGGGCAACATCGTCGACATCATGTTCGATTCCGCGGGGTTCGTGGACCCGACGGAGAAAGCCGAAATCGAGAAAGAGCTCGGCCTCGACCGGCCCATACCGGTTCAATATTTCGACTGGATCTATGGCTTACTGCGCTGGGATCTCGGATTTTCGTACGTTTCCGAAATGCCGGCGGCAGACGAACTTGGCCCGCGTATTCCAATTACCGCCAAACTCGCAGGCATGGCGCTAGGCTTTTCGGTTCTGTTCGGTGTGCCGCTCGGCGTAATCAGCGCCGTCAAACAAGACACGGCGTTGGACTACACGTTGCGGATCATCAGCCTGAGCGGCCTTTCGCTGCCATCGTTTTGGCTCGCCCTATTGATTTTGATGTCCTCACTCGCATTGTTCGGCGACATCCCGATATACACCGATCCACCTGATAATTTATGGGACGAATTGCTCTTGTATCTGATACCGGCGGCGGCAGTTGGGTTTCGAAGTTCCGCCTTGATCATGCGGCTCACCCGATCATCGATGCTGGAAGTGTTACGGCAGGATTATATTCGTACCGCCAGATCGAAAGGCGCATCGGAGAACGCGGTCAATTATTCTCACGCACTGAAAAATGCCTTCCTGCCGGTCACGACGATCATCGGCATCGAGGCCGCATTCCTGATCGGCGGCCTGATCATCACGGAAACTGTGTTCAACATTCCCGGCGTTGCGCATTTCCTGGTCGAAGCGATCCTGATGCGCGATTACCCGATCGTGCAAAACCTGGTCATGTTGATCGCCTTGATCGTCGTAACGGTGAATTTCATCGTCGATCTGACCTACGGTGCGCTCGACCCGCGCATCAAGTACGGCGATTGAGGGAGATCACGCTATGGCGCACATAGACCAACAAGCGGAACTCGACCGGGCGGGCGCGAACATCGAAGGACGGTGGGACGCCATCCTTCATTTCGCCAAAAACTACCCGCTCGCCGTAACCGGCATTGTCATCGTCATCATCTTCGTCCTGTTCGCGATCTTCGCCGATTTCATCGCGGCGCACGATCCCGTGCAAACCAACTCAACCCTTTCCTTGGCACCGCCATCCGCCAACAACATCATGGGTGCGGATATGATGGGCCGCGACATGTTCGCACGCATCGTCCATGGCTCGCGGATATCGCTAATCGTAGGGGTCGCATCGACATTGCTCGGTGGCAGTATCGGCGTCTTTATCGGCCTGATGTCGGGCTACCTATTGGGTTGGTTCGACCTGTTCATGCAGCGAATCATAGACATCATGCAGGCGCTGCCCTTGCTGGTGCTGGCGCTGGTCATGGCGGCGTCGCTTGGCCCGTCGCTGGAAAATACCATTATCGCCATATCGATTCCCCTGGTGCCGAGGGTCGCCCGCGTGGTCCGCGCCAGTACGCTAGCGCTACGCGAAATGCCTTTCGTCGAAGCGGCGCGCGCCGCCGGCATGGTGGAATTGCGTGTGGCGATCCGCCACGTACTGCCCAATACGCTGGCACCGCTAATCGTGCTGGCGACCGCCCAGCTCGGCTCCGCGATCCTGGTCGAGGCCTCCTTGTCGTTCCTGGGATTGGGCGTGCCGGAACCGCATCCTTCCTGGGGCCGCATGCTGTCCGAAAATGCGGCGGAATACGCCCGCGTCGCGCCGTGGTTGGTGATTTTCCCGGGGCTGGCGATCAGCTTCGTGGTATTCGGCACCAACCTGCTGGGTGACGCCTTGCGCGACATCCTTGACCCGAGACAGCGCAGCTAACCCGGAACCCTTCCGCGAAATTTGGCGAGCAAAAGAATGGCCGAAACAGTGAGTGACGAGAGGACGGCGCCGGTCGCGCCGCAAGACGCAGAGTTGATGATGGAGGTCGAAGGCCTTCAGACCTTTTTCTTCACCCGCCAGGGCATCGTCAAGGCCGTCGACGACGTATCGTTCTATCTGAAAAAAGGCGAAACGCTCGGGATCGTTGGCGAATCCGGCTGCGGCAAGAGCATAACTGCGCTGTCCGTCATGCGGCTTGTACCGGACCCGCCAGGAAAAACGGTCGCCGGCACGGTGAAGCTCGACGGCCGGAACCTGCTCGATCTTTCCGAAGCGGAAATGCGGGACGTTCGCGGCAATGAAATGTCGATGATCTTTCAGGAGCCGATGACCTCGCTCAACCCCGTGTTCACCATCGGACATCAGATCAGCGAAGCCTTGATCCTGCATCAAGGCATGGACAAATCGCAGGCGATGGCGCGGTCCATCGAAATGCTCGATCTGGTAAAAATTCCCGAGTCCGTGCAGCGCGCGAAGGAATATCCGCACCAACTGTCCGGCGGCATGCGGCAACGGGTCATGATCGCCATGGCATTGGCCTGCAACCCGAAGGTCCTTATCGCCGACGAACCCACGACCGCACTGGATGTGACGATCCAGGCGCAAATCCTGGACTTGATCGTACAGCTGCAGGAAAAGTTGGACACCGCGGTCATTCTGATCACGCACGACCTCGGCGTGATCGCCGAAACGGCGCAACGGGTCGTGGTCATGTATGCCGGCAAGAAAGTAGAAGAAGCGAGCGTCGAAGATCTATTCGCCGAACCGCAGCACCCTTACACGCACGGACTCTTGGCGTCGGTGCCGCATCTTGACATCATGAAGGGCGAGGAAACGAAGGTCGAACGGCTGGCGGAAATTCCCGGCATCGTACCGCTCCTGAACAATCTGCCGGACGGCTGCACCTTCGCCCCCCGCTGCAAATTTGCGGACGAAAAATGTACATCAGCGTACCCTCCCTACAAGGAAGCGAAGCCGGATCATTGGGTCGCCTGCTGGCACTACGACAGACTGTATGGAGATCAAAATGGCTGAGGCAGCTGCCGTCGGTGCAAACAACACACCGGTCCTGAAGGTCGACGGCTTAAAAAAGCATTTCCCGATCAAGAAGGGCATCCTGTCGCGCACAGCCGGATACGTCTACGCGGTGGACGGCGTCAGCTTCTCCATCAACGAAGGCGAGACGTTAGGCTTGGTCGGCGAAAGCGGTTGCGGGAAATCGACCGTCGGCCGGACCGTCTTGCGATTGCTGGAGCCGACCGACGGCTCGATTGAAGTCGATGGCACCGATATTACAACGCTGGATAAGCCGGGCCTGCGCACCTTCCGGCGCGAAATGCAGATCATTTTCCAAGACCCTTTTTCCTCGCTGAACCCACGCATGTCGGCCGGAGACATCGTCGGCGAGTTACTGAAGGTGCACGGCATCGCCGACGGCAAGGAGAAAGACGATCAAGTTGCCGCGCTGTTCGACAAGGTTGGACTGCGCAAGGCGCAGATGGAGAGCTTTCCGCACGAATTCTCCGGCGGCCAACGGCAGCGCATTGGCATCGCCCGCGCCCTGGCCTTGAACCCGCGCCTAATTATCGGCGACGAACCGGTCTCCGCGCTCGACGTGTCGATTCAAGCGCAGGTGATCAACCTGCTGATGGATTTGCAGGAGGAGTTCAAACTCTCCTATTTGTTCATCGCGCATGATTTGGCGGTCGTCGAACATATCAGCGACTACATCGCCGTGATGTATCTCGGCCGGATCGTCGAATACACCGACAAGAGGACCCTGTTCACCAGCCCGCAGCATCCCTACACCGAGGCCCTGCTTTCCGCGGTGCCGATCCCGGACCCGACGATCAAGCGCAAAAAAATCATCCTGCAGGGCGACGTGCCGAGCCCGATCAAGCCGCCGTCGGGTTGCCATTTCCACACGAGATGCCCCTACGCGGAAGAACGCTGCAAAGTAGAGGTTCCCACCTTGAAGGAAATTGCCCCGGGTCATCAAGTGTCCTGCCACCTGCGTTGAACGCCGCATTGCAGCGGCACCCAACCGTTGCCCGTTGTTTGTTTGCAGGCTAATAATTAGCTTCCTAACGTAATTCGCGGAACCGCAGATAAGTGGATATTGGAACGCCGTCGGACGAACTGATCGTCAGCTTCGCAAGACGTCTCGCCGAGACCAATCAGAAATGGCGCGCCGAGCTGGATCTACGGTTGGGGCCGCTGGGTCTGAGTCAGGCGCGCGGCCTGATCCTGCACTATCTGTCGATCCATGGCGACGGGCTGCAGCAGAACACGCTGGCCGATATTGTCGGCATCCGCGGCTCGACCCTGGTGCGCCAGCTCGACCGGCTGGAATCCGACGGTTGGGTCGAACGGCGCAACGATCCGGTCGACCGTCGCGCCAAAACGATACATCTGTCCAATAAGGCGGCTCCGATGGTTCGTGAAATCCAGAGCATCGTCGAACAGCTGCGCTCGGAATTCCTGTCTGGCTTGACGGAAGCGCAGCTAAAAACCTGTTTCGCGGTCTTCGACCACATCCACGACCGTATCGACGAAAGCGACGATCGCGCAACGCCGCGCGCCGCTGGACACCGCTAAAAGTTACCGCAAGAAGGAACCGTAAATGCAAAACGAATTGGAAACTGTCGGTCTCGGGCTGTACTGGAACGATATGACGCTCGGCCGGAAATTCCGCACCATCAACCGGACGGTCACCGAAACCGATCTGGTCAACTTCATCAACGCGACCGGCATGGTCGAGGTCATGTTCACCGACGCGACCTTCGGCGACGCACATGGCGCGGTAAAGGGCCGGCCGGTGCCAGGCGCGCTGTGCTACACCTTTATCGAAGGGCTGCTCGTCCAATCGACGATGCAGCATACAGGGCTCGCGATGCTGGAAACGACCCTCAAGATCAAGGCGCCAACCTTCGTCAACGACACGATCCACGGCGAAATCGAAGTCACCGCGGTGCGCCAGACGAGCAAGGGCAACCGCGGCATCGTCAGTACCACAAATAATATCGTCAATCAGCACGGCGACGTCGTGGCCACCTACGACGTGACGCGGATGATGGCCGGACGCGATTGACCGTCCGGCACACAGACAAGGAGAAAAGAGATGAATTTGGAAGATAAGACTTTCGTCGTCACCGGCGGCGCTTCGGGTATCGGCCGCGCCACGGTCGGCACGTTGTGCGCGGCGGGTGCCACCGTATTTTTTGGCGATATCAACGAGGAAGGCGGCGCGGAAACCGCGGCGCAGGTCGGCGGCAATTCGCACTTCGTGCCGCTCGACATCACCAGCGACGAGTCGATCGCCAATTTCGCCAAGACCGCGCTCGATGCGGGCGATGTCGACGGCGTCGTGAATGTGGCGGGCTGGGACATCATCCAGCCCTTCATCGAACAGGAACCGGAATTCTGGGAAAAGGTCGTCAAAATCAACCTGATGGGCCCGGTCAAACTAACCCGCGCGTTCCTCGATCCGATGATCGCGCGCAATTCCGGCAAGATCGTCAGCGTGTCGAGCGACGCCGGCCGGGTCGGCAGCATGGGCGAGACCATGTATGCCGGTGCCAAGGGCGGCATCATCGCCTTCTCGAAGTCGCTCGCCCGCGAGGTCGCGCGCTATCGCATCAACGTGAACTGCGTCTGCCCCGGCCCAACCAATACGCCGCTGTTCAACGCCCAGCCTGAACGCATGCGCGAAGCGCTGACCCGCGCCATCCCCTTTCGGCGCGTAGCAGAGCCGAATGAGATCGCCGACGCGATTCTGTTTTTCGTCAGCGACCGGTCCGACTACCTCACCGGCCAAGTGCTCAGCGTGAGCGGCGGCCTGACGATGGTCGACTGACGCGTAAAAATCAAAATGACTTATGGGAGAGAGAAATGACTGACCGTTACGCAAAATACACCAGCTTCGAGTTCGACCGCCCGTCCGACCGGGTGCTGCGGATTACGCTCAACAAGCCGAAGACCTACAACTCGCTCGACGCCACCGGGCACAACCAGTTCACCTATATCTGGCGCGACATCGACGACGATCCCGACATCAACGCCGTCATCCTGACCGGCAAGGGCAAGGCGTTCTCGTCCGGCGGCGATTTCAGCATGATAGAAGCGAACATGAACGACGAAATGGCCCGCATGCAGGCATGGAAGGAAGCCCGCGATCTCGTCTACAACATCATCAACTGCAACAAGCCGATCGTCTCGGCGATCAACGGTGTCGCAGTCGGCGCCGGCCTCGTCGCCGCCCTGCTGGCCGATATCTCAATCGCCGGCAAAGCGGCCAAGATCGTCGACGGCCACACCCGTCTCGGCGTCGCAGCGGGCGATTGCGCGGTGATCAACTGGCCGCTGTTGTGCGGCATGGCGAAGGCGAAGTACCTTCTGATGCTGTGCGAACCGGTGAATGGCGAGGACGCTGAGAAATACGGCCTGGTATCGCTCTGCGTCGAAGACGAAGAACTGCAGGACAAGGCGGTAGAGGTCGCCGCCAAACTTGCCGCTGGCGCACCAAGCGCGATCCGCTGGACGAAATACGCGCTCAACAACTGGTACCGCATGATGGGCCCGTCCTTCGACGCCTCGACAGCGCTTGAAATGCTCGGCTTCGCCGGACCGGAGGTCCGTGAAGGTCTCGCCTCGCATCTCGAGAAGCGCAAGCCGGTCTTCGATCCGGAATCACCGATCTAGGACGCCTGCCACGGCGCGGGATTTTGTCATGAACGAGCCGCCGGAAACGCTCATCGCGCGATCGGCCCAGCTCACTGTCGGCGAAATCCTGCGCGACCAGGCCGCCCTGCAACCCTACGCACTTGCCATCGAAGACGGCAAGCGGTGCTACAGCTACGCGGTGTTCAACGCCCGGGTAAACCGCCTCGCACACGCGCTGGCGGCAAAGGGCGTCGCCCACGGCGACCGCATCGCCATTCTGGCCGAGAATTGCATCGAGTATATGGAGGTCGCCTACGCGGCGGCCAAATCCGGCGCGATCATTTGCGCGCTGAATTGGCGCCTCGCGGCCGGCGAGCTGAGCCATTGCGTCAATCTTACCACACCAAAACTGGCATTCGTCTCCGAGCGGTTCGCCGAAACCTTCGCCACACTGGAGACGGCCACCGAAGAGACGGTGATTTTCGGTGATGCCTACGAAGAGCTGCTTGCCGCCGCCAGCCCGGACGAACCGACGATCACCGCCAGCCCGGAAGACGGACTTGTCATCATCTACACCAGCGGCACTACCGGCCTGCCGAAAGGCGCCTTAATCAGCCACCGGGCCGAAATCGCCCGCATGCAGTCGAGCTGCCTCGATTTCGGCCTGCGCCCCGGCGATACCTTCCTCGCCTGGCCGCCGATGTTCCATATGGCATCCATGGACCAGTCGATCAGCGTGCTCAGTCTCGGCGGCAAGGTCATCGTCGTCGATGGGTTCGATGCGGAACGCATGGTCGATGTCACCACAACTGAACCGCAATGGTGGCTGCTCCTGATGCCGGGCATGATCGAACCCTTCGCCGAGGCGCTGAAACGGCGCAACATGCCAGCCAAACCGGTCACCGTGGTCGGCGCCATGGCGGATCTGGTGCCGCGCCACCAAATCGCCGAGATCACAACCCTGGTGCAAGCCCCGTACGCCAACACATTCGGGGCGACCGAAACCGGTCTGCCGCCGGCCTCTGCCGGGCTCATCCCCATCGGGGTGACGCCGGACAGCCTGTCGAAGACGCAAAGTGCGATGTGCCGCTGCCGGTTGGTCGACCCTGACGACAACGACGTCGCGGCGGGGGCGGTCGGTGAGCTTGCCTTCCGTGGCCCGACCCTGTTCAGCGGTTACTGGAACGCCCCCGACGCCAATGCGGAGGACTTCCGCGGTGGCTGGTTCCATATGGGCGACGCCTTTCGCCGCAACCCTGATGGCGCATTGGATTTCGTTGACCGTGTCAAATACATGATCAAGTCGGGCGGCGAGAACATTTATCCCGCGGAAATCGAACAGGTGCTGCTGGCCGACCCCCGGGTCGACGATGCCGTCGTGGTGCGGGCACAGGACGATCGCTGGGGTGAAGTACCCGTCGCCTTCGTCGCCGCGAACGATCCGGCTCTGACCGCCGAAGATTTGGCCGGCCAATGCCGCGCCGCGCTTGCCGGCTATAAACAACCGAAACAGATCCGCTTTGTGGCACTCGACGATCTGCCCCGCAGCACGACCGGCAAGATCCAGCGCCACGAAGTCGAAAAATGGCTCGCGGGTTCGTAAGCAGCCTTCGACTTGTGTGAAAAGGCTAAATCTCGCCTAATATCCCGAACGTAGTGCAGCGAGCGGATAGCATGAGTTTCGAGATTCAAACACCGGCGGCGCGGGTCGCGGCTTTCATGCAAAGCGGGCTGTGGCCGAACCGGCTGCTCACCGAATATCTGGAGGATGCCGTCGCTGCCCATCCGGACCGCACGGCGATCGTCGGCTATGACAGCCAAACCGGCCGCCGCTCCCATCACACCTACGCCGAACTCTCCCACCTGGTGGACCGGATCGCACGCGGCCTGATCGCACATGGTATCGGTCCGGGCGACGTGGTCGCCGCGCAGCTTCCGAACAGCTGGCACTTCAATGCGCTCTATCTTGCCTGCGCGCGGATTGGCGCCGTCATCAACCCGCTAATGCCGATCTTCCGGCACCGCGAACTGTCTTTCATGCTGTCCTTCGGTGAGGCCAAGGCGGTCTTCGTCCCGCACATGTTCCGCGGCTTCGATTACCCAGCGATGATCGAGGAACTGCGCCCGGATCTGCCGGCACTTAACCATCTCTTCGTGGTCGGCGGTGACGGCAACAATGCGTTCGATGCCTGTTTCATCGACCGTGACTGGGAGGCGGAAGCCGGCGCGGCGCACGAGTCGGCGCCGAACGACGTCACCATCCTGATGTACACCAGCGGCACGACCGGACAGCCCAAAGGCGTGATGCATACGCACAACACGCTGATCAGCAACATTCATAAGTTTGCCGAACGGGTCGAACTGAATGCCGACGACACTGTGCTTATGGCCTCGCCGCTAGCCCACCTTACCGGGTTCCTGTACGGGCTGATGATGCCCGTCGTGCTCGGTTGCCCCACAGTCCTGATGGATGTCTGGGACCCGGCCGAGGCGGCGCGCATCATCGAGGCCGAGCAATGCAGTTTCACCATGGCCTCGACCCCGTTCCTGTCCGACCTGGCCAATACACCGGCGGTCGACCATCACGATCTCACCTCGCTGCGCACATTCCTCACCGCCGGGGCGCCAATCCCGCGCATCCTCTCGCGACGCGCCGCCGAACGGCTGAACGTCATGGTCATCGCCGCCTGGGGCATGACCGAGAATGGCGGCGTCACCATGACCCAGCCGAGTGACCCGGAGGAAAAGGTATTCGGTTCCGACGGCGGCCCGATCGAAGGCATGGAAGTGCGCGTCGTCGGCGACGACGACCGGCCGCTGGCACCGGATATCGAGGGACGATTGCAGGCACGCGGCATGGGCAACTTCGTCGGCTATCTGAAGAAGCCCGAACTGTTCGCGACGGATGAAGATGGCTGGTTCGAGACCGGCGATCTGGCGCGCATGCGCGAGGACGGTTACATCCGCATCAGCGGCCGCAGCAAAGATGTCATCATCCGCGGCGCCGAGAACATCCCGGTCGTCGAGGTCGAGGAAATGCTCTACCGGCACGACGCCATCGAAGATGCCGCAATCGTCGCCATGCCCGACGAACGGCTCGGTGAAAGGGCTTGCGTCTTCGTCACCCTGAAGCCCGGCCAGTCGCTCGACTTCGAAGATATGATCGCCTATCTGAGCGAGCAGAAGATGGCTAAGCAGTATTTTCCCGAACGGCTGGAGATCATCGACGCCATGCCCCGCACTCCCAGCGGCAAGATCCAGAAGTTCCGCTTGCGCGAAATCGCCCAGGACTTCACGGTGCAACGATGCTGACACAAGAAGAATTAACCGAATACCGCGAGCGCGGCTTTTTGACCGGCCGCCCCATCCTGTCGACAGATGAAACGGCGGCGTTGCGCGAGGCCTGCATCCGGACCTGCGGGGTCGAACAGCAAAACCCGGGGCGGCGCCAGGCGAGCAACCGGGTAAAGCCCTATTTGCTGTTCCGCTGGGCCGCCGATTTGGTGCGCCATCCGGCCCTGCTGGACCATCTGGAAGCGCTGATCGGGCCCGATATCATGGTCTTCCACACCACCGTCTGGTTCAAGGAAGCGCGCACCTCAAAGGCCGTGCCCTGGCATCAGGACGCGACCTATTTCGGCCTCAGCCCGTTCGAGCATGTCACCGCCTGGGTGGCGCTGACCCCCTCGACCGAGGAGATGGGCTGCGTCCAGATCTTGCCGGGCTCGCACGAACAAGGGCAAGTGCTGCACGCAGATCAGAAGAACCCGGACCTGATGCTATCACGCGGCCAGACCGTCGCGCGCGACATCGACGAAAGCGGCGCGGTGAGCCTGATCATGCGGCCGGGCGAGGTGTCCTTCCATCACACCTTGGCGATGCACCGCTCCCGCCCGAACAACACGGACGAGCCGCGTATCGGCATCGGCATCAGCTACATCCCGGCAAAGGTCCGCCATGTCGGCCCGACCCGTCTGTCGGCAACCCTGGTACGCGGTACCGATACTTACGACCATTTCGACCCGGAACCGGCGCCGGAAGGCGATGCGACGGAAGCGGCAATCGCCGCGCATGCGGAGTCGATCGGACGGTTCTTCAAAGCCTCGGAAGCGATACCGGAAATGGGATTGGTGCACTGATGTTACGACTCGAGAACAAGACGATCCTCCTCACCGGCGCCGCCTCGGGCATCGGTCAAGCCACCGCAATCAAGTCCATGGCGGAAGGTGCGCGCGTGGTCGGCGTCGATCTGTCCGCCGAAGGCATTCCCGACGGTGTGGAAGCGATACTCGGCGACGTCACGGACGACGACACGATCGCCCGCGCCATCGCCGCCGCCGGCGATATCCACGGGCTTGGCACCATCGCCGGGATCAGTTCTTCCGGCACCGCCATCGACGCGATCGATCCGGATAAATGGGATCAGGTGTTCGCGGTCAATGTAAAGGCGAGCTGGCGCTGGATGATCGCCGCCTTGCCAGCGATGCGCGCGCAAGGTGGCGGTTCCATCGTCGCGATCGCCTCGCAGCTCGCCTTCGGTGGCGGCCGGATGAACGCGGCCTATATCGCCTCCAAGGGTGCGATCGTCAGCCTGGTGAAAACTGCCGCCTTCGAGCTCGCGCCGGACAATATTCGCGTCAACGCGGTCGCACCGGGCGCCACGGACACGCCGATGATGAACCGCAGCATATCGCAGGCCGTGGACCCCGATGCCGCGCGGGCGTATTCCCGCAACCGCCACGCGCTTGGGCGTTTCGGCCGGCCTGAGGAAATCGCCAACGGGATCGTCCACCTGCTGTCCGACGAGGCCAGCTTTACCACCGGTTCGGTGCTGACGATCGACGGCGGTTGGCGGGCGGCGTAACGGTTTTAGGTGCCCGCGCCGACGGCCTTCCAGTAATGGGCGTTCAGAAAGTCGCCGAACTTGTCATGGTGCTGCTGCAGACAGCCCTTGATATCGCAGATACATCACCGCTCCACTGAAAACCAACAAAGATTGAGCGCACCACGCGCCATTTCAAAGCCATCTAGTGGATGTTAAGTATGCGTTATGACTGAAACTCTGCGACTCGCTATCGTGACCGACATCCATCACGGCCCGACCCGCTATACCAAGCTGGGCGCGCTTGCGTTACCAATGCTGGAGGCGTTCCAGACAGAGGTTTCAGCCGGCGATTTCGACATGGTCGTCGATCTCGGCGACCGGATTACCAATGTCGACCACGACACCGACTTAGCGTTGATGCAAGAAGTCGAAACCGCATTCGCGCCAATCGAAAAACCGCGGGCCCATCTGCTTGGCAATCACGATTTGCACTATCTGTCGCTGGCGGAGAATGAGGCCATACAGGGCCGGTCCCTTGCGAGCCGTAGTGTCGACCTCAAAGACCGGCACCTGGTTTTCTGGCAACTCGATCTGTCCGGCAAGTTCACCGACAATCCGCTACCCTCTCCGGCGGATTTGGACTGGCTGCGCGCGGATCTGGCGGCCACGACCTTGCCGGCGATTGTCTTCACCCATGTACCGCTGAATGGCGGCGCTATGGCGGGGAATTTCTACTTCCAGAACAATGCGCCATCGGCGACCCTGCAACACGCTACAGAGGCCCGGCTAATTATCGAGGCGGCGGGCAATGTCGTCCTGTGCATCGCCGGTCACGTCCATTGGAACGACAGTAGCACCATCGACGGCATCCGCTACCTGACCCTGCAATCCCTGACCGAAAGCTATACGACACAGGGCGAAGCTTCCGGTGCCTGGGCGGAGATCGAAATCGGCGATCAAGGCTTGCGCTGGCGCGCCCATGGCGGCGATCCCCTGCGCTACGAAGCGCCTCTGCGCGGCCGCAATATGCGCTGGGTGCCACCATTGCCTCCACCGTACCTGCGGGCGCAGGAGGCCATCGCCGACATCGCCGACCCGGTTCGCGGCGTTATCCTGGACATGGACGGCGTGCTGTATCGCGGCGACAGCGCCATAGAAGGGTCGGCGGGCGCGGTTCGCGCCTTTCGCAACGCCGGATTGCGCATCGTCTGTCTGACCAACAATGCCCGCCGCACGCCGGAGGCCTATGCCGACAAACTGGCCGGTTTCGGCATCGAGATGGACCCGGCCGACATCGTCACGTCCGGCACGGCCGTCGCCCGCTACCTGACCGCGCTAACGCCTTCGCCGAAGGTGCATGTCGCCGGAAGCGCAGCCTTGCGCAAGGCCTTGCTCGACGCCGGCGCCATCGAAAGCGACGCACCCGACTATGTCGTTGCCGGGATCGATCTCGACATGACAATCGCCGATCTGACCCCCGCCATCCGCCATATCACAAACGGCGCGCAACTGATCGGCAGCAACGGCGACGCCGTCATCCCAACGTCGGACGGGCCGGAGCCCGAGGCGGGCCCGGTCGTCGCCTTCCTGGAAACCGCGACCGGATGCAAGGCCGTCGTGCTCGGCAAGCCAGAGCCGGATATCTACGAATCGGCGCTCGAGCGGCTTGGCCTCGACCGCGACGATGTTATCGCCGTCGGCGATACGTTCGAAACCGACATCGCCGGCGCCACCGCGGCAAGCTTGCGTTCGATCCTGGTCGCATCGGGCAACAGCGCGCCTGATCAGGCGGGCTCACCCGAGCCGACGCTGCGTTTCGCCGATCTAAGTGCGGCAACGGCTTTTTTGATCAACAGGAAGTGCGTTTAAACTCTGGCGTTACGAATTGCCGCCAGTCATACCCGGCGGCCCCGCAATTTCCGCCAATTGCTGCGGGCAACCAGAACGAGCCAGCAGGTTGCGCTAAAGAATGCTAGCATGACGACAAGCCTGAACGGCCACTGTTCTTGTTTGTCCTGAACACTGGCCGCGAGATTGACAATTTCTCGTCCGTTCGCGCTCATTCCCCAAATTCGGGTTTCGAACATTACAAGCTTCTGTTGCCTGCTAAATTCCGCGCCACGAGGCGAGCGCTGATCGATCGCCTGCGTCGCCCGCGTCAAATCATTTTTGTAGAGCCATAATGTAACCTTCTGACCCAACCATGGGCTGGCCACAAACGCGCTGTAACCCGGTTCGCCATCCTTGACCACAAACCGCGCCTTTTGGCCGGCGATGAATATACCGACATTGTGGTCCGATTTGGTTTCCGCATCCCCGGTGCTGACTCCCTGCGCGACAATGTCGGAACCATCGACGATTCCGTTCACCGTGACCCAATCGCCGTCGGTCGGTTCGAAGAATATTTCGAGTGCGATGAAATAGGCGATTATTAGACACGCGAGCGCGGCGGTCGCCGAGCAAGCCATTTTTAGACGGGCCCAGAATCGAGCGCGAGGTGCCAACTCGACATGCTTCGGATCGACGACGGCATCGGCATGCCGTGCTTCGAGATATTCATCATATGCTGCGATCGCGATAGGCTGAGCGGTTTCCGCGGCGACTTCGAGAAAACCGCCGCTATCCGTACTCAGTTCGGCAAACCCTATTTGGAAATCATAGAGGAAGTTTCGCTTGTTGAGGGCACGGACCCATTCCGAGAAAGTGGAAAGCTTTTTCGCGAAACGATCCGGGCGATCCACGGTCAAGCCGACGAAGGCGGCCCGCTGAACGGTCGCCCCGGTTAATGCCTGAATTTCGGACCAGGGGATTGGCTCGGACATAATCCGCCGGTCGAACACGCCGGCACTGTCGATCACCACGACGGGGCCGAATCGAAGGCCACGGAGGAACCAACCGAGACCGCTAGTACCGAAGAAGATCGCGCCGATGACGCCAAACGGCACTAGAAAAACCGGTACATCGTCGTCGGTTACACCAGTCCAAACAATCACGCAGGACGTCACCACAAGCCCAGCCGAGATGAGGAATAGCACCAGATTTCTGGACCAGGATGCGCGGAATTCGTGTCTCATACCGACTCGTTCTGAAATTCGCGGCCCGATCCTACACGTCTAGAAGTGACGTCTAAACTACTAGTTTCTCTATCAAAACGACGTACCCGTCGGGGCGTTACCGCTACTCCGCGGCCATCGGCAAGGGCTGCGGCATCGGCACATGGTTGATCTCTGCCAGCGGTTTGCCGAAGTATTTTTCGATCATCGGCACCACCTTCGTCGCGAACTGCTCCATCGAGTCGATAACGGCGCGATGCGGCATGTCGCCAACGGAAAAATAGATCGTCATGTGCTGCGGCCCGTAGAGTTCAATTTCCTGGCAAATTCGTTCCGCCACGCTTTCCGAATTGCCGACGAGAAGGTTCTTCGCGATTTGCTCGAACGATTCCTCATTTTCGCCTGGTACTTCGGCGACCATGTAATCATCGACCAACGTCTCTTTCCTGCTTCGAAGCGAATTGGCGAGACGTTTCTGGAACCGCGCGCCGTCGACATAGCGGTCGATGATGGATTGATCATCACTGACGCAGGCAAAACGTAATACGCCGATTGGCGCCGTTGCCGGATCTTTGCCTTCGTCGATATAGCATTGCTCGATCTGCTCGCGCTGCAGCTTGAGACCCTCCGGACCGCCGACGCCACCGGAGATGAACGGGATATACCCGTCGCGGGCGCAGCGCCGCTGGCTTACAGGGTCCTTGCCGGCGACCCAGATCGGTGGGCGCGGAGTCTGCACCGGTTGCATATTGATCGCGGTCTGCGGTTGCTTGTAGTAGGCACCATCATAGCTGAAGTTCGGTTCGCGCAAACCGCGCTCGATCATGTCGAGCATCTCGTTGAACATGACCTTGTTCTTGGTCAGGTCGGCGCCGAGCCGCTCGAACTCGTAATTTTGATAGCCGCTGCCGACGCCGACATCGAGCCGTCCGCCGGACAGCGTGTCGACCAGGGCGATCTCCGCAATCACCCGCGCCGGCGCGTGCAACGGCAGGATCAAGACAGCGCAGCCGACCCGGATCGTCTTGGTCATCGCCGCCGCCTGGTTGCACATGATGAGCGGCGAGGGGCACAGACTGTAGTTGGAGAAGTGATGTTCCGCGAACCAGACGCGGCTGAATCCAAGTTCTTCGGCCAGCTTCGTGTGCTCCAGCGACTCGGCGAGGATCTGGTGCGGCGACGTGGAACGATTGCGGTGCTGCAATATGTTGAAGACGCCAAAATCCATGTTGAGACTCCCTGTGCGGTATAACGTTTTTTAGTAGGAACGCGGTAAGCCTAGTACGCGCTCGGAGATATAGTTCAAGATCATCTCGCGGCTGACCGGGGCGATGCGGGCGATCATCATCTCGCGCAAATAGCGCTCGACATGGAACTCCTTCGCATAGCCCATGCCGCCATGCGTCATGATCGCACGCTCGCAAGCGCTGAATCCGGCCTCACCGGCGAGATATTTTGCGGCATTCGATTCCGCGCCGCATTCCTGGCCGCTGTCGTACAGTTCCGCTGCTCGATAAGCCATCAGATTGGCCGCCTCGAGCTCGGCCCAGCTACGCGCCAGCGGGTGCTGGATCGCTTGGTTCTGACCGATCGCCCGGCCGAAAACCTCGCGGTCCCCGGCATATTGGACCGCCTTACGCAGCGCCGCCCGGCCGAGGCCGACGGCTTCGGTCGCGACCAGAATCCGCTCGGGGTTGAGCCCGTGCAGCAGGTAGTAGAACCCTTTGCCTTCCTCGCCGATCAGATCGTCCTGCGGGACCGGCAAGCCGTCGATGAAGACGGCGTTGGAGTCGACCGCCTTGCGGCCCATCTTCTCAATCTCGCGGACCTCGATATAGTCGCGGTCGAAGTCGGTATAGAACAGGCTGAGCCCCTCGGCGCGCTTGCCGCTTTCGTCGCGCGGCGCGGTCCGCGCCAGCAGCAGGATCTTGTTGGCCGTCTGCCCGGTCGAGGTCCACATCTTACGGCCGTGCACAACGTAACCGTTGCCGCTCTTCTCGGCTTTGGTTTGGAGGTTCGTCGTATCGAGCCCGGCATTCGGTTCCGTAACGCCGAAACAGGCGCGCTCCTCGCCACGGATCAGCGGCGGCAGCATGCGCTGCTTCTGCTCGTCCGTTCCGAACACGACGACCGGGTTGAGCCCGAATATATTCAGATGGACCGCCGACGCGCCGCTGAAGCCGGCCCCGGATTCGGAAATCGTCTGCATCATGAGCGATGCCTCGGTAATGCCGAGGTTGGACCCGCCATACTCCTCCGGCATGGCGATGCCGAGCCACCCACCATCGACGAATTCCTTGAGGAAATCCTCGGGAAACGTCCCGGTTCGGTCGGCTTCAAGCCAATAGTCGTCGCCATAACTGCTGCAAATCTTGGCAATCGCATCCTGGATCGCTATCTGGTCTTCGGTGAACATTGATCTCGGTGTCCTTCCGTCTATGCCGGGGTCTTCATGAAATCGAACACTTGCTGGTGGTGTTCGTCCAATCGGGGTGCATGATTGCCGGTCGCGGGCCGTTCTCCGTCGAGCCGCATGGGCAGTCCGACGAACTGCATATCGCCGTCTTCGCCCGGACGCAACAGGCCAAGCGCATCAGTCTGCGGGTGCGCGACCACTTCCTCGACCGTCTGCACCGGCGCATTGGGAATGTCGACGGCGTTGAGCCGTTCCGACCAGGCCGCCCTTGTGTCGGTCGCGATAATGTCACCGATAACCTTGGCCAACGCCAACTCGTTCGCCAGCCGGTCCGGACCCGTCGTGAAACGCGGATCGTCGAGCAGTTCCTCGCAACTCAGCGCTTCGCATAAGCGGCGGAACTGACCGTCGGTGGCGACGACGATGACGTGAATACCGTCGGAGGCCTGGAATCCCCGGTTCGGCGCGACAATCGGGCCGCGTAAACCGTTACGTTTCGGCGCCTTTCCCGAAACCGCCAATTCCGCAACAGGCAGGGTAATCCACCCGACGCTGGTCTCGAACAGGGAGGTATCCACGACACCGCCCTCGCCGGTCGCAAGCCGGCGGTACAGCGCGCTGACGATACCGATGGTCGACCACATCCCGGTGCCGAGATCGATCAGCGACACGCCGACGCGGGACGGCGGGCGATCCGCCTCGCCGGTCAGGTCGGTAATGCCGCTAAACGCCTGCATCAGCGGGTCATAGCCCGGCAGATGGCTAAGCGGCCCGCCGGCGCCAAACGCGCCGACATTACAATAGACAAGCCCCGGGTTGTCCCGGCGCAAGGTTTCCGCGTCGAGGCCGAAACGTTCCACCGCGCCCGGCCGCAAGTTTTGCAGCACCACATCGGCCGTTTCCGCAATCAGCGTACGGAGCCGCGCCAAAGCCCCGTCATCCCGCATATCGACGGTTAGCGAGAGCTTATCCATGTTGCAGGATTGGAAGCTGGCGGAATTGCCGTCCGGCAGCACGGGGTACCATTTTCGAGCCGGATCGCCACCGTCTGGATTCTCGACCTTGATCACCCGAGCGCCCAGTTCCGCCAGAATTTTCCCCGCGAAGGGGCCGGCGACACTGGTCCCCATTTCAAAAACGGTGATTCCCTCGAATGGCAAATTCATTGCTTACTCCGTATTCGATCCTCGTTACCGGCGAAGCATCGCCGGCCGACCCTCAATTTATGTGTATGACGGGCTGTGAGCAGTTGCTTTTTATGTTAGGACCCTAATAATTAGGGAGCAAACAAATTTCTCCCCGATCGATTGCCCGATCCCGTTCCGCCACGGCGGTGTACCACGCCCGGATCAGGGCCCACCAGCTGCGGAACCAGGATTTCTCCAATGAACGATACGACCGCGCCGACCCAGCCCGTCACGCCAGTGGACGCCTCTACCGTCCTGGTGGTGCGGAATTCGGAGGACGGGATCGAGGTCTTCATGGTGGTGCGGCACCGCAATGCCGATTTCGCCGGCGGCGCGCTGGTCTTCCCCGGCGGCAAGGTCGATCCCGGGGATGACGACCCCAAGCTCGAAGGGCGCCGCGGCATGAAGGGCACCTTGCCGCAGCGGCTGATGGCACTGCGCGTCGCCGCGATCCGCGAAACCTTCGAGGAAGCCAGCGTATTGCTTGCGCGGGAACTCGGTAGCGCGGATCTGCTCGGCCCGGACCGTCAGGCGGCGATCGTCGAGAAGTACCGTTTGCCGATCTACGAAGGTGATATCACGATGACCGAACTGGTCGACGCGGAGGACCTTGAATTGGCTTGCGATCAGCTTGTGCCCTTCGCGCACTGGATCACGCCGGAAAGGGTACCGAAACGCTTCGATACGCATTTCTTCCTGGCCCCCGCGCCGTATCGGGTGGACGCACTGCACGACGGTACGGAATCGGTGGGATCGGTGTGGATCACAGCAAAGACGGCTATCGCCGACGCGCAGGCAGGACAACGTTCGGTGATGTTTCCGACCCGCATGAACCTGAATGTACTCGGCCAATCGGCCACAGTGGCGGACGCGTTGGCAGCCGCGGCGGCCAAGAAAGTCATCACCGTCATGCCGAAGGCGGAAAAGGTCGAGGGCGGCCGCATCATGCATATTCCGGCGGAAGCCGGTTACGGCGACTCGAAGTTCTTCGTCGATTACGCAGGCTCGATGCCCGGTTAGATGCCGGACGCGATCGAATATTTCCAGCTCGCGGTACCGCTGCCGGGCGAAACGGTGGAAGTCGCACCTGGCGTGCGTTGGCTGCGCATGCCGCTGCCCTTCCAACTCAACCATATCAATCTATGGCTGCTGGAAGACGGCCCCGGCTGGGCTCTCGTCGATACCGGCCTCTTCGACCAAACGACGGTCGCGCTTTGGGAAACGATCCTTGAGACAGAACTCCAAGGACGGCCTATCACCCGCGTGTTGTGCACCCACTACCATCCGGACCATGTCGGGATGGCCGGCTGGCTCTGCGACCGGCTCAATGTCGGGTTGTGGATGACCGAACGGGAATGGCTCTGGGGCCGCAGTTGGAGCCTGGATACGGATCCGGCGGTCTACGACCACCAAAGCGCCTTCCTGCATACGGCCGGCTGTTCGCCCGATCTGCTTGCCGCGGCGCACCGCGACAGCCCGCGCTATCACACGCTGGTCAGCCCGATCCCGCGCGCCTTCACCCGGCTGCGCGACGGCGGCACGGTCAGCATCGGTGGCCGCGCCTGGGAAATCGTCGTCGGAACGGGGCATGCGCCGGAACATGCCTGCCTGTTCTGCCGCGAGCTCGATCTGCTGATTTCCGGCGACCAGGTATTGCCGAAGATCACGCCAATCGTCGGCGTCGAGATCAACGAGCCGGACGCCAATCCGCTGGCCGATTTCCTGGACTCGATCGAGAAGCTGCGCGCCCTGCCGGACAGCATCGATATCCTGCCGTCGCACAACACGCCGTTCAACGGTCTGCATGGGCGGCTCGACGAATTGCGCCAGCACCATGATGACCGGTTGGCCCAGTTCCAAGACGCCTGCAAGCGTCCGATGACCGCCAAGGAACTGTCCGACGCAATTTTCACACGGGTGCTGGACAGTCAGAATGCCATTTTCGCCATCGGCGAAACCGTCGCCCACTTGAATTACCTGTGCCGGCATGGCTCGATAGTGCGCGAGACACAAGACAACGGCGTCCACCTCTACGTCCCCAGCTGAGGTGGAACGCCGAAACCAGCAAGAGGGAACCCCATAATGAGCGAATCGAAAAAACCCAGCGGTCCGTTAACCGGCGTCAAGATCATAGAACTGAGCGGCATTGGCCCGGCACCGCTGTGCTGCGCCCTGCTATCCGACATGGGCGCCGAGATCATCCGTATCGACCGCAATACCGATCCGGGGCTCGGCATCGGACGGCCGAACCAGACCGACGTCACGCGCCGCGGCCGCGCCTCCGTTTCCGTCGATCTAAAAAAGCCCGAAGGCGTGGAAACCGTATTGCGCCTGATCGAACAGGCTGAAGCGGTCATCGATCCGTTCCGGCCCGGTGTCACCGAGAAGCTTGGCCTCGGTCCCGAGGATTGCTTCAAGCGCAACAAGAAGCTGATTTATGGCCGCATGACAGGGTGGGGGCAAGACGGCGCGCTGTCCCAGGCCGCTGGTCACGACCTCAACTACCTGGCTGTGACCGGGGTGCTGAACGCGATCGGCCCGAAGGAAACGCCAGTGCCGCCGCTCAATGTGGTCGCCGACATGGGCGGTGGGGCGATGTTCCTCGCCGTCGGGCTCCTGGCCGGCATCATCAACGCACGCGTGACCGGCGAAGGACAGGTCGTCGACGCGGCGATGACCGAAGGATCGGCCTACCTCGGCATGGGCCTGTGGGGCCTGGCCGCGGCCGACAATTGGGTTAACGAGCGCGCCTCCAACTTCCTCGATGGCGGATCGCATTTTTATCGCTGCTACAAGACCAAGGACGAGTTGTTCGTCTCGATCGCGTCGATCGAAGCGAAGTTCTACGCCATCCTGCTCGACAAGCTCGGGCTCGATCCGGCGGACTTGCCGGCTCAGATGGACCGCGACAGTTGGCCCGCGATGATCGCGAGATTCGACGGCCTGTTCGCCGAGAAAACGCGCGACGAATGGTGCGAAATCATGGAAGGAACGGATATTTGCTTCGCGCCCGTACTGGATTACGCCGAAGCGCCAAATCATCCGCATAACGCGGATCGCAGCAGCTTTATCGAAGTGGCTGGCGTCCGACAGCCCGGTCCGGCACCGCGCTTCAGCCGCACCCCTTCGCAAGTGCAATGTCCGCCGCCGACGATCGGTGCCGACACCAAGGAAGGGCTGCGCGACTGGGGCTTCAGTGAGGACGAGGTGGAAACCCTGCTGGCGAAGGGCGCCGTTGGCTGGCAGGGCTGATAGTGGAAACTGTCCAGTACGGGTTAACCGAAGAACAGCGGCTGCTGCAGGAGACCCTGCGGGCCTTCGCACGCGACAAGGTGGCGCCGCGCGCGGCGGATATCGATGCCACGGCGGAATACCCGCAGGACATGTTCGACGCCCTGCGGGAACTCGGCATGTTCGCCCTGCCCTTCCCAGAACGCTATGGCGGAGCGAACAGCATGCTGTCGGCCTGTATCGCGATCGAGGAGCTCGGCCGGGTCTGTTACAACACCGCCTATTTGCTGATCGTGCAGTGGACGCCGTTTTGCGCGGTGCTGTATGGCGGTACCGAAGAGCAAAAACAGCGCTTCCTGCCGGGTCTCGGCTCCGGCGAATTGCGCGCCGCGATCTCGGTTACCGAACCTGGAGCCGGTTCCGACGTGGCCGGCATCAAGACCCGGGCGGAGCGACGGCCCGGCGGCTACGCGCTGACCGGGTCGAAGATCTTCTGCACCAACTCGGCCATTGCCGACTTCATCGTCGTCGCGGCCAAAACCGATCCCGACAAGCGGCATGGCGGCGTCTGCCTGTTCCTGGTCGAGAAAGGCATGAAGGGATTCGAGGTGGGCCGCAGCGAGAGCAAGCTCGGCTCGCGCGGCGTGCCGTCTTCAGCGCTGCATTTCGACGATGTCTTCGTACCGGATGAGAACCGGCTGGGCAGCGAGGAAGAGGGCTTCAAGCTGGTCATGGAAGCCTTCAACAAGGCCCGGCCTTCAATCGGCGCGCGGGGCGTCGGATTGGCCCAAGGCGCCATCGATCACGCCGTCGCCTATGTCCGTGAACGCGAGGCATTCGAGCAACCGGTGTCAGACTTCCAGGGTATTCGATGGATGCTGGCGGACATGGCGACGCAGACTGAAGCGGCGCGGCAACTGGTCTACAAGGCCGCCTCTATGGTCGATGCCGGCGAATCCGGTTACGCGTTGGCGCCCATCGCGTCGATGGCGAAATGCTTCGCCACCGACATTGCCATGAAGGTTGCGACCGACGCGGTACAGCTCTTCGGCTCGGCCGGTATCTCCAAGGACAATCCGATCGAGCGCTATTTTCGCGATGCCAAGGTGCTGCAGATCGTCGAGGGCACCAACCAGATCCAGCGCAACATCATCGGCAAGCACGTCGTCCGCAACATGTAGCGCGGCCTAACGCACCCGGACTTTGGGCAGCCGGCTCTTCCGGACGGTCGATAGCTGTCGCTCGCGATAAAGAATGAACAACCCGCTGGCCACGACGAGCGCGATACCGACGAAGACTTCATATTCTGGAATATCGTTCCAGATGAAGTAGCCCAGCAGCAAAGCCCAGGCCATCGACAGATATTCAAGCGGTGCGATGGCGGCGGCTTCTGCATAGCGGAATGCCTGAGTCAGACAATATTGGCCGACCCCACCGATCAAGCCGACACAGATAAGCAAGGCCAAATCTTGCGGCGACGGGGAAACCCAGCCGAGCGTCAAGACCATGATCGTCCCCGCAATAGCACCGGTCAGGGTGAAGTAGAAGGTAATGCTGGCAGCACTGTCGGTGGCGCTCAGATGGCGTACCGTGATCACCGCAAGCGCGTAGAGCACCGCGCCGCCGATCCCCGCGGCGGCACCGACCTGCAGCATGTCGCTGCCCGGCTTCACGATGATCAGGACACCCAGGAATCCGACCAGCACGGCGGACCAGCGGAAAATGCCGACCTTCTCGCCGAGCAGCGGGATCGCCAGCACCGTCATGAACAAGGGTGCGGAGAACAGGATCGCCTTCGCGTCGGCAAGATCCATCAGAGCAAAGGCGTAGAAATAACAGCCCATCGCCGCCAACCCGATTAGGCCACGGATGATGTGAACCATCGGCCTTCGTGTACGCAACGTTACGAGCCCCCCCGCCCTGACGACGAAAAAGAGACAGGGGATCAGGGCAAACACAGTCCGGAAGAAAACAATCTGATGCACCGGATAGTCGGCGACGAGCCATTTGACCATCGCGTCCATGACCGAGAACAACATGACGCCGGCGAGCATATGGGCTGCGCCGCGCGCATTCTGCGCGGCGGGTCGGGCGATTGCCGTAACCATGACGACATTCCTTCTAAACGAATTCGGGTGGCTCCGACCGCGCATCACGCATGATGTCGCGCCCCGGAGTCAGCGAAGGAATGCGCCTGTTCGATTCGGATTACTAATGCGTTTTACGCATTCCTGGGAAGCGCTTACGGCAATGGTCGGCGATCTTAAACCGTCAAGAATCCGTTAACGCTAAACCAAAATTCGCCTACTCGGCGGCGGCGCTTTCCATCGTCAGCAGGCAGTCGTCGGCGAGGCTTTCGAGCGGCGTGAAGTCGCGCTGCGCGACCCATTCCGGACGCTTGTACTGGCGGATATGATTGTCGACATGGCATAGGCTGAGATACACGATCGTGCGGTCGAAGGGCGACATGTTGGACGGGCTGCCATGCACCAGGTTGCTGTGGAACATGACGATCGATCCGGCCTTGCCCTTGGGCGAGACGATACCGCCTTCGTCGACCAGCCGCGTGATGGTCGCGTCGTCGATCGTCCAGAGCGGATAGCTGGTCGTTTGCACGTCGTGTCCGGCCTCAATGACGCCGCCCTTGTGGCTACGCGGGATGAACATCAAAGCGCCATTGAACTCCGTCACATCCTCTACGAACAGGGCGATATTCATCGCGCGCGGTTCCGGCATCAGATCGTCGCGCGACCAGGTGCCGTAATCCTGGTGCCACTGCCAGACATCGCCATTGAAGGCGGCCTTCGCATTGACCTTGAACTGATGCATATAGACATCGCCATCAAGGATCTGGCGGACCGGTTCGAGCAGCCGTGGATGACGCCCGAGACGCCGGAAGCCCTCATTGTAGTCCTGCGCCGCGAAAGCGGTGCGCGCGGTCTTGCCGTCCTTCTCGCGCACCACCTCCTTGCGCTCCATGGCGAAGACGCGCTGCGCCTCGCGGTTCAATAGGGCTGTTTCAGGCGCTGAAAACACTTCCGGTAGAAACAGGTAGCCCTCGTGATCGAATTGCTCCAGTTGCTCACTCGTCAGCCGCATAGTGGCCTCCTTCGCCGTCGCGCGTCACCGATGTTCGCCATAAGATACGCAATGAACCAAAACATTGATATGGACGCAAGATGATCGAATTTTGAAGTCAGGTCGCGCGGACTTGACACAAAAGGCGTGAGGCGCTTGGTTCGAACCGACAGCCGCGCCCTAACCCTCTGAAAAAGCGCCCTCAATGAACCTTGAACTTCCGCAACGCACGGTCCGCTACGACTCGCCCATCATCGACGCCGCGCGCTGGGACCATTTCAGCCCGCGCGACGGCGATATCGTCATTTGTACACCACCGAAATGCGGCACGACCTGGACGCAGGCGATCTGCGCGCTGTTGATTTTTGGCACACCAGAACTCAAGGTTAAGCCCGGCGTCATTTCGCCCTGGTTCGACGCCACCCATCACCCGATCGAGGAGGTGACGGCGATGCTAGAAGCGCAAACCCATCGGCGGTTCATCAAGACCCACACGCCGCTCGACGGCGTTCCGTATTTTTCGCAGTGCCAATATTTGGCAGTCTTTCGAGACCCTCGCGATGCCCATTTCTCGATGCGGAACCATGTGCTGAACCAGGCAAGCGGCAAGAATGCGCACCGCGCGACGCAAGATATCGGCGCTGGATTCCGGCATTGGGCCGAACGTCCCTATGTCGAAGCCGAACGGGACAATTTTTCGCTCGCGAACCTTATCCACCACTTCAAGACCTACCGCCAATTCGAGCACCTGCCGAACATACATCTCATGCACTATTCGGACATGCGGCACGATCTTCGCGGCGAAATGCTTGGTTGCTCGCACTATCTCGGCATCGATGTGGCTGAGAATAAGATCGAGGTGCTTGCCGCCGCCGCCGAATTCGAAAACATGAAACGTAAGGCTGATCAGTTCGCACCGGGGGCCGGACAGAACCGTTGGAAAGATGAGGGCCGATTCTTCAACAAGGGATCAAACCGGCAATGGCAAGCTGATTTGAGCACAGATGATTTAGCGGCCTACGACGTCAGAATGCGCGAAATGTTGTCGGAAACCGACCGGGTCTGGTTGGAAGATGGGCGCGGCGCTTAGATCAGATCGTGGTTGGTTGGAATCGCCTTCAGCGATCCAACAACCGCGTGAATCTGATTGATCTTATAAAAATTAGAGCGCATCACGAATAGTTAAAACCGGGACTTGTTCCAACTCTTCGTGATGCGCTCTAATCGCGCGACGCCATAAGGGCACCGCACGCCGCCGCAACCGGGTTGGCGCTGTCGCCGAGCGCTGCCGTTACCCGCGCGCGATCGACTTCCGGCCGATTCTGGCTCAGCTTGAACTTGCCTTCGATACGGGCGATCGGAATTCGAAAATTGACGATCGAACGGATCATGCCGTCGACGAAATCCCGATCCCGATCGCCGAGTTGCCAGGGGGAACCGAATCCGGACTCATTGAATTCAACGAGCTTTTCCTGATCCGCATAGGCAGCGTCTGCATCTTCGACGATTTCGGGCGTGCCGTAGACATGAACGGCCGCGTAATTCCATGTCGGCACCGCGTTCTCGGTCGTGTACCAGGAGGGTGAGACATAGGCGTGCGGCCCCTGGAATACACACAGCACTTCGCCGCCATTGGCGAATCCCTGCCATTGCGGGTTGGCCCGCGCCATATGGCAGACCAACGTATCGCCCTCGAGCAGAAATGGCAGGTGCGAGACGAAAGGTTCGCCGTCCACTTGGCTAACCAGCATACCGAAACTGTTATCGCGGATCAGACCGTACAGCGTCTCACGATCGTCGACGGCGAAGTTCTTGGGCAAATACATCACAAACTCCTTGAAAACCCACGAAAAAGGGGCCGCGAAGGCGACCCCTGATCCGAAAAATGTGCTGGCCGCTCTAGTACTGGCGTTCGACCAGCAGTTTTTTGATCTCCGCGATCGCCTGCGCCGGGTTGAGGCCCTTCGGGCAGGTCTTCGAGCAGTTCATGATGGTGTGGCAACGATACAGCCGGAAGGGGTCTTCCAGTTGATCGAGCCGCTCGCCGGTGTGTTCGTCACGGCTATCGACGATCCAGCGATAAGCCTGCAGCAGGATGGCCGGGCCAAGATAGCGTTCGGAGTTCCACCAATAGCTGGGGCAGCTTGTCGCGCAGGAGAAACAGAGGATGCATTCGTAAAGCCCGTCGAGCTTCTTGCGCTCTTCCGGTGATTGCAGCCGTTCGGTGTCCGGCGGCGGCGCTGTCTCGCTCTTCATCCACGGCTCGACCGAGGCGAGCTGCGCGTAAGCGTTGTTCAGGTCCGGCACCAGATCCTTGACCACCGACATGTGCGGCAGCGGGTAGATCTTCATGTCGCCCTTGGCGTCATCGATATACTTGGTGCAGGCCAGGGTGTTGGTGCCGTCGATATTCATCGCGCACGACCCGCAAATGCCTTCCCGGCAGGAACGCCGGAAGGTCAGGGTCTGATCGACCTCATTTTTAATCTTGATCAGCGCGTCCAGCACCATCGGCCCGCAATCGTCAAGATCGACCGTGTAGGTGTCGACCTGCGGATTCTGGCCATCGTCCGGATTCCAGCGATAGATCTTGAACGCCTTGGTATTACTCGCGCCACTCGGTGCGGGCCAGTCTTTACCTGTACCGACTTTCGAATTCTTGGGGAGTGTGAATTCAGCCATGATTGCCCCTTATTTGTACTTCGACCGACGAAAAATTAGCGAACTACCGTTTAGTAGACCCGCGCCTTGGGCGGGAACGTCTGGATCTCGTCGGTCAGCGTTTCCATATGAACCGGGCGGTAATCGATTTTGATTTTGTAGTCATCGTCGATCCACGCGATCGTGTGCTTCATCCAGTTCTCGTCGTCGCGATCCGGCAGATCGTCCCGCGCATGCGCGCCACGCGACTCTTGCCGATTAGCCGCCGAACTCATCGTGACGGCGGCCTGTTCGACCAAGTTTTCGAATTCCAGCGTTTCCACCAGATCCGAGTTCCAGACCATCGACCGGTCGCTGACCTTGATGCTGGAGACGGCATCCGTCACCTCCTTCATCTTGGCAACGCCTTCGTCCATGACTTCCTGCGTACGGAAGACCGCGCAGTTATTTTGCATGACATGCTGCATCCGCAAGCGTAATTCCGCCGTCGGCGTATCGCCACTGGCATGACGCAATTTGTCAAACCGGGCCAAACAGGAGTCGCCGGCGTCCGCCGGCAACGGCCGATGCGATTCGTCTTTATCGACGATGTCACCGCAATGATTCGCTGCCGCGCGGCCAAATACCACCAGATCGAGCAGTGAATTGGAGCCAAGCCGGT